>Ga0255182_1000046_pt1 | contig 151765 bp, 123 predicted proteins | sample Atl_UVDOM_RepA_8_FD_188420 | JGI IMG/M metagenome (GOLD analysis project Ga0255182, IMG submission 188420) | Freshwater microbial communities from Altamaha River, Georgia, United States - Atl_UVDOM_RepA_8d | ecosystem: Environmental > Aquatic > Freshwater > River | place: USA: Georgia...
CAAAAATTTACTGCCCCGTGCTTACACCGACAAATTTGCTATGTCTCAATACTCTGCACCCCCGATGTCAGGCCCATTGGTGGTAAGAACCTTCCAAAAATCGGTGGGGAAATCGCCGTTTGAAGTGTTTGATCAATTTAACACCCAATGCAGTGCCGCCGCCAGTATCGGACAGGTACATCAAGCCAAGAAGGACGGAAAAACGCTGGCTGTAAAGGTTCAGTATCCTGGCATTGCCGATAGCATTCAAAGCGATCTGAAAATGGTAAAACCTGTGGCCAATGCCATGTTTGGACTGCCAGAAAAAGAAATGCAAAAGTACTTTCAAGAGGTGGAGGAGAAATTGTTAGAGGAGACCAATTACACCCTGGAATTGCAGCGTTCGCAAGAAATCGCAAACGCTTCAGAAACGGTGCCTGATGTCTTTTTTCCTCGCTACTATCCGGAATATAGCAGCAACAAAGTGTTGGTGATGGATTGGCTTGAAGGCGATCACTTGAAAGAGTTTTTGGATAAAAAACCTTCGCAAGCGGTGAAAAATAGAGTGGCTCAAGCCCTGTGGGATTTCTACAACCACCAGTTGCACACCGAGTTGGCCATTCATGCCGACCCTCATCCTGGCAATTTCCTGTTGCAAGAAGATGGTAGGGTGGGTGTCATTGATTTTGGATGCGTGAAAGTGGTTCCGGAGGATTTCTACTACCATTATTTTCCCTTGTTGGTGCCCGAAATCAGAGAAAATCAAGCCGTGGTGGATCAATTGTTGAGTCACATTGAAATCATCTTTCCCCAGGATTCACCCGCCGTGAAAGAAGAACTTCAAGTGGCCTTTTTGGACATGACAGCGCTCTTGAGTCGCCCGTTTGAGTCCAAGGAGTTTCATTTTACCCATGAATTTATCGATGAGATTTATGCCAAAGGCGAAGAGATTTATCAGATTCCTGAGGTAAAACGTCCTACCCAGCCCAGAGGGAGCAAACATGCCCTCTATGTGAATAGGACGTATTTTGGAATTTACAGCATGATGGCCGATCTGAATGCTTCCATTGAAACCAAATCAAATGAGTGGTCGGGGAAGTTGATTGAATACTGGGCCAACCGGGTTTAAAGCGAGATACCCACACTCAATAAAACGGCGCGACCATCCGAAGGCATAAGTCCTGGACCGGGATAACCGCCAGAACGGCGTGTAAAGTAGTGGGCGTTGGTCAGGTTGTTTACACTCAACTTTACGTTTACCGCTTTGCTCACGGTATAAGTGGTGTTCCAATCCCAAATGTGATAAGCGGGAATCAGTCCAGTGTTTCCGTTGCTGCTGGGTGTGCGTGTATTGTTGGCGTCTGAAAAAGTCTCAGATACATAACTCAATTGAACTTGGGTGATGAATTTGCGCGATGGGTTGCTTTTAGAAATCGCCTGGAAACCAATCCCTGCACGCAGAATGTTTGCTGGGGCATTTTCTACTGAATTGCCTTTGAGGTTGATGGAATCGTATTGGCCCGCACTGTTTTTGGTGCTGATATAGTAGTTTCCGTAGCGGGCATGGGTGTAAGCATAGCTCACGTAAACGGGCATTCCCCAACGACTGTTTTTCTTCAGTTTTTTGACCAAGTCTACATCCACAATCGCCTCGAAACCTGTGCTTTTGCTATTGCCCACATTGGTTTTTAGGGTGACCGCTTTGCCTTGATTGTCTAACTGGGTGATTCTACCAATCCGGTTGTTGTACTGAAGCACGAAAACACTGGCGTCGAAGTATAACCACTGTCCTTTACGACCCCGGAATCCCAAATCATTGTTGTAGCCGTTGGCATCTTTAAGGTTGGCATCGATCTGCTCGGTGCCGGGTGCTACCTGCATATCGCTGAACAATATGGGACGGTAGTTCTGTGTGGCGTTGGCATACACTTCGAAGCCATTCTTCAAGTGGTATTCTGCCGAAATTCCTCCCAAGTAAAAGGTGCGCTGTTGTGGGGTTGAGATGACAGGAATTTCTTGACCTACCAAGTTGTAGCCCGTTCTTCCGGCCACCGTGGATTGTATTTGCTCGGCTCTGAAACCGGGAATTAAAATGAATCGAGGAGAGAATCGAATCACTTGCTCAGCAAACCAAGCCATGTTTTGGGTGTTGAAGGTTAAGGCTGTAGGAAACAAAGAGGTGGTGAAATTGGCGTCGGTTCCCGTGCTACCCACTCCTTTTTGATATCGTTCTGTTCTTCCATTGAATAATCGAATGCCGGTGCTCAATGTTTGCTTTTTGCCGAAGATAACGTAGTGCGTTATGTAGCTGATTTCAGCGCCCAAGTTTTTGTATTTGTCCGTAGCCAAATCGCGGGGATTGTATTGTCCAGTAGATTTGTTAATGGTGTCCGCGATCAAGATGCTGGCCGTATTGCCAATGCTGTGTCTTGTTGCGTCCATGCCAAATACTTGGGCTTGTAAGCGACTTCGAACCGACAAAGCATAGTCTAATTTGAGGTTGGCGGTTTGCCATGGGGTAGAGAACCAGTTTCTGCTGCGATGGCTTTGCTGGATGTCTTGGGCGAATTGCGCATCGGTGAGTCCGCCAGGTTGTTGACTGAGCATGTTGTATCGCATGTAATCAAAGCTAATGTGGGCTTTTTTACCCAAATTGTACGTGCCAGATCCATACAATGTCTCCGTTTCATAAGCGCTGTTTTTGCGGAATCCATTGGCTGAACGCTTGTCGTAAAAGGCATAGTAATGCCCTTTGTTGGCTTTTCCGCCGATGCCAACGTAGGTGTTGATCAACCCAAAGCTACCGATGGTTTGTTGGCTTTCCGCATGAAACGGCTTTTGTAGATTGCTACCATCACGCATGACGTAATTGATGAGTCCGCCAAATTGTGGTCCGTACTGTAAAGCACCGGCCCCGCGGGTAATTTGTATGCGCTGAATCGCTTGCATGGGGGGATTGTAATACGCCTCTGGGTATCCATAAGGATCCGCTGAGATGTCGGCGCCATTTTGCCGGATGTTGAATTCCCAGCTTCGGTTGGGACTGAGTCCGCGGTTGGCAATGCCAATTTGGATTCCAGATCCGTCGCTCTCCCAAATGTGAATTCCTGGCACCTTGGCCAAAATCTGCCTCATGGAATTGTTGGCAACCACCGTGTTGAGTTGATCCATCACCACCAAGCTGTTTTTTTTACCGGCGTTGATTTTGGTTCCCACCACTTCAGGTAACATCATAACATCTCGCTGCTGTCCGCTGCCTACCAAGGCGATTTCCGACAGATATTCAAGGTGTAAAGAAGTGTCAGCCTTGGAATGCGACGCCCCAGTCTTTGGGCTCGATTGCGCATGAGTTGAAACAGTATGAAAAATTCCTGAGAGTAGGAAAAATCGAACGAGGAGGGTTTGTTTGAAAAAGGATGAAAGGGCCATTTGTTATTTGTAATGATTCTAAACAGTGCAAATCTATGCCGAAAATTGCGGAGTGCAAATATTATTTAGAATTATTTTAAATAAGATGACAATTGTCAATGAATTGAGCGAATCTCCTACAACTAATATTCGGTAAGCAGTGGTTTTAAACCGTGCTAAAGCCCGTTTTTGGGGCTTAACAGCTACAGGGATATAAATTGATATCCGCGAGATTGCATGGCCTCCAAATACTTGGGAAGGAGCCAAAGCAGTTGTTTTTCAGCTTTTTCGCTGTCGTGAAAAACCACGATGCTGCCGGGTTTGGATCCTTTAACTAGTGCATTGAGGCTTGTTTGTACATTCAACGTGCGGTCGTAATCGCAACTCAAATTGCTCCATTGAACCACTTCGTATCCTCGCGCTTTCAGCGCTCGGATTTGTTGGCCTGTGATTTGGCCGTAGGGTGGACGGAATAACAAACCCTGTTCTGAACCCACCGAAGTCAATGCCGCAGCACATGTGTCAACCTCCTCCAAATATTCAGCCAACCCCGTACGCCATCCCTTTACATGGTGCATCGTGTGGTTGGCCAATGTATGTCCCTGCTCCAACGTCAATCGCGCCACCTCGGGAAATTTTTCCAGGTTGTCGCCAACACAAAAAAACGTGGCCCTAGCATCGAATTGCCTCAATAAATCCAACACCCAAGGTGTGATCCTCGGATGTGGCCCATCGTCAAACGTGAGAAAAATAACCTTCTCCGAAACCGCCCTCCGCCAAGTGCACGAAGGAATCAAGCGCTGAATTGTTGAAGGAACGGAGAAAAAGTGCATCGCAAAGCAAAGTTGTGACATTTGACATGTTTTCCCAACCCAACATCGATTAAATTTGTACCCTATGGCAGAAAAAGTAACACTCGTAGGCGGCGGACTGGCCGGAAGTTTGATGTCGATTTACCTCGCCAAGCGTGGTTACGAAGTGTATATCTATGAACGTCGTGCCGATATGCGTTCGGGAAACTACGTGGGGGGTAGAAGTATCAACCTGGCCCTGTCAACCCGAGGAATCCGCGGTTTGGCCAAAGTGGGACTCGATCAAGACGTACTCGATATCTCAATTCCTATGTCGGGCCGTATGATGCACCCCGTGGAGGGCGACCTTAAATATCAGCCCTATGGCAAAGAAGGACAGGCGATTTATAGTGTATCGCGCGGACAATTGAACATTAAATTGTTGCAACTGGCCGATCAATACCCCAACATTCATATGTTCTTCAACCACAAGTGTACTGCGGCGAATTTGGATACCTGTGAAACGACCTATGTCAACGAGCTTGGAGAAACCATCGTGGACAAAGCCGATGTAGTATTGGGAACCGATGGGGCTTTCAGTGCGCTGCGCGATGCAATGCAACGTACTCCGCGCTTCAATTTTTCGCAGAATTACGAGAATTACGGATACAAAGAATTGGAAATTGTACCCAATGCGGATGGCGATTTCCAATTGGATAAAAATAGTCTGCACATTTGGCCCCGCAAGAGTTTTATGATGATTGCCCTGCCAAACCCTGGCGGAAATTTTACCTGTACATTGTTTATGCCTTTTGAGGGTGAGCCCGGTATCGACGACTTGAAAACACCGCAGCAAATCACTGATTTCTTCAATACGCATTTCCCTGATGCCGTTCCCATGGTGCCCGGTTTGGTGGAAGACTACCTTCAAAATCCAACTGGAATGTTGGCCACCATGCGCTGCTATCCTTGGGTCAAAGGCAACAATGCATTGATGGGCGACAGTGCTCATGCTGTAGTGCCTTTCTACGGTCAAGGGATGAATTGCTCATTTGAGGACTGCATTGTTTTGGATGAGTGCATCGAAGAGTTGGGTGGCGATTGGACGCGGGTATTGGATGCCTACCAAAAATTGCGCAAACCCAATGCCGATGCCATTGCCAATTTGGCGCTGCAGAACTTTGTGGAAATGCGGGATTTGGTTGGTAGCGATGCCTTCTTACACAAGAAAAAAGTAGAACACACCTTGAGTGAAAAACACCCCGATTTGTTCATGTCTCAATATGAGAGGGTTACCTTCTCAACGCGCGACTACGCGGAAGCTTTGGCTTATGGCGAGCTCAATGACCGAGTGTTGGAGGCTATCATCCACAATGGTTGGGAGGAGCGATTAGACGACCGCGCTTTTGTGGAGTCGTTGTTCGCCGATAACCAATAATCACCGAGCGGGGTGGCGTGATTTCTTCAATCTTCTTTAGTTCGATTTTTTGCGGTTGTACTGGGCCTTTGTTTTGGCCTCGATACTATCAATGATGTCGGGATTGTATTCCGTCTTGTACTTTCCCTTGAGGGTGAATTTGCCTTTGCGTTCGCCTCGGGTATCCCGAATGGGCTTTAAAATGGTCAAATAAGCCCATACACTCACAGTGGTGATAAGTGCGAAAAAGCCAATGGCCACAATGAGTTTGTTTCGTTGTTGTTTGTTCATGGGTTGAATGGGTGTTTGAGGGCTTGTCCAACCGCTTCGAGGTCTTTCACTACGGCTTCCACCAGCGGGATTCCTTGCGATTGTCGGATGGTAAACTGTTCCAATTCGGGTTCTCCCGGAACGATCACAGGTTTATTGCTATTGAGGGGTTTGGTGGCCTTGAATCGCTGAATCCATAGGTCCATGTCGCGCTGAAAGTCGGCCAAATCCCTAAATCCATCTACATCCCAGCAACCCACAAAATGTCCAAGCCCTTTTCCGGGTTGGTCGGGCCGAGGCTGCAGAAAACTCACAAAGGGGGGCACCCAAGGTCCGAAATTGGCACCGTTGAGAACGCCCGAGAAAATATCAACCCAAGCACCCAATCCGTAACCTTTGTGTGCGCCGTGGTCGGCATCTGATCCCAGGGGCAGCAGCATGCCACCTTGTTTGAGGGCTGAGGCATCGGTGGTATCTTTGCCTGTTTGGGTTAAGGCCCAGCCCGCAGGGATGGGCTTTTGCACCCGTTCTGCAATTTCCAATTTGCCGTTGGCGGCGGCGGCTGTAGCCATATCTAACACAAAAGCGGGTTCTTTTCCTGCCGGCACCGCTACACAAATGGGGTTGGTTCCCAACATGCGTTCGGCACCGCCCGCGGGTGTTACCAAAGGAGAGGCATTGGTGGTAGAAAATCCAATGTAGTTATGGGGTAGGGCCATCATCGCATGATAGGCCGCGATGCCGAAGTGATTGGAGTTGGAAATGCCTACCCAACCGGATCCACATTCGTGGGTCATTTCCAGCGCCTTTTGCATGGCAAAAGGCGCGGAAACCAGGCCGATGGCCCCATCGGCTTCCAAATGACCGGTTGCCCGCTTGCGCTGGGTGAATTGTAAATGGGGTTTGGGGTTGATGCGACCGGCTTCAACCAAGCGAACGTATCCGCTGAGGCGGGCGACGCCGTGACTGTCGATGCCGCGCAAATCAGCCATCATCAGTACATCGGCGGCTTGGTGGGCATCGGCCTCACTGAACGACAATCGCAAAAAGATCTCTTCAAGCCAGCGGCGGAGTGCGGTGGAATCTACGGTTTGTGATGGGGAATATTCTGCCATGTCGTTGTTATTTGAGCAAAGTTTGTATGGCGCCAGCCTCTTCCCAGAATTCATCGTTCTTGGCCGAAACAGGCAATGTAAATTCGTATTTTATCTCGGGGTATTGGGAGAATGTGCCGCTGCATTCGCGCAACAACCCTCCGCGATTCACCAAAAGCGTGATGTCTTTGGGTTCGCCCAACTTCAAAAACAAATCGTCGATGTTGTTCTCAATGCGAACGCCATTGATCGCAATCAATTCGTCGTTCACATTCACACCCAACTGAAAGCCTGCCGCCATGGGATGGGCGTGGATGCCCTTGACGATTGTTCTACCGCCAGACAATTCGCAAGTGAGGCCGAATTTTTTGGATTGACTTTCGGTGAATTTGGTTTCGATTCCGGTTGCTTTGAGCAAAGTGCTGTAATCGGGGATGTCTGTGCTATGCAATAACTGCTTTACAAATTGATCCAAGGATTTGCTGTTCCCAATGCCGGTTTCGGGGTTGCCCTTGCCGCTAATAATCACCGTTTTTACCGCATCGATAAACTCTTTTTCACTGATGCCTTTTCCTTCTTCGCCCAGGGCTTTGTTCTTGTAATGGGTGCGCCATAAATACTGCATCACGTCGTCTAGGTGCTTGCTACCACTGGTTTGTGCCGCGATCCAAGCATCGAAAAGAAACCCAACTATCACGCCCTTGCTGTAATAGGAATACGTGCTGTTTTTGGAGTTTTCGTTGGGACGATATTCCTTAATCCAAGCGTCGTGGCTCATCTCACTGATGGTCGCAACCCGGGCGCCCATGCGGTTTTCGTGTGCATTGACATAGCCAGCCATGGTGCTTAAAAACTCTTTCCGACTCACAATGCCCGCCCTCATTAGCGCAATTTCATCGTAGTAACTGGTAATGCCCTCGGCCAACCATAGCAAGTCTGTGTAGTTCTCTTGGCGATAGTTGAAGGGGCCCAATTCGGCTGGACGGATACGCTTCACATTCCACAAATGGAAATATTCGTGTGCCACCAATCCCAGAAAGCCTTTGTATCGCGCGGCATCGGTATAGCCCCAGCGACTCATCATCAACACCGTGCTGTTTTTGTGCTCCAAACCGCCACCACCGGCTTCTACGTTTTGCACGATAAACGTGTAGCGTTTGCAGGGATGGTCGTTCACCACTTTGGCCATGGTTCTGCACATCAACTGCATATCGTCACGCAGTTTATCTACATCCGCATTGTTGCGACCCACCATGGCTACCTCGTGGGGTACACCGTTTACATCAAATTTGAAAACAGGGAAGTTGCCCAATTGCAAAGGCGCATCCACCAAGTCGTCGAAGTTGGGGTAGGTGTAATCGCGGCGTTTCAGAAGGCTGCGTAATTCACTTTCCGTGTACTCTTTCTCCGGCAGATAAAGTTCTTCTGAAAATTCTAACGCGGAAGCGTGGTTGAACCAGCGAACAGGGAAGTCGATCGACAAATCGCCTCCCAAATGCTCGGCGCCTTTTACTGTCATCAGTACGGAAGCCATGTTGAGTAGGGCTTGATCCTCGTCGATGAAGCTTGTGCGGACACTCAATTCAAAACAATACACGCGGTAATGAAATTCGGCGGCCGCCACATTTTTTGGGATGGTCAATCGCCAAGTGTTTTTATCCAGTTTGATGGGGGAGAGTGCCGTGCCAAAATGAAGGGGTTCTTCGGCAAAAACCATCTTGGACTCCTCCAAAGAGAGGCCGCGTGCGCTCACCGATTCCACGTTTTTCGCAAATTCGCGCACCAAATAACTGCCGGGCGTCCAAACGGGCATGTAAATATCTACAGACCCTGGGGTAAGGTCTTCGAGTCTGAGGGTTACATCAGCGTAATGACTTTTGGGGTCGGAAATGTTGATGTTGTAATGCACACGGGGTGCGCGGTTCTGTTTGGCTTCTGCGGAATGGGGTAACATGGAAATCAAAGTGAATCCCAAGGCGTATATCGTCCTTAGCATAATACAAAAATCGACAATTTTGGGGATTAAACCTACTATTTGGCTTTGTAAACTGGCACTGTAGAGCAGGGTTCTCCGTACATAATGCTCTTGGCCAAAGGCGTGAGTAATCGCGTAATTTCAGCGTATGCAGCTGCGGTTACAGGCAGATCGCCACAGCCTTTGATGACCATTTTTTGGTCACGGAAGGATTCTATATCCAAGGACTGAAGGGCTTTGCGCCATAAAACGGCTTCCAACGATTGTAAATCGCCAAAAACAACCTCAGAGGCGATGCCCGACAGTTTCGACGCCATGAGCATGTAGGCCCAGGTAGGAACGATGGCGTCTGCTGTGCACCCAATGGCTACATTGGCCCCTTGATATGCAAGCCAATCGTGGTTTTTCACCCAATCGCGAAAATCTTTCTCTTTCAAAACCATCCCCATAAACAACACATCTTTGATGTCGATAAACTTGCGCTCACCCGTTGGGAAATGATCCTCCAAATTCAAGGTGATTAGGCCGCTATTGGCTACTTTGTTTACAAAAATCTCTTCCATGATGGCTTGAGGTGCAAATATACGTCGCTTTCGACGAAGCAATTAGTCTACCAGCGTAACTTTGATGGTGTTGGTGCGCTGCTTTTTGTGGATGGGCATGCTGGCACAATTGATCACATACTCGCCTTGCTGAACCATTTTCTCTGCTTTGAGGATGTCAACAACGTCTTGAAAGGTATCGTCTGTGCTTACAAATTTGTCGTAGTAAAAACCCCTCACACCCCACACCAAATTCAGGGTGGCCAACAATTTTTTGTTATCAGTGAAGATGAATACGTTGGCTTGCGGACGGTAACTCGCCACGCGGAACCCCGTGAATCCAGATTTGGTCATCGCAACGATGGCCTTTGCATTGAGGTGGTCGCTCATTCTTACTGCGGTGAAGCATATTTCGTCGCTGGCAAAAGAGGGAGAATCCGGCGAAGGTTTTACGCCTTTGTAGTATGTGCGACGGTCGTTTTCGATATCGGTGATGATACTGCCCATTACTTCGATTACCCGCAGCGGGTATTTTCCCACGCTGGTTTCCGCGGATAACATCAGGGCATCGGCTCCATCGAGAACCGCATTGGCCACGTCGTTGATTTCGGCACGGGTAGGCATACTATCCACAATCATGGTTTCCATCATTTGGGTGGCGATGATGCAGGGTTTGGCCGCGGCAAGACATTTCTCAACGATGGTTTTTTGGATCAGGGGGACGCGCTGCAAGGGGACTTCAACGCCGAGGTCGCCACGGGCTACCATAATCCCATCCGATACCTTGATGATCTCGTCAATGTTATTCACCGCCTCAGGCTTCTCGATTTTGGCGATAACTTTGGTATGGGTGCCTTTTTCGGCAATCAATCGCTTTAACTCTACGATGTCGTCTGCGGTACGAACAAAACTCAAGGCCACCCAATCCACTTCTTGACTCAAACCATACTCCAAATCGGCCAAGTCTTTTTTTGTTAAGCTGGGGACCGTAAGGTTGGAGTCGGGCAGGTTGAATCCTTTGTTTGATGAAAGCGGGCCACCGGCAACGACGCGGGCTTTTAGTGTGGTATCATTGACTTTTTCTGTGAATTCAAGGGATACTTTACCATCGTTCAACAAGATGCGTTCGCCGGGCTTACAGTCCTGGATGAGTCGTTTGTAGCTAACAAACAACACTTCAGGCGTAGAAATTCGCTCCTCGGTGGTCACCAAAATAGTGTTCCCTTCTTGTAAAGTGAATTCTCCGTCCACTTTACCGATGCGCAATTTAGGTCCTTGTAAATCTTGCAACAAGGCCACATTGCAACCCAATCGCTGATTGATATTTCTAACCCTGTCGATGACCTCTTGATGCAGTTCATAGGCGCCGTGTGAAAAGTTCAGACGACATACATCCACACCCGCGAGGATGATTTTTTCCAGCATTTCTTCACTGCTGGTGGCGGGGCCGATGGTGGCAACGATTTTGGTTTTGTTGAATTTTCCTTGGTACATAGTCGGTTGTGCGACTACAGATGACTCAGGGCATTGATCCAGCTCAGTTTGCTGTGTTTGTCGGAAGGAAAGGTATAAGCCATTTGAACAGCAGAAATGGTTTTGATTCCTTTCAACCATTCGTCAGTTCCGCCCATGTCTTCCGCTCCACGCATCAGCAACCAGAAATCCGGTGTAGGTTTACCTGTGTAAAGCATTCCACCGCTGCCTTTGTTCTCCACAATCCACATTTCGCAGGCGGTTTCGCTGCCTTCCCAGTAGTATTCTACGTGCCTCGATTCTGTAATCTGAGACAAAAATACTGAAAAGGGAGGGTCTTGTCGCACAAATCGAGAAGAAAAAGTGTCATCTAGACACCAAGCCATCAAATGTGGCGGAATTTGGGCATGTACAGCAATGATCTCTAGGTCAATGCTAGCCCCTAAAAGGGTCGATTTGTGGCGCTTGATAGACAAAAGAATTTCTACAAAAATAATTTTAATGTGGTATCTCATCAAAAAATTGTTTCTTTGCAACTCAAATCAAAAAATAAGATCATGTCAGAAATTGCAGAAAAAGTAAAGGCCATTATCGTAGACAAGCTTGGTGTAGAAGAAAGCGAAGTAGTAACCGATGCTAGCTTCACAAACGACTTGGGTGCCGATTCACTTGACACCGTGGAATTGATTATGGAATTTGAAAAAGAGTTCGATATCAGCATTCCAGACGATCAGGCTGAAAAGATTCAAACTGTTGGAGAAGCAGTTCGTTACATCGAAGAAAACAAGAAGTAAGCCATGCAACTCCGGAGAGTTGTTGTAACTGGATTGGGTGCGTTAACGCCGATTGGAAATGATGCTCCATCATTTTTCAAAGGCCTGCAGGCCGGTACCAGCGGAGCGGGTTTGATAACCCACTTCGATACAGAAAAGTTCAAGGTGAAATTCGCCTGTGAGGTTAAAAACTTCAATCCTGAAGATTTCTTTGACCGCAAAGAGGCGAGGAAGATGGATCCTTTTACACAATTCGCCATGGTGGCGGCCGATGAGGCCATCAACCACAGCGGACTGTTGCAGCAATCCTATAATCCGGATCGCATCGGTGTGATTTGGGGCGCCGGTATCGGTGGTCTCACCACATTCTTTGCAGAAATTGTTGACTACGCAAAGGGCGATGGAACGCCTCGTTTCTCGCCCTTTTTCATCCCCAAAATGATCGTTGACATCGCCCCAGGCTATATCAGCATCAAACACGGATTCCGCGGTCCCAATTTCTCTACCGTTTCTGCTTGTGCCTCTTCAACCCATGCGCTCATTGATGCATTCAACTATATCCGATTGGGTAAAGCCGATGCCATTGTTGCTGGTGGGTCTGAAGCCTCAGTGAACGAGCCATCTGTGGGTGGATTCAGCAACATGAAGGCATTGAGCGAGCGAAACGATGACTTCCTCACCGCCAGCCGGCCTTTTGATAAGGACCGCGATGGTTTCGTGATGGGGGAAGGTGCCGCTGCCATGATCCTAGAAGATTATGAGCACGCCAAAGCCAGAGGCGCAAAAATTTACGCCGAAATCGTGGGTGGTGGAATGACCGCCGATGCGTATCACCTTACAGCGCCTCACCCCGAAGGATTGGGTGCCTGCAATGTGATGAAAGCTGCCCTAGAAGATGCTGGGATGACCGCTGCCGACATCGATTATATCAATGTGCACGGTACTAGTACTCCCCTGGGCGACATTGCAGAAAGCAAAGCCATTCTCTCCGTATTCGGGGAACATGCCTACAACTTGAACATCAGCAGTACCAAAAGTATGACGGGACACCTGTTGGGTGGTGCTGGAGCCATTGAGTCGCTAGCATGTATCATGGCCGTAAGCGAGGATATCATTCCTCCAACAATCAACCACTTTACAGACGATCCAGAATTTGATCCGAAATTGAATTTTACCTTCAACGTAGCACAGAAACGCACAGTGCGCGCTGCCTTGAGCAACACGTTCGGTTTCGGTGGTCACAACGCTTCTGTGATCTTCAAGAAGTTCGAAGGTTAATAATTCCCCCTTGGTTCAACTTTTTTCGCGATTTTCTAACAGCAGTCACCTGTCGAAACAAGTGTATCGGGTGACGGGTGTGAAACCAGGGAAACTGCGGATTTACCAAGAAGCCCTCAGGCATAGTTCTATGTCTGATCATCAAAACAACGAGCAAATCCTCAACAACGAGCGATTAGAATTTTTGGGTGATGCAGTACTCGACGCTGTGGTGGCGGAACTGCTATTCAAACAATTTCCCAAAAAAAATGAAGGGTTTCTAACAGAAATGCGGACCCGAATTGTCAACCGGGAGCAATTGGCCTATTTGGCAAGCAAATTGGGACTGGTGGAAATCATGGATATCAAGCGCGACCTGCATCAAAACAGAATCGCCCTGAAAACCATCGGAGGGAATGCACTGGAGGCGTTGATTGGAGCAATCTACCTCGACAAAGGATTCAAAACGGCCCGCGATTTTATTGTGAATCGGTTGGTTGGACAGTATCTCGACATTGAAAAGTTGATGACCACGGCCGTGTCACACAAAGCGCTAGTGATGAAGTGGGCACAGCAGCAAAAGAAGACCTTCCGTTTTCAGCATGAAGTGGCACAAAATGGCAAAATGGAATTGCATGTGGTAACCTTGCACATCGAAGAGGAACCATGGTTCACCGAAGAAAATCACAGCCGCAAAAAAGCCGAAGAACTGTGCTGTGAAAAGGCTTGTCGCAAACTGAATTTAACCGTTTAATCAGCGCCTAAACGGGCTTCATCGCCTTCATCTTCGGTAGGTAATAACACCACCTGATCCGTTGATTTGGCAAATCCACACCAGTAGCAGCCGGCTTTTCCGCAGCCATTCATGAAGTCCAATGAGGTCAATTTCTCATTTGCCTGTATAATCCAATGGCGAATTTTATCATTGTCCTCCGCAGTGAAATGCAACTTTATCAGTGGGAAATCCCCATTTTCGTCCTTCTCCACACAGTCAATCATCGCCATGTTACAGTCCCAACTCTTTCCAGCTTGATTGTTAGTCATCAACTGATAAACCCCCAGTTGAAACCAATATGGGTTGGGTAGTTTATCGGCCGATCTTGGCCCCGGAGCGGCTGATTTTTTCTTGGAGTTGTCGGGTTTGCCCGTTTTGTAGTCGATGACCGTAGCGCGATTGCCATCGAATACGATTTTGTCCAAAAATCCTGTGATGTGTACGCCTTCAATAACAGAAGTGATGCTTTTTTCGGTTAATACCACCTCGTAATTGCGGAATTCTGCCGATCTCGCCTCGTAATACAGGGGCAAAAGGTCTTTCCCTTGTTGCATGCGAAGCTTAAATTGCTTTTCGTTGAACCCGTGACGCTGTCGGTACATTTCGCGTTCAAATTGCTGAACAACCTCTTGCAGATTGAGCCATTTCTTTTCTTTGGTCCAGGAGTCGACCCAGTGTTTCATGGCGGCATGCATGGCCGTACCAAAAGCGGCTGCTGGTGATGGTGCATCGGGCACCCGAACAACACGGGTGAAATAGAATTTTAAGCCGCATTCTAATATGCTGTAAAGCGTGGAAGGGGAGAATTTGAAGTTGTTGATTCGGTTTCTCACCCAATCCATCCGGTCGACATCGAGTTTGGGTGTCGCAGTTCGTTTGAGCAAGGCCTCTTGAACAAACAGTAAATGCGCCGTGTCTGGGGTGTTGGGCTGCTCTGGCAGGTCCAAATTCAGTTCGAATAAGAAGCTCGACGGTTGGGTATCAGCCACTTTGGTGGGGGTGATTTTTTTCTGATTATGGCTGAGGTGTAACGATTTTTTGGCGCGGGTGATGGCTACGTAAAACAAGCGACGGCGTTCTTCAATGTCTTCCTCTACGCTGGTGTCGTTTGATAATTTGATTTCTTTGCCTTGTAACAATTTGGTGATGCTAAAAGGCATTTTGCCTGCTTCGCTGTCTTCCCATTCTGGACGATTACATCGCACCACAAATACATGGTCGAATTCCAATCCTTTGCTGGAATGGGCCGTGATAAATTGCACGCCTTCTGCAGTCCCGATGCGTTTTTCTAGCGGTACGGTTACGTTGTTGTTCTGCATTTTCTTCACGATGCTCAGGAATTCTGAAATTTTCATAAACGGATTTTTTTCGCTCATTCGAATCGAGAATTGCATAAACGACTGCAGGACTTCCAACACCCATTCTTGATCTTGCGACTTTAAGGCAAAGGCCAGATAACCACCTTCACTGTACAATCGCTGAATCAATTCAGGCACCGTAATCCAACTGGCCTCTTTTAGCCAATTTTCAATGTTGTTCCAGAGCTCTCTCAGCGCGATGCTTGGGGGCGTTGCGAACAAATCTGTTTGCTCGGGGGCTTGTAATTTCTCGCTGATATGCTGTCGCCAAGAATACGCATTCCCTTGTCGGTTCGCCGCACTTCGCTGTTGATAGATGTCTACGGACAGTTGATTTACCTCAAAACTGCTGAGATTGTACAAGGGGCTCATCAACAACTTATATATAAGGTGCTCTCCGCTGTTGGCCAGTTCCAGTTCCAATGACAAATATTCCAGCCAAGTGAGCAGATGTAAGATGATGTTTTCATTGAGGATGTCGGCAGAGCGATGAATCACGAATGGGATGTTCATCATTTCAAAGGCGTCCGACAAAGTAATGGCGTGTTTGTTGAGGGGGTATAAAACAGCGATTTCATTGGGCTTTTCCCCTGATGCAATCAGTTGTTGTATGGCTGTGCCTATGCCAACGGCCTCATGGAATTCGTTCACATAATATCGCACCGTGGGGGTGATGGCAGGGTAGGATTGGTTGTCGCCACTGGCCAGAAGGGTTTTGCTCAACCCAGGAATCTGCGCAATCAATCGCATTTGGTTGTTGTCGACCACCCGTTTGGCGGCATCCAAAATTTGTTGGGTGCTGCGGTAATTTTGAGTCAATACGATGGTTTTGAGGGTGCGGTTGTATCGCTTTGCAAAATCCAGCATGTTGCTCACTTTGGCCCCCTGAAAAGCATACACACTTTGATCGTCATCGCCCACCACAAAGCAATTGGGTTCATCGCCCCAATACGAGATCAGTTGATGTAAAATGCGGTTTTGCAAACCGCTGGTATCTTGATACTCGTCCACCAAAACATAGTGGTATTGCTCTTGTTGGTCTAATAGCAGTTCATCGTCGCTGTCAAAGGCATTGGCAACCCAATCCAACATGTCGGAGAATTCGTACAACCCCGCAGCAGCCTTGGTCGATTTGTAACGGTCGAAAAGATCCGCCGCCTCTTTGGCACGCGACCAATTTTTCTTGAATTTGTCGTACTCGCCCGGTTTGATATCACCCGCTTTGTTTTCGCCGCGATTTACTTTGTACACGGCATTGGGGAAGGCCAGTTTAAAGGCCTCAGGTTCCAGCAGCCCGTCTATCCACGCATGAAAATCACCGGCAGTAATGCCTTCTGATTGCATCAAATCCCATACTTTAGAAAGGTCGCGACGGGTGGATTGGGCATCTTCTTGGTAGCTTTTGAGTAATGACTGGGCCGGTAACGACTCTATAATTCCTTGGATTAAATCTATTTTGTCTAGTTCGTCCATCACGCGCAACTCTTTGCGGGCGAATTTCTCAGGTCGCTCTTGGATGATTTTATTGCACAACCCATGAAAGGTATGAATGGGAATTTTGAAGGCATCTGCACCCATGAACTGACTCAAGCGTTTTTGCATGGCTGTAGCGCCTGCTTCGGTGTAGGTAAGACAGAGGATATTCTGTGGTTGTGAATCGGTTTTGGTGAGAATGTTCAGAATGCGCGTAGCCAAAATCTGTGTTTTGCCCGTGCCCGGACCTGCAATGACCATCACGGGACCTTCGATGGCGTTTACTGCATCTTGTTGTTGCTGATTGAGTTTGACGTAGAGATCTTGGAACGACTGCATATTTGCAATATAGCCATTATCTTCGCATTTTTATGAGCCAGACGAAACAAGAATACAACGCCGTTTTAGCGGCCTGCAGAGAGGTTTTTATCAAGAAAAACGATGATTACGGTACCTCTTGGCGGTTGTTTCGTCCATCGAGTCTCACCGATCAGATTTACATCAAGGCACAACGCATTCGCAACATCGAGGAGTCGGGTAAAAATGCCGTGGGTGATGATATTCGGGGCGAGTTCATGGGGATCGTGAATTACAGTTTGATCGCGTTGATTCAATTGCATTTTATTCAATTGCAAAAAGATCCAACCGATATCGAAGAAATCGCAGGGGTCTATGATTTGTGGGCAGAGAAAACTCGGGATTTGATGCTGTTGAAGAATACCGATTACAGTGAGGTTTGGCGTGACATGCGAATCAGTAGCTTTACCGACATGATTTTGGTGAAAATCGCCCGTATCAAACAGATTGAGGACAACCAAGGGAAAACCTCGGTGAGTGAAGGCGCCGATGCCAACTATCAAGACATTATCAATTACGCCATCTTTGCGTTGATTCGATTGTAGTCGTTATTGGCGGTAAATTCCATCGGCTAATTGTGGGCTGCGATGGGTTCTGTTTTGCATTCCTTGCGTGCTTGCTGTATCTTGCCACAACGAAAATCGCCCATGAGAATTCCATACTTAATTGCCAGATTTTTAACCGGTGCATTGTTCGTGTTCTCCGGTCTTGTAAAGTTGAATGATCCCAGTGGTTTTGGGATCAAGCTCAATGAGTATTTCGATGTGTTTGCGCAAGACTTGGCTACGCCTCAAGATTCGATGCGGTTGGTGGTGAATGGTGGGGGGAAGAAACTGATCGACCAAAAAACCGTGCTATACAGTTTTGATACCAAGAAAGAGATGGTATTGGAGGCCCGCGGGGTGGAAGAGGAGGGTGATTCAGGGACCGTGGTAAAAAAGGTCAATCTTCGATGCAACTGGGGCGGATCTTCGGTGGCGGAGACATCCATCGATGGTAAAATGCCATCCTCGGGAGCTTTGGATTTTGAGTTTATGGCGTTAACGCCAGGGTCGGAATTGCTGCCGCCATCTACCCTAATCAACGAACCCAAAATTGGGGGTCGTTTATCGTTCCCAGCCCCAATGAACGGAATGGCAAAGGGCGATTCCTCCGCCGTTACTTGGACAGACATCTCCGTTTCAGAGAGTTTTTCATTGGATGTTTCAGCTTATGCCAAGCCCAACGGTGCCCTCTTCGATTTTTTCAAATGGCTCAAGGATTACAGTTTGTATTTGAGTGTGTTTTTCTGCGCCTTGGAAGTGTTGCTTGGCTTGGCGATGATTATCGGGTGGAACATCCGATGGACCATAGGGATTACGGCCGCGTTGATTGTGTTTTTTACATTTCTCACGGGGTATAGTGCCTATTTTAACAAAGTAACCGACTGCGGTTGTTTCGGCGATTTTATCAAGCTCAAACCTTGGCACTCGTTTTATAAGGATTTGGTGCTTTTGGGATTGGTGTGCGTGATGGTCGCGGGCATGAAACACAATGTGCCTTGGTTCTCCAAGCCTTTCGGCATCAAGTTGATGGGGGTGCTCACCGTGTTAACCCTGTGGTTTGGGGTATATTGTTACCGGTACCTTCCCGTATGGGATTTTTTGCCGTATAAAGTGGGCAATAATATTTTGAAAATCATGACCGAAGTTCCGCCTGGACAACGGTCATCGGACAGTATAGAAATTTCATGGGTATTGTATAAGCCCTCTACAAACTTCGGTATCGATTCAATTACCTGCAGTACATCGGAGTTTGCGAAAAAAATGGAGGAGGGTTATCAGTATGATGATCTGAAATCGCAAAGAAGAAAACTGGTGATTGAGGGATATAAGTCGCCGATTCATGATTTTGCGATCAATGACGATGCAACGGGGGCCGACATGAAAGACACGTTCTTACAAACGAGTCAATTTCAACTGGCTTATGTGATTCCGTATTTGGAGTCGGCGAATTTGTTGGACATCGTGGAGCTGAGAGAAATTCTGAAATGGGCGCAAAAAGAAGGGGTGAGGGTGTACGGATTGAGTGCGGTATCACAAGCGCCTGCCAATGAGTTTGTGAAAAAGTATGAATTGCCCATGAAGATGTATAGTGCAGACCAGAAAATGCTGATCACCATGGCGCGCTATAATCCAACCCTTTACCTATTGAAAGGACCTGTGGTGTTGGGCAAGTGGAGTGGCGTGGATTTGCCCTCGGTCAAAGCCCTTGAAAAGCTGAAGAAAAAAGCCATGGGAGAAAAGACCGGCTTGGCGAAAATGCTTTCGCGTTTGAAGAAATCATGAGTGCAATCCTAAAGAAGTCAGGTTTTCTGTTGTCGGTCCTACTGGGACTGGTGCTATTTATTTTTATTTTATTTCAGGCGTTGCCCAATGCGGAGGAGATGCTCACCACCCAACGGGCTGATGCCAAAACAAAACAGGCCATTGTAGCAGAATTGGGTTTAGACCAACCCGTTCATTTGCAGGCTTTATATTATATCAATGATTTATCGCCGGTTTCCTGTTACGACACAACATCGGTGAAACGGCGGTTTTTGTCGGGGGTGTCGGTAGGGGTTGGCTCCGTAGAATGGTGGTTAAAGTGGCCCTATTTACGTACGTCGTTTCAAACCAAGCAACCTGTGGGGGGGATGTTGTTTCAAGCCTTTGTGGGTACGATGATTTTGGCGTTGGCGGCCATGTTGATTGCGTTGATGTTGGGAATACCGTTGGGGGTGTGGGCTGCCATGAAACAGGGGACTTGGGTCGATCACGTCATTGTGGGACTGTCTGCTTTGGGTATTTCCATGCCCAGTTTTTTCTCGGCGATGCTTTTTTCGTGGTTGTTCGGATTTGTATGGCATGAATATACACAGTTGCCCATGACGGGAAGCTTGTGGGAGTTGGATGAACTCGGTGAGCATAAGATTTGGGTTTGGAGCAATATGATATTACCGGCTTTGGCTTTGGGCATCCGTCCGTTGGCAGTATTCATTCAACTCACAAGAAATACCATGGTTGAGATGCTTGCCCAAGATTTTGTACGCACGGCCAAAGCGAAGGGATTGTCGCAATGGCAGGCTACCTTAAAACACGCATTGCCGAACGCATTGAATCCGTTAATTACCAGTGTTGGCGGGTGGTTCAGTAGTTTATTGGCCGGTTCTTTTTTTACGGAATACATTTTTCAGTGGCGCGGATTAGGGAAAGTAACCATCGAGGCATTGCAACAATCCGATTTTCCGGTGGTCATGGGGGCGGTGTTATTCACAGCCTGTGTGTTTTTCATTTTGCACACAATTACAGAATGGTTGTATGTTTGGATAGATCCTCGTGTACGCTATGAATAAACTCTACTTAGTTGGTTTGCCAGCCTCCGGAAAAACGACCACTGCACAGTGGCTTGCCCAAAAGTTGGGATGGACTTTTTTGGATTTGGATGCGTATATCGAAGCCAAGGTGGGAATGAGCATTGCCGAAATGTTTCTGACCATGGGAGAAGAATTATTCCGCGAATTGGAGTCGCAATGTCTCAGGGAAACCGCCTCGATGAACAGCACGGTTATTGGCTGTGGTGGCGGTACGGCGGCTTTTCACAATAACATGGATTGGATGAAAGCGCAGGGATTAACCGTGTTTTTGAATACTTCTTTTGACGTTTTGGTGCAGCGAATTGCGGAAAACGAGGCACAGCGCCCACTGTTTCAGGGTTGTAATAAGGATGAAATCTTGTCAAAACTCACGGAAATCGCGGAAAAGCGCCGTGTTTACTACAGTTCTGCCAAAATTATTTGGAATAAAAGTGAGCCGGGAGATTTTCTTTATCGCGCTGTAAATCAATTAGTTGAGGCTTAGGGTCGTTGCTTTTTTTTCAAATTGTTAATTTCTCGTGTAAAAGTTCATGAGGCTAGTGGAAATGCAGTACTTGACAAACTAAATCCCTTGTTTACTTTTGGAACACTAACAAAAACTAAATTTATAATCATGAACAAATCAGATTTAATTGGAAGAATGGCTAGCGATGCTGGCATCACCAAAGCTCAAGCTGCTTCTGCATTGAACAGCTTCACCACCGCTACTGCTGAAGCCTTGAAAAAAGGTGACAAAGTGATTTTGGTAGGTTTCGGAACTTTTTCAGTAAGCGAGCGCAATGCACGTACTGGCCGCAACCCACAGACTGGTGCTGAAATCAAAATTGCTGCTAAGAAAGTAGCAAAATTCAAAGCAGGTGCTGAATTGAACGCTGGTATCTAATACTACTTTCAACAAAACCTTTAGAAACCCCGCCTTGGCGGGGTTTTTTTATGTCCATTCAATGTTGCCTACCTTTGTGTCATGCATTCGTTTGCCCGACAAACATTTTTAGAGAACATGGCGCAAACCAGTCCGAATCCGCTGGCCTTGCATGTGGTCCGTGCGGAGGGGAATTATCTGTTTGATGTTGATGGAAATAAGTATCTGGATTTGATTGCGGGGATTTCGGTTTGTAACATCGGGCATCAACATCCCGAGGTGGTTCGTGCTGTACAGGCACAAGCCGCAGAATTTATGCATGTGATGGTGTATGGGGAAACGGTTCAAACACCGCAATCCAATTATGCGAGAGAGCTAATTGAGTGTTTACCCCAATCATTGAATTGTTGTTATTTCGTAAACTCCGGTGCCGAAGCCATCGATGGGGCCATGAAATTGGCCAAACGCGTAACGGGAAAAACCGATTTTGTAGCGCTTACAGATGCCTACCATGGAAGTACCCAAGGACCACTCAGTTTGATGAGCAACGAATACTACAGTCAGGCCTACCGTCCGTTGCTACCGTCCGTACATTTTATCAACCAAAATGATATCGATTCCATTGAACACCTGCCCTGGGAGCAAATCGCCGGTGTGGTTGTAGAGGTGGTTCAAGCAGAGCGTGGGGATCAATTATCCAATGTTGCCTTTTTACAGGCTCTTCGAAAAAAATGCGATGACCATTGTTGTCTTTTGATTTTTGATGAAATTCAAACAGGTTTTGGAAGAACAGGGACCTTATTCGCCTTTGAACAAACCGGTGTGGTTCCGGATGTCTTGGTTTTGGGAAAAGCCTTGGGCGGAGGAATGCCCATGGGTGCTTTTGTCGCTGATCGAGCCTTGATGTTGACCCTGTCCAATCAACCCATCCTCGGACATATCACAACCTTCGGGGGACATCCAGTGGTTGCCGCCGCTGGCTCTGCCGCACTGTCGGTGTTGAAATCCGAAAATCTCATTGCTTCCGTCTTTTCCAAGGAACAAATGTTTAGGGATCGCCTGAAACATCCCAGAATCAAAGCCATCCACGGTAAGGGATTGATGTTGGCCGTGGAATTGGAAAACTTTGATTCTGTGCAACTTTGTATTCAAAAGATGTTAAACAAAGGACTCTTTTCAGACTGGTTTCTTTTTGCCCCTCATTGTCTTCGATTGTCGCCCCCGCTAACCATTACCATCGCAGAGATTGAGGAAGCTTGCCGCAAGATTGTGGAAGCATTGCAAGAAAATTGAACATTTTTTGGGGGCAAAAGACATTATATTTGTATGTAAGTTGTTGTTTTTGCGAAAATTGCAACCAAAACCCAAGCGCATGAGAATTTCGCAACTGAAATTTGGTATCCTTTTATCCATGCCATTCATTTTATTGATGGGTTTTTCTTCTTGTGAGCGTATTAATCCGAATAACAGCCCCCGCGAAGAAGTAGCAGGTGATTTGGCTTTGGTAACGACCGAGTTGGGTTCAATTCTTGAATATTTCGATGAGGCAGCAGACCAAACCACGGGCAAGGGCGCCCCAGCGTATTTTAAAACCCAAAATTTTAGCAAGGAAACCAAAATTCTAGTGCTCGATTCTAGTTACTACGATGGTGATGGCGTTGAGTTCCTGATTGATTTTGGTCCAACAGCCACCCCATTAAAACCAACCCAGAAATGTCTCGACGGCAGGTTTCGAGGTGGGGTAGTAAAAGTGATGCTAGAAACCCATTACATTGAGAATACCGCCAAGTCACACATATTGGTAAACGATGACAATGGTTTCGTTGTGGGTACAGAGAGTAAATTCCTGGTTATTAGCCAGTTGGAGGTGAATGTAGAACGGAAATTGCGCGAGTTGTTAAATTTTGAAGTTAAAAACCTTGAAATAGATAACAAGTCCTTGGATTTTGACGGTGTTCTTTCCATGGAGAAAATTACCGGCATCAATACCCCGGGCGTATTTGGTGATCATTACCTATTAACGGGAAATGGCACTGCAGAGTTGGGTGATGAGGAGTTCAAATGGGACATAGGTGCCCCGCTGAAGAAAAAAGTTGAACCTGGCTGTGGTATGATTCCCGTGCAAGGGCTGTTGAATTTTACCGTTGAAAAGTCGTCCAAGAACATTACCAACAGCAAAATTGTGGTAGATTTCGATCCTTTTGAGAACGAGTCTTGCGACAGAATTGTCCGCATTGTCAATGCAGGCAAACAGACCGATATCGTATTGGAGTGATGCTAGCGCATCAAGGGTTGCTCCGGGGGAGGAATCAATTGTAAATTCCCCTGTCGTTTTTCGAACCAGGCATGTTGTTGGCCGTTGGTAATCCACACGTACTTACTGTCTAATTTATTGTTATATGTGGCTGCTTGAATCAGCGTTTCCCGTGTGATTTTTACTTCAGGTGCTTTGCATTCGACCAGAATAAATGGTTTGGCATCGCTCGCAAATACCACAATATCAAAGCGTTTGCGCAATCCAAAGGTGGAAATTTCTTTTTCTACGGCGATCAAGCCCAACGACAATTGATAATGATGAAATAAGTGTGCAATACAGTGCTGTCTTACCCACTCTTCAGGAGTTAGGGGGATAAATTTTTTGCGAACAGGATCAAAAATGACTTTTTTTTGCTCCTGTTCCTGAATACGAAAATCATAATCAGGAAAATGTAATGCTTGCACCGCGGTAAAAATACAACCCATGGCCAAAATGAGCGATACCATATCGAATTATTTGGATTTGAGTCGTAAGATTCAATCCAAACAGTATTCGCCCGTATACCTGTTGCATGGGGAGGAGGTATTTTTCATTGATGCCCTGACCGATTTGATTGAAAAGAGTGTTTTGCCCGAGGCCGAGCGCAGCTTTAATCAAACCCTGATCTATGGCAAAGAAGTAAAAATTCACGATTTAATTGCCATGGCCAGACGGTATCCAATGATGAGTGAGTATCAAGTCATTTTGGTGAAAGACGCTCAAGATATCAAGGAGTTTGACAAATTGTTGTCCTACCTTGAAAATCCCATGCCTTCTACCATTTTGGTTTGTGCTTTTCGCGGTAACAAAATGGATATGCGCACCAAAATTGGCAAGCAAGCCGATCGATTTGGTGGTGCCTACTATGCGGCCAAACTTAGAGATTACCAAATAAAAGATTGGTTGCCCGAGTACTTTAAACAACAGGGTAGAAGTGTGGATACCGCGGCCATTCAGATGATTGTTGAATTGTTGGGTGCCGATTTGCCCCTAATTCACAATGAATTGGACAAGTTGTTTATCAATGTAAAAGACGAATTCATTCGCACCACCCACATCGAAGCCAACATTGGGTTCAATCGCGAATACAACGTGTTCGAATTGCAGTCGGCCTTGGGTACAAAAAACTTCAATAAAGCCATTCAAATCGCCCATCACATGGGACAGAGAGCCGAAAAAGGGGAGATTTTGCGGATGGTGACCAACTTGCACAATTACTTTGGAAAAATCTTGCTCACTCAGCAAATGGGAGGGGGTAGCAAAGCCGAATTGGCGAGCGCTTTGGGTGTTAATCCCTTTTTCTTGGATGAATATTTGGGTGCCGCAAGATTATACTCCCCCCAGGATTTGGAGCGGGTTTTCAATCAAATCAAACTGCTCGATCTGCGCCTGAAAGGTGTGCACCGTGGATCTGCTTCCGATGGGGAATTGTTGATAGAAGCCATCGTGGGAATACTTCGCGCGCCGCAGCGTGTGTGATGCGTTTTTTCGCATAATTTTTCCTTTATTTGTAATTAATAAATTTACCTATGAAAAAACTATACGCGTTAACCATTGCAGCTGTGGCTACTTCCTTTGCTTCAGCGCAAGTTGCGGCGACTTTGGAAGGTGCTGGTCAAGGTGCCCCTCAGACGTTGTCAACATCAAAAGTCTTCATTGATAAAGCCGACAACGGTGGATTCGGTGTGGCTCCTACCAAGAAAAAGCCTTTGAGTGCCCGTGGGGTTGATTACAAAAGCTTTGTGAGAATCGGTTCAACTTACTACGATTTGCAGTCGAACTTTGCGATGCCACACCGTTTGGTGTTGCAATCCAATGGTGCTGTTTCTGCTACGTGGACAACCGCCAACAGCGATGCCGCTGGATTTGCTACCCGTGGTTCGGGTTACAACTACCGTGATGCCGCAGGAAAATGGAATCCATCCGATAGTTCTCGCGTGGAAAACGTGCGTACTGGTTGGGCCAACATCGGTATTTTGTCGAACGGTTCTGTATTCACCATCGGCCACGACGCTACCAATGGTGGATTTTACATGACCAAGAGCGCATCAGCGACTTCACGTCCTTCAACCACCACAAGCATTCTTCAAGAGCCTCCTTACAAGCCCATTTGGGCACGTACAGCCAACGATGGTGATGTGATTCATTTGATTTGCTCTTACACGGATTCTGCTGCTCCCGGCGAAGCCCGCGCACCCAAGAGAAAAGGCATTTTCGCGCCCATGGTTTACAGCCGTTCAAAAGATGGCGGTGTAACTTGGGATAAGCAGCACATCATGTTGCCCGATTACGATAGCACTTTAACCAACAACGGTGGTGCCGACCAATACTCAATTGATGTGAAAGGCAATACTGTAGCCATCGTGAATGCAGATTTGTTGCAAGGCGTGATCGCTTGGAAATCTACCGACGGTGGCGACAACTGGCAGCGAATCATCGTTGATACCTTCCAATATGCGCCATACACAGCGAAAACTTTGATGCTCGATACCCCTTTGACCAACGATGGTACTGTGGATGTGATCATCGACAATAACAATAAATTGCACGTTTTCTGGGGCTTGGGTCGCGTATTGGATACAGACACCACCGACGAAAGCTACAGCTTCTTCCCTGGAATTCAAGGAATTTTACATTGGTCTGAAGCGACCGACAAGACTTCATTCATTGCTTCAGGTAGCCAGTTCGACCGTACCGATGACCAAATTAACTCATTGGAGCAAGCCACAACGGCGGGTCTTACTTCTGGTAACGTGCCTTCAGGTTTGAGTACCGTGGCTCGTTTGGGTAGTACCTCCGCAATGCGTCAACCTGCCTCGGCCATGGATGCCAACGGCAACCTCTACTGCTTGTTCAGTGTTCCCATTGAGCAAGACATTTCTGATTTGGGCGCTAACTTCCGTGATATCGGGGTAGTATACTCAACAGATGGTGGTGCCACTTGGAGCTTGCCACAAAACGTGACTCAAGTATTGGGCAGAGAAGATGATTTCGCTTCTACTTGTCGCGTAGCCAATGGATTCTTGCACATGACTTGGCAGCAGGACGAAATTGCTGGTACCAACTTGCAAAACAACTCAGGTGCGTTTGGTAACCACCCTGTCGTTTTGAACTTGATCAACTACCAAGCAATCCCTGTTACTGAGATTTTGAACGGTAACATCGGTATGTTGTACGGTGTGAATGTTGAAAAGCCAAACACAGGTGAAGTAATGGTTGTGAACCAAAACTATCCTAACCCATTCAGTAACTCTACCAATGTGTTGGTTTACTTGACCAAGCCAGGTGACATCAAAGTAGAAGTGCGCAATGCCATGGGTGCATTGGTGAAAACCCAAACCCATAGCAACTTGTACAAAGGCAACCACGAGTTGACAATCACCGCTGAAGGGTTGTCAACCGGTGTTTACACCTACACCCTAATCGCAGGTGGTAGCAGTGTAAGCAAGACCATGATGGTAAAATAATTTATCCTCGTACTGAGATACGAAAAAAGGGGCCGACAAAACATTGTCGGCCCCTTTTCGTTTATTTTTGTACCATGTTCAAAACCAATCATTGGTATCACTGGATTTCTGCCTTGGCCTTTTGGTCGTTTGCCGTGGTGTTTTACCAAAAAGGAGGTCTAGATGTGATGGGCTATGGTTCTACACCCGTGGTGGTTTTTTTGTCGGTGTGGGGCCTATTTCGTGCCTTTAACGGCTATTTGTTGTATCGAAAGAACCGCAATGCTTCATGATGCCCAATAAACCATTGATTCTTTCATCGAACATCACCCACTTACGATTGATTTTCGTTGGTTTGCTGTTGATGGGATTGAATGCCTGTCTTGACATGGAACACAAAGGGCGTCGCAACGACATTCCCACCAAAGGAGAGCTTGAAATTGCCATCGATGTAAACGACAGTTTGATGTTCAATCAACTGATCGATCGCTTTCATGAGTTGTATCCCCAAGCCCACATCATAGCCCGATATCTGTCACCCATGCAAATATTGGAAGGGGTGAGGGATAAGAAAATATCCGCCATGTACATCAACTATTTGTTTGATACCGCCATGGTGAAAGCCCTGGAAACCCGACAGATAAAAGTACGTTCTCATATTGTGGGAAGTTCAGCCACCGCCTTTGTCGTGAATCGCAGCAATCCCAATCAAGGGTTGAGCGCCGATTCTTTGTTTGGTATGATGTCGGGTAAAATTAAAGGCTGGTCAAACATGGGTTCTACACCCCTGATTTGGGTCGTGGTGAAAGGCGATTTGGCCTACAATTACTTGAGCGATTGGTATCTTCATCGTCAGCATCACGGAACGCCTCAAACGGCCATTCCCCCCAAGTTTGTTCAAGTGAACAGTCCAACCGCCTTGTTTAACTACGTAAATCAAACTCCGGGCGCCATGGGATTTGTAGGGATGAACTGGATTGCGGACCGGGGAGACACCTTGGCCCGACATTTACGTCGCTCCGTCAAGGTACTGGCTGTACAAAACGACTCAACCAAGGAGTATCATTTGCCATATCAATCGCAAGTTTATGCCAAACAGTATCCTTTTATTGCCCCTGTGATGGGCTATGACCTCCAGGGATATTCGGGATTGGCCCAAGGCTTCTTGGCATTCTGCTGCGATCAAAGTGGTCAGGTATTGTTGAAGAAATCGGGACTTTCACCAGCCATTCCGCCGGCGAGAACCATTCAGCTATTCAATTGATCATCTTTTGGAACAATTTTTGAAATTCGTAACACATATATAACAATTAGATAGTTTTTTTGCACCAAAATGAAAAAGATAACCGTTTCACTCCTACTTAGTTCCGTGTTGTTGATGACATCGGCTGTGGCACAGTCACTTGCAGAAGGTCAGCGTTATTCCCGCAACGAGGAATATGAAAAAGCCGAACAGATTTACGCCAAACTCATTGCCGCCAAACCCAAAGTGGGCGACAACTACTATTGGGCGGGATTGAATTTCTTGGCCAAAGGCGATTCTTTGAGTGCCTTGAATAGCTTCAACGCCGGTTTGGCCATCGCCCCATTGTCACCATTGAATTTGGTGGGTAAGGGCCACATGGAGTTGCGCAAACACAACGTACAAGGAGCGGAAGCATTCTTTGTTCAAGCTTCAGCGGCGAAAAAGAAATTGCGCCCTGTAATCAACAAAGAGATTGCCCGTGCCTACTTGTTGGTGGAATTCGGTAGCCCAGAACAACTCAAAAACTACGGTGCCCGCGCCATGGATTATTTGAAAATTAGCAACAATGATTTTGAAGCCAAAATTTTGTTGGGTGATGCAATGATTATCAACAATCCCACAAACTCATCCGATGCCATTCAACAGTATATCGTAGCTGGTTATGATGCTCCATCAGATCCAAGACCTTTGATGCGTCAAGCCAAAGTATATGCCCGCGCCAACGCTGCTTCATTGGCAGTGAGTAAGTTGGATGAAGCCTTGGCTTTGGATGTGAACTATGCTCCCGCGTATCGTCAAAAAGCAGAAGTGTTTTCTTTGATGAAGGAGCGCGATTCAGCGGTGTACTATTATGAAGAATACTTGAAGCGCAACGACAATATCACAGCGCGTAAATTTTACGTTCAGAACTTGTTTTTGGGCGGCGATTTTGATCGTTGTATCAACGAAGGAAAGCGTTTGTTGGATAAAAAATCAATTCCTGTTATTTACGGAACCATCGCGTATGCCATCGCTTCGAAAGAAAAGTCAAAGCGTAGATTGGCCGATTCTGCCCAAATCGATTCTGGGTTGAACTATTTCTTCAAGAACTACGAAAACTTGTACATCAAGCCTTTGAACCGCGATTTATTGCCCAGTGAGAACTACTACAAAGGGGTATTGACCTACCGCTATGGGTTGTCTACCGCTGATTCAACGGCCCGTAAAATGCGTACCCTAGAAAGTTATAATTTGATGAATATGGCCTTGATGGATACCGCCCGTGCCGGTGCAAACACCTATCAATTGGCCCAAAAAATGTACTTCGATGGTAAGAACTATGAGCAAGCCTATGGCATCATCGAATTGAAGCGCAAAAAACAAGCGGGTAAATTGAACTCCGTGGATTTGTTCTATGCCGGTCGTTGTTTGGCCAACATCAAACGCCAAAAAGAAGCATTGACCATTTTCAATGAATTGATAACCCAAGACACCAACTATTTGTCGGGCTACTATCTGATCGCAACCACTTGGGCAAGCTTGGATCCCACAGATTCTTCGGGCAATGTAACCCGTGCTTTCGAGCGTTGGATGAATAAATTGGATTCTGCTCAAAAGATTCGTTTCGTTCAAGACCGTGAAAACGCTTACCGAAACATGGCGTATTATGCCCAGAAAAAGAAAGACTACGAAAAAGCCAGCTATTACTACGGCAAAGTCATTGAGTTGGTGCCCGATGATCAAGCAACCATCGATGTGAAGAAGCGCTTCGATGATTACTTGGCCAAAGTAAAAGCCAAAAACAACAAGCCCAAAACTGGCAATGCAGGAGCGGGTGCAGCAGCGACCTCGGCTACAAACACCACGGGTGCTTCAACCACGCCTGCTAAAACACCAACCACCCCCGCAACAACCCCCGCGGGCGGCAAATAAGTAAGAATATTATCCTTTTTTATAGGAATAAAGCCCCGATCTGCGATCGGGGCTTTATTTTTGAATCACGACGACGTTCAAGCATGGGTATCAAACAAGCAATAACGGGATTGATTTTTATCTTGAGTGTGTGCGCAAATGCCGCAGTGTCAAAATTGTACGCATCGCCCGGTTTGCCCAAAAACTACCTGCTGCAATGCCGTCAGCCGCAATGGCTAAAACAGCAACCTTACACCCTGCGCTGCGTGGATCAATCGTTTGGTTTGTATCAAATCGCGGCAAATGACATCCAGATTAACAACCTCAAACATCGCGCAGCTGCGGATCACATCGCCCTGCAAATCCAAGAGGAACACCCCTTACAGCGACGTTCCTGGTTGCCCAACGATCCCTACCTGTCAAGCCAAAAATACCTCGATGTCATTCAGATGAGTAAAGCGTGGGACATGGGACGCAATGCCGTGAACCGAAACCTCGATACCCTGGTCGTGGCCGTGATTGATGATGGATTGGATACCTCTCACCCCGATATCAAGCCCGTCATTTGGATGAATCGCGGCGAAATTCCTTGGAATGGCCTGGACGACGACGGCAATGGATATACCGATGATTTTTATGGTTGGAACGGCGGAGATTCTTCGGCGGAAGTGTTCAATAAAGAGTCTGTTTTCTATGGTCACGGAACCAGCGTGGCAGGAGTGTTGGGTGCGGCTACCAACAATGGCATTGGCATTGCTGGGGTGGCCTATAACGCCAAAATTATGCCGGTGCACTGCTATGCCTCCAAAGGTCTATCCAGCGACTTGGGTGTTATCCGGTCGATGTTGTACGTATACCGACAAAAGAAGCTGTGGCTCACCTCAAACAAGCAAAAAGGGATCAATGTTGTGGCGCTGAATATGTCGGTAGGACTCGACGCGACATTCCCCAACGAAACACCCATGTGGTGCGAGCTGTTCGATTCCCTTAGAAGCGTGGGAATTATGTCGGTAAGTGCCACCACCAACGCCGATAACAACGTAGAATTGGTGGGCGATATACCGTCATTATGTCCCTCCGATGCCTTGATCGTGACATCCAGTACGGGGCTCGACAAACAATGGGTAAAATCCGGGTATGGTAAAGTATCGGTTGATTTGGCGGCACCGGGCGACGCGGTTTATACGATCTCTCCGGTTCAAACATCGCCGAGCAATCCGTATCGGGGTGAGTCGGGCACGTCTTTCGCTGCACCAATGATCGCCGGGACGATTACTTGGTTGAATTCGGTGGTGTGTAAGACCTACTTACAACTCATGCAGCAGAACCCCGACAGTGCGTTGAAATTGATGCGCGCTTGGATTCTGGGCTCGGTGGAGGTGAATGCTTCGCTAACCAACAAAACGGTAACAGGCGGCGTGTTGCAATCGTATGGTGCGTGGACAAAAATGGATGCTTGGTGTATGGCCAAAGAGCCCACTTACGCCGATGAATCGATTCAATGGGTTCGTCCAGTTTTGCTCCCAAATCCATCATCAGGCGACGGTTGTATGTTTATAGGTTCAGCGTCTGAGTTGTTGGAATTGACCTTGTTCGATGGCGCAGGTCGGGTCGTTTTCTCGGGTGAGGCGATGACCAATGCGCGCGTTCAGTTTGCCGAGCCTCTCAGTGCTGGGATTTATCATTGGCAGGTCAAGACGAAACGAGGCACGGTTCAAATGCCTTGGGTAATTCAATAATTTTACGTTGATGGGTAGGTTGTTACCTAGCTAACCGGCTTAAACGCTTCAAACGCATTCAAGCAGTTTTTGCAATAGTGCATGCTTCTGCAGAGCGTAGGACCGAAGGGGGTATGCATCTCCGTATTGCGCGAATTGCAGTAAGGGCAGGGGGTGTCGCTCAGCACATCCAACTCAATGTAGCCATCGTGTTTGGGTGGGGGCGCCAATCCGTGTTGCTTGAGGGCCGCCAGTCCTTTTTCGGAGATCATGTTGGTGTTCCACTGTTTGTTGAAGGTGGTTTTCACTTCGATGTGGGTGTATCCCGATTCGGCGAGTTTGTCGTGCACCATCTGCTCCATGATGCGCAGGGCGGGACAGCCGCTGAAGGTGGGTGTCAGCTCGATTTTGGCGTGGCCTGGTTCAGGCGATTCTATGCCGGTAACGATGCCCAGATCCACGATGGAAATGGTAGGGATTTCGGGATCCATGACGGTTTCCAGTAGGGCTTTGATGGATTCAGGCATCGTTTGGCGTTTAATTTAAAGGGGTTGTAAGGGGATGGGTTTACCAATCAGCACCGGGATCGATGCTAAACACCTCGGTCATTTCATCCAGCAGGGGTTGAAGGTGGGGTGTATGAACACCTCTGCGCCCGCCGAAGGCGGGCTCTACCGCGTCAACCGATGGTACCATGTATCCATAGGAGGTCAACAACGGAACAACCTTGTCTAACCATCGCTGTTGCAATTCGGCTTCGCCGCCAAATATACCCGCTTCAATCAATTCGGCTTCGTAATCACCCGGCTCAAACAGGCCCAAAGCCAATCCAAACGTGTCGTTGATGGCTTGCTGCATGCGACCAAAGCTCTCTTCACCACCGGCCGCCAATTTCTGCATGAAGATGTCGGCATGCATCGTGTGATACTTGATTTCGCCCTTGAATTTCTTGGCCACCATCGCCAAAGGTTCAAACACGGTCTCGCTCAACATTTCAAATCGAATCGCTTCGGCATGATCGAAAAAGAAGTGACGTACCATGGAGAAATCATACTCACCGATGGGCAATTCCACCAACTGAGAACAATGGAATTGAGGGGCGTTGCGGGTAAAGGCCACGGTATCTGGGTCGCTCTCGCCCAGCTCGTGCAATAACTCAAACAACGCCAACGATTGGCCAATTTTATCTTGCGCCATGCTGCTGAAGGCGATGTCTTCCTCCAACATCGGACCCAAGCCCGTCCATTCGCTGTTGCGGTGACCAATGATCAACAGATCGTCGGCCATTTTATACAGGAGCTCCTTGAGTCCTTCTACGTGTCTTTCTGTGAATTCCATACTTTGTGCTTAGGCGTTGTTGGTTCTGGCTTTGAATGCGTTGATGCGATCCATCACTTTGTAACTGTTGGGGTCGCGGTATAATTTGTCTTCGGTGGTTTCAAAAATATCGGCGTCTTGGTATTCGGTTACAAACACATCCGCCGTTTTTACCACCCACAAATTCACCGCTGCACCGCGTCTGCAGTATTGCTCTTTGGCAAATAACATCGCCATTTCTGCGTTGGGTGCATGCACATTGCCCACGTGTTGATGGTGGGTGCCGCGCTTGATTTGCTGAAACACTTCATAGGTTTGAAAGTGCTCGCTGCCTTGCAATTCACCAATTTTTGATTCGTCGTCCAGTTCGGCCCGACTAATTCTTGGATCTAAAGAATTGATTTTCATGGGATTTTGATTATGCCAACGGCGTTACGTATTCGTCGGATTTGCTCAACAAGGCTTTGCGAACCCAGCGACCTTTTTCTTCGGCCATCCTACGGACAGCCAAACGCTCTTTGTTGCAAGGGCCATTGCCGTTAATGACCTGTTTGAATGTGTCCCAGTTGGGTTCTGAGTATTCCCACTGACCGGTTTCTTCGTTCTTGCGAAGGTTGGGGTCGGGCAGGGTCAATCCCAAATCCCAAATTTTGGGGACATACATGTTCAAGAAGGTCTGGCGCATAGAATCGTTGGATCCCATTTTAACCTTCCAACGCATCAGGATTTCTGAGTGCTGAGAGGCTTTGTCTGGCGGACCAAAGAAGTGCATGATGGGTTCCCACCAGCGGTTGAGGGCCTCTTGAACCATTTGGCGCTGTAAAGGCGTTCCGGTAGCCAAGAAAACCACATTGTCGTGTCCGTATTTCAAGTGGAAGGATTCTTCGGCGCAGATGCGATCCAAGGCGCGGCAATAGGGTCCGTAGGAACCTTTGCTGTTGGCCAATTGGTTTACGATAGCACCCGCATCAATCAACCAAGCGATCACGGCACTGTCGGCCCAAGTAGGAGCGGGGTAGTTAAATACGTTGGAGTATTTGCTTTTGCCGTTGATGAGGTCGTTGACCATGTCTTCCCTGCTTTTTCCTAACGTTTCAGCGGCGCTGTACAGCAGCTGGGCATGACCCACTTCATCTTGTACTTTAGCCATCAGGGCCAATTTGCGACGGAATCCGGGGGCGCGGGTAATCCATGTGCCCTCGGGCAAGGCTCCGATGATTTCAGAGTGAGCGTGTTGCTCAATCATTCTCACCAATTGCTTGCGATATTCTTTGGGCATCCAATCTTTGGGTTCGATTTTGTCGCCAGCGGCGATGCGTGCTTCGAATTCAGCCAATTTGATGGGATCTTCGTCGGCCAAAATGCTGTGCACTTTGCTACCGTCTGTTTCGATGTAAGCGTTTCCGTACATATGAATGTGTTTAGTTTTTTTGTAATCCTGAGAGAATAAATTGGGTTAGTTTCTGGGCGATTTCTTTCGGTTCCATATCGCCTTGAGGTCTGTACCATTCACCCACCCAGTTGAGCGAGGCGAGGATGGTGAGCGTGGCAAACTTGGGGTCAACGTCTTTGAATTCCCCTTCTTCGAAACCAAGAATCACGATGTCGCGAAATTCTTTTTCATACAAATCACGACGTTGAATAAACTGTGCGCGTTTGTCGTCTGATAAATGTCGCCACTCATGCACAAACAGGTGCGATGCGTTGAGGTCCTGGGTGAGTGCTTGAATGTGGTTGTGGATGGCCATGGTCAATTTCTCTGCGGCGTTGAAGTAGATGTCGTTCACTTCTTTGATGCCCATTTCCAGGGTTTCCGCCAAGCCGAAGCAGGTATCGATCAGAATTTCTTCTTTGCCTTTGATGTGGTTGTACAAGCTCGCGGCCTCCATGTTTACCGAGCTGGCAATGTCGCGCATGGAGGTATTCAAATACCCTTTTTTGCGCATCAAGCCCAAGGCGGTTCCCATGATTTCTTGCCGACGTGTCATTGTAACAAACACAAAACTAACTAACACTTGTTAGTTTTCCAAATGTTTTACAAAATTGCCTGAATGGCCGATCAATTTTTGTTGATTTCGAGTTTGAATTGATGAAAAATCAAATCAAGCCATCTATCTTTGATAGTATCATTTGATATTATCATGAGGCCACCCTACGACATTACACCCAAGATTTTGAATCTGATCGGTTCGATTTCTGAAATGATTGGGGAAGTAAATGCCAATTATCTGAGCAAGCAATCTCCTCAGTTGCGCAAACAAAATAGGATCAAAACAATTCAATCATCATTGCAAATCGAAGGAAATACGCTCACTGAAGATCAAGTAACCGCGTTGATTGAAAACAAACGAATTATTGGGCCGGAGAAGGATGTTTTGGAAGTGTTAAATGCAATTAAAACCTATGAGTTATTGAAAACGTTCAAATCTCATTCAGTAAAGGATTTTTTGAAAGCGCATGCAACGCTGATGGACAATTTGATTACAACACCCGGAAAATTTAGGACTCAAGGTGTTGGTATTCTAAATGGAAAGGAAATTAAACACCTTGCACCTCCATGTGAAAATGTTCCCTCCTTGATGAATAATCTGTTTGCCTATCTGAAAGACGACCGTGAACATCCGCTGATAAAAAGTTGTGTTTTTCATTATGAAATGGAGTTTATTCATCCATTTATAGATGGCAATGGTAGAATGGGAAGATTGTGGCAGACGGTAATTTTATTCCAAAAACATAAAATATTTGAATTCCTTCCTTTTGAGACCTTGATTAATGCCAACCAGAGTGAGTATTACAAATCACTTTCGATGAGTGACAAACTGGGGAAATCTACACCATTTATTGAATACATGTTAGAGGTGATTGAAAAATCTCTCTCTCAACTGCTCAATTACAATAACAGAACGCTTAAGGAAACGGATCGACTTGAGTACTTCTTGAACCTAGGGCACAAAGAGTTTAGTCGAAAAGACTACATGAACATTTTCAAAGATATTTCATCAGCTACCGCTAGTCGAGATCTAAAAAAGGCAATAGCATTAAATCTCGTAACAGCCGTAGGAGACAAGAACCAAACTAAGTATCACAGAAATATTCCTTCCACATTATTGGATTCACCCATTTAAATCACACTCAGTGAATACAAGTATTTAGACTGAAATGAAAATGAGATTCCTAGTTTTAATATTCTTTACTTTACTATGTCATCCGCTATTAAGCCAGTCAAGAAGAACCTTTGTTTTTATCGGTACATACACGAACGGTCAGCCAGATAAAGGAATCTATGTTTATTCGTTAAACAATCGCAATGGCAAACTCAAAAAGGTCTTTAGTGGTCAGGATATTACGAATCCCTCATACATTACTTTGTCGCCGAACGGTGACTTTCTGTATGCTTGCACGGAGACAAAGATGCCAATTAACGGAAGTGTTTCAGCCTTTCGCATTGATACCGCACGTGGTGTGCTGACCTTTTTAAACAAGCAATCGAGCCACGGAGAAAATCCCGTTTATGTGTCGTGCAGCGCAAACAATGAACACCTCGTAGTTGCGAATTACACGGAAGGAAACATCGCTGTGTTGAAGACCAATTCCGATGGTAGTTTAAATCCGGCCTCGCAAATTGTGCCGTTTCACGGCGGTGGTCCGAACGCGAATCGACAAGACAAAGCCCACATACATGCGGCTGTGTTTTCGCCAGATTTTCGTTTTGTGTTCTGCCCAGATTTGGGGTCGGATAGGATTCGAGTTTTCCAATGCGCATCAAACGACACACAAACGCTGAAAACCATGGCAGATGATGATTATCTCGCTTCGTTAGGCAGTGGTCCTCGACATTTTACATTTCATCCCAATGGCGCATTCGCCTATTGCATTGAAGAGCTCAGTGGCACCGTGACGGCCTTTGACTATCACAACGGTCACCTGGATAGCATACAAAGGGTGCTTGCCTACTCAAAAAAACAGGATGAATATAACAGTGCCGACATTCATATTTCGCCAGACGGATTGTTTCTGTATGCATCCAACCGGTGGGATCAGGAAAATACCTTGGCCATTTTTGCGATTGACCAAGTCACTGGTAAGCTAACACTGATAGGACATCAATCGACCTTGGGAGATCATCCTCGGAATTTTGCCATCGATGTTCAAGGGGATTTTCTGGTAGTCGCCAATCAAGTCACAAACAATATTGTGGTCTTCCGGCGTAATAAGCAGACAGGCCTGTTGTCTAAAATTCGTCAAGAAATCAAAATTCCCAGTCCGTCGTGTGTTCAAATTCGGACCTACGGCAATTAGAGTTTACAATCAAACAAACCTCAGTGCCTTCGCTACATCCTCCGGTGTGTCAATGGCAGGGGAGGCCCATGTGGTTTCTTTTACGCCGATGCCCATCCCGTTTTCTAGCCAACGCAACTGTTCTAACATCTCCGTTTTTTCCAATGCGCTGGGCGATAGCCTTGACACCTTGATCAATGCATCCCGGCGAAACGCATACATCCCGATGTGACGATAATACGAAATCCCGGAGCCCTGAAATTGTCCGTTTCGATCAAATGGAATCGCCGACCGCGAAAAATACAAAGCCTGATCATTCACATCACACACCACCTTAACCACATTCGGATTCAGTATCTCCTCTGTTTCCTGAATCGCAATCTTCAACGTGGCGATTTCCGTTCTCGGATTCTCAAAGGCCGATACCAGCAACGCAACCTGCTCCGGCTTGATGAATGGCTCATCGCCCTGTAAATTCACCATCACATCGCAGTCCCAGTCCAATTTTGTCAATGCTTCCGCACACCGGTCTGTGCCGCTGGGATGCAATTCACTGGTCATGACAACCTTACATTTGGATTGAATGTGCTCGGCAATTCGCACATCGTCTGTGGCCACAGCAACACCCGCATCGGGATTGGCCAACATCGCCGCTTCAACCACGCGCTCAATCATCGTTTTGCCACCCAAATCTTGCAAAGGCTTGCCGGGAAATCGGGTACTCGCATACCGCGCCGGAATGATGATGCCGAAAGTTGTGCCGCTCATGGCCGCAAGTTATTTCTTTTCTGCGGGTTGCTCAAGCAATGCTTTGATTTTGTTGAAGACTGCTGTGTTTTGATACGCTCCACCAAAGGCCTCAGCGCCCGGACCATAAGCAAAAACGGGCACCGGAATTCCTGTGTGTTCGTGGGTTGAAAAATTTAACACAGGTCGCTGTGTCTTTTTATCCCATCCCACCAAACTCAAGCCCCCCGTTTCGTGGTCGGCCGTGATCACAATCAACGTTTCTTTGTTTTCCTTGGCCATCGTCAATACCCGCAGAATGGTGGCATCCAAATCAGCCAATTCAGCCAACAAGTAGGCGCTGTCGTTGTCATGTCCCGCCCAATCCACCTGCGATCCCTCAATCATGGTAAAACTGCCCAAAGGGTTTTTAAACATCGATTTGAGTATACTTTCGCTGGCATCGGCCAAAAATGGACCTTTTGCATTGCGTCCCTCATGGGCCTTAGGGGGATAAGCGCTGTCGTTATAAAAAACAACCCTACGGTCCACGTCCTGCAACTGCTGCATAGCGCCATATCCCGTGCCAACGCGGTATCCATGTTGCGTCAACAGCGCGGTATCGAAGTACATTTTGCCGCCACCAATGGCCACGTCGATACAACCATGTTGTGTTTTCATCAGATCGATACCGCCCGTTCCCTCTGCGTATTGCAGCACCCCGAACGGATTGTTTTTCATGCCGTTCACAAAATCGTCTCCGATTTCCTTCATCATTTTTCGCGATGGTTGATGGGCGAAAAAGGCCCCCGGCGTAGCGTGGGTCAATTCGCAAGTGACCGCAATGCCCGTAGATTTTCCCCGCAAATGGGCGATTTCAGAGAGCGACAGTGGCTTAGAACTATCCGCCGCCATGCCCACCATGTAGTTGTTTGCTTTTTGTCCGGTTGAAAGGGCCGTCCCACCGGCACCACTATCGGTGATGAATTTGTTGGCACTCGCAGTGAAACTCATCCCCATGACCGGAAAATCACGGAAAACAGAGGCTGCACTATCCATGCTGTTTTTACCCTTTGTTTTGGCCGCATTATAGGCACTCCATTGCGCAAGGCCGGTACCATCACCGATGATTAAAACGATGTGTTTTGGGGCTTTGGGCTTTTTGGGCTTGGCTGCAACCACAGCGGGTAGCATGGAATATCCAACAAGGGCGATGATGAATGACAAACGTTTCACAGGGCAAATTTACATCGCATTTCGGGGTCGTTTGCCAATTAACAGAACCTTAATCAAACAAAACACAGGAATTAGGTCGTATTTTTGCCGCAAATAGCATCATGAACGGAACATTTCATATCCCACAAGCCATCAACGAACCCATCTACGATTACGCTTCAGGCTCTGCCGAGAGAAAGCAGTTGCAAGCCGCTTTGAGCGATGCTCGTAGCAAAGTAGAAGACATACCCATGTACATCGGTGCAGCGGAAGTGCGCACGGGTGATGTTCACGATTTGTTCCCGCCCCATGATCGCCACCACAAAATCGGACAATACCACCGTGGCAATAAAACCCACGTGCAACAAGCCATCGATGCCGCCTTGGCCGCCAAACCCATGTGGGAATCCATGCCCTGGGAGCAGCGCGCCGCGATATTTTTGAAAGCCGCCGAATTGATGGCCACCAAATACCGCTATGTGCTCAATGCCTCTACCATGTTGGCACAAAGCAAGAATGCGTTCCAGTCTGAGATCGATTCGATTTGTGAAATGGTCGATTTCTTGCGTTTCAACGTGCAATACATGGCTGAAATCTACAACGAGCAGCCGCCAGCCAATGCAAAAGGCATCTGGAATCGTCTGGAATACCGTCCGCTCGAAGGATTTATATTTGCCCTTACGCCGTTCAACTTTACGGCCATCGCCGGAAACTTGCCAACCGCACCGGCCATGATGGGCAATGTGATTGTTTGGAAACCCGCCGATTCACAAATTTATAGCGCCAATGTGCTGATGCGCATCTTCAAAGAAGCCGGATTGCCCGATGGCGTGGTGAATTTGGTGTATGCAGACGGACCAGAAACGGGCGATGTGGTGTTCAATCACCCCGAATTTTCTGGCATCCATTTCACAGGAAGCACCGGCGTGTTCCGCCACATTTGGCAGACCATCGGTACCAACATCGCCAAGTACCGCAGCTACCCCCGCATTGTGGGAGAAACAGGGGGAAAAGACTTTATTTTGGCCCACAGCAGTTCTCAAGTGGATGTGATTGTAACCGCCATCATTCGCGGAGCTTTCGAGTTCCAAGGACAGAAATGCTCTGCCGCAAGCCGTGTGTACATTCCCCAGAGTTTGTGGCCTGCCGTAAAAACCAAATTGTTGTCAGAAATGGCCACAATCAAAGTGGGTCCCACTGAGGATTTTACCAATTTTGTCAACGCCGTAATCGACGAGCGTGCCTTCAATAAAATCAAAGGTTACATCGATCAAGCCAAAGCCGACGGGGTAGAAGTACTTTGGGGTGGTAACTGTGATATGTCGAAAGGGTATTTCATCGACCCCACCATTTTGATGGCTCCTTCGGCGCATTATCGCACCATGTGTGAGGAGATTTTTGGTCCCGTAGTCACCATTTGGGTCTATGCCGATGTGGAATGGAGCGATATGTTTGAAGTGGTAGACAAGACCAGTGAATATGCACTCACCGGTGCGGTTTTGGCGCAGGATCGTCAGGCCATCACCGACGCTACTTGGGCCCTGCGTCACAGCGCGGGTAATTTCTACATCAACGACAAGCCCACAGGTGCGGTGGTTGGACAACAACCCTTCGGTGGGGGTAGAGGTAGTGGTACCAACGACAAGGCGGGTGCAAAAGTGAATCTGCTTCGTTGGGTGAGTCAGCGAACCATCAAGGAAACCTTTGTGCCGCCCACCGATTATCGCTATCCTTTCTTGCAGGCGGATTGATAGTATCGGGCCTAACACGCTGAATTTGAGAACGCTTGTCACTGTTGTACTGCTGTTGATTTCCAATGTCTTCATGACAATGGCTTGGTATGGCCATCTGAAATGGAAGTCGATGAGTTTTTTACAGCATGCCGGTTTGTTTACGCTTATTCTGTTTAGCTGGGCTATCGCGTTTTTTGAATATTTGTTTATGATTCCGGCCAACCGGTTGGGAAGTAAAGAAACTGGGGGCAACTTGGATTTATTTCAATTGAAAATAATTCAAGAAGCCATCAGCATCATCGTGTTTACGGTAGTAGTGCAATGGGTATTCAAAGGCGAAGCCTTTCATTGGAAATATGCCCTGGCCTTCGTTTTGGTGCTGATCGCGGTTTGGCTGGTGTTTACCGCCAAATAGGATGCTGCCCTGGAATGTTAAAGTCCTTTTGTGAGTTGGTCGTAGAGCACTTTGGCAACCGCATTTTTCAGCACTTTGCCCTGGAAATTGCCTACCCATCGGATGCCCCGCGTTGCTGAGGTCGTGAAAATCTCTTCCGCTGAGGTCAAATCAATTTCCGAAAGCGGTCGTTCTTGAACCGAATATCCGTAGGCATCGGCCAAATGGATCACCACTTTGCGCATCACCCCGTCGATACAATACTCAGAAATGGGTGGGGTGAGGATGAATTCCCCTTTGACCACAAAGAGATTCGAGGCCACCGTTTCACAGGGTCTGCCGTAATCGTTGAAGATGACCACATCGTTGAGTCCATGTTCCTTGGCGTAAATGCCGGCGAGGGTGTATGTCAACGCCGAACAGGTCTTCAATGTAGCGGTGAAATTGTTGTTTTTTGATAATTCCTTGTAGGTGCCCAACGTCAATCCCTGCTCATTCCATGGGTAAGGGGTGAGGTTTTGGGTTTCGTGAATTTCAGTGACCACAGTGGCCTCCATTTGGTCTGGGGTATACAATCCAGTTGATTCCCTAAAAAAGGTGAGTCTGATGCGCGCTGAGGCCCATCCCGCCTCATTGCAGGCTTTCAGTACCGAGGTTTCCCAAGAGATTTCATCCCACCAGCTAGGAAGGTTGATTTTTAACAACAAGGCCGATTTTTTGATGCGGTCAACGTGAAGGGGCAATTGTAAGATTCGACCTTGCCACATCGCACAGCTTTCAAAAAAACCGTCACCATAGCGGTAACCGCGACTGTTGGGTGTGAAATGGGGAGCGTCTTCGGCGACGATATGATTGTTAATCAGATAAATAGGCATCGGTAGGGTGATAATTTGAGGAAGATTTAAATTCCTTGGGGGATTTATTTTCTTCGCGAATAGCGAAAATAGGTATTCCCTTCCTGTATCACCAACGAATCCCCGGAAAAATGTTGAATCCTAAATTTGCGAATGGGCTCTGGGGTTGTGGATCCGGGTTCGTAGTATAACGCCAATTGATACCCTGTTCTGCAAAAGGGGAGGTCGCAAGCTTCCACTCGGGCACGTCCCCAAGCTTTTTTGTTGATGGCGCCAATGGTGTAGGTAAATGGGCCGTTTTCGGCAATGCGCATTGTATCAACCGCGGTGAGAGTCAAAGGAACCTCCTGGCCATTGATCCTTTTGGCTGCGGTGTAGATGCCACCCGGTCTGTTGCCCAACCCGCGATGAAAAGTGTCGATGCTGCGATAATGCCAAGTGCCCGACAATTGCTGTCTTGTGATGATGGGTAAGGTGTCTACCGCGTTCATGGAATTCGCCATCACACGGTGGTTGATTTTGCATCCATCGCGATTTTTGTCGGGAGAACCCATAGACCCGCTGCTAGATCCCGCGATGAAAAGGGTGAGGACGCCCAGGGCAATGACCCATGTGAAAACGGATTTTTGCGGCGGAACCTTCATGATAAAATGTTAACCGTTTCTGCGTTTGATTTCGTCCCGGATTTTGGCAGCTTTTCCGTAATCCTCATCGTTGATGGCATCTTCCAACATCTGTTCCAGTTCATCCAAAGATAATTTGGCGTATCCGGGGTTTACATGGGTATTGGCTTGCGGTTCCATGAGGTCATCCACCAATTGTCCCGGCAATTCATCTTCCTCATAATCATCACTTTGCTCATCGTTGTATGCGGCCTCGTCCAGGATTTTTTCAACGCAGTAGATCGGACATCGAAATTTGATTCCCATGGCGATCGCGTCGCTGGTTCTAGAATCAAGAACCACCAATTTTGAAGTGGAGTCGTTCACGCACAAACAGGTGATACCGGCGTAATAAATGCCCTCATCGAGCTGCTGGATGTTGATCTCAGTAACGGTGATGTCGAATTCTCGCAGGGCATTGCTGAAAAGGTCATGGGTCATAGGACGGGTGGGCTTCATGCCTTCCAGTTCCATGGCGATGGCTTGTGCCTCAAATCCTCCGATGATGATGGGGAGGATGCGGTTGCCGTTGAGTTCTTTGAGGTATAGGGTATAAGCACCGTGAGAATGTGCAGGAACAATGTTCCTGATAACCATTTCTACGCGATTGCTCATAACTTTTTGGCTGAGGGATGAAAGTTAGTTTTTAGCGGCGGCGATCAGTTGTGGCAATACTTCAAACGCATCGCCCACAATGCCATAGTCTGCGGCCTTGAAGAAGGGAGCTTCAGGGTCTTTGTTGATCGCTACGATAACTTTGCTCGAGCTCACACCGGCCAAGTGTTGAATGGCCCCTGAGATGCCCACGGCTACGTACAAGTTGGGTTTGATGGTAATGCCCGTTTGACCTACGTGTTCGCTGTGTGGACGCCAATCCATATCGCTCACAGGCTTAGAGCACGCTGTGGCAGCGCCCAATGCCGTGGCCAAATCTTCGATCAAATGCCAATTTTCAGGACCTTTCAATCCACGACCGCCACTGATCACCACTTCGGCTTCTGTGAGGGGGATTTTACCCGTTACTTTATTCACGGCGTCGATGGTGAGACCACTGCTGGCAACGGTTACAGCGCTATTTTCAACGCTGGCGGTTTCGCCGTAGGTTTTAATTTCAAAAGAATTGGGGGTGATGGCCAATACTTTGTGGGTACGATTAAGGTCAACAAAAGCAAAAGCTTTTCCTGAGAATACACCGCGCTTTACCACAAACCCTTGGCTGGTATTGGGTAGGCTCACCACGTTGGATGCCAGAGAGGCACCCATCAATTGGGCCAAACGTGGGGCCAAAGATTTACCGGTGTAGGTGTTGCTGATGATCACGGTAGTGGCGCTCACTTCGTTCGCGACCCCATTTACCGCCGCCGCATACGCGTCGGCTGTGAAGGCTTCGCCCACCGAAAGAGTCTTCACCGTGTGTGCACCGTATTGTCCCAACTCAGCCGCATCTGCACCCTGGCCGATCGCAACTGCTGTAACCTTGCTGCCCAATAGGTCGGCAACCTGACGACCGTAGGATACCGCCTCGTAGGCTGCTTTCTTGAATTTTCCGTCGCTGATTTCAGCAAATACTAATACTGACATGTTAGATGACTTTGGCTTCGTTTCTGAGAATATCAATGAGTTTACCCGCTTCACTGGGGTCGATCAATTTAACACCGGATTTCGGCGCTGGCAATTCAAAAGAGGCATACTGGCTGTAACCGCCGGCGCTCTGCGCCGCCAATACCTGCAATGGTTTGGTTCTGGCCGCCATGATACCACGCATGTTTGGAATGCGGGGCTCACACAATTCCTTTTGAGCACTCGCCACACAAGGACCAGCACAAGTCACCGTTTCACGTCCGCCATCAATGTCGCGATCAAAAGTGAACTTCCCGGCAGCATAGTCGATGCGAGTAACCACGTTGATAGAGGGAATTCCCAACATCGCACCCAACAATCCACAAACGGCACCGCCGTTGTAATCGATGCTCTCGCGACCTGTTAATATCAAATCGTATCCGTTGGCAATTTTCGCAATTTCTTCCGCCACTTGTTGCGCATCCACTGGGTCGGCATCGATGCGAATGGCTTCATTGGCGCCCATGCTCAACGCTTTGCGGATCACGGGTTCAGCATCGGCTCTACCTACGTGCACGATCGTCAAAGATCCGCCGTTGGCTTCCGCGATTTCCAAACCGCGGGTTACCGCCAACTCATCGTAAGGATTGAGGATGTACTGAACGCCCGCTGTGTTAAACTGCGTGTTGTTTTCGGTAAAAGTGATTTTTGTAGTGGTATCCGGAACCACACTGATGCAAGCAAGGATTTTCATTCCGGTCATTTAATATTTTACAAAAATAGCAAATTTTCCCCGGCTTTGTTTGATTCCGACTCGTCAAGTTGGTAGTTTCGTTCCTCCAATCCATGAATTATCATTTTATTGCCATCGGCGGGGCGGTTATGCACAATCTGGCCCTAGAACTGCAACACAATGCCCATCATATTACCGGGAGCGACGATGAAATTTTTGAACCGGCGAAATCCCGACTCAACAACGCCGGATTGTTGCCCGATCAAGCGGGTTGGTTTCCAGAAAAAATACACCCAAACTTAGACGGAATCATTGTTGGAATGCATGCCAAACAGGACAATCCAGAGCTGCAACGCGCCATGGAGCTGGGCATTCCTACCTACAGTTTTCCTGAATTTATTTACCATCATGCTCAACAGAAAACACGACTGGTGATGGCGGGAAGCCATGGGAAAACCACTTGCACCGGCATGTTGATGCACATACTCAAAACACTCAACAAACCGTTTGATTATTTGGTGGGCTCTCAATTGCCGGGGTTCGAACGCATGGTAAAACTATCCGATGCACCCATTATGGTCATCGAAGGGGATGAATACCTAACCTCGCCCTTGGATCTCAGACCAAAATTTGTTCATTACAAGGCCCATGCAGCCATGATTACTGGCATCGCTTGGGACCACGTGAACGTATTTCCCACCGAGGAAATTTATCACAATCAGTTCTCTTTGCTGATTGATACGTTGCAGCCGGGCGGACATCTATTCTGGTTCGATGGGGATGAGGCCCTGAAAACCATCGCAGAAAAAAGTGGATTTCCTCAACAAGAAAGTTACGACGCACCGCAATACCAAAACGTAAAAGGCGGTACCGAAGTTACTGTGAACAACCGCGTGTATACTTTGCCTTTTTATGGCAAGCACAACCTCCAAAATGCAGCCGGTGTGGTAAAAATGGCATCAACCATCGGGATCACCGAGGAAGAAGCATGGTCGGCCTTGGAAACCTTTCCAGGCACTGCTAAGCGCTTAGAGCCCATCCTAGAAACGGAAAATTTAACTGTGATTCGCGACTTTGCTCACGCCCCATCCAAAGTAGAAGCCTCGGTCCTGGCGGTGAGAGAACAATACCCCAACCGCAAATTTGTGGCGGTTTTTGAGGTGCATACCTACAGTAGCCTCAATCCTACATTCATGCAACGCTACCAAGGAACATTGAATCCCGCCGATGCGGTATGTGTGTTGTATGATCCCCATGTTTTTGAACTCAAACGCATGGACGTACCATCGAAAGAAACCATCGAACAGCGATTTGGCAAAGGAGAGGCCTTGAGCGATTTGACCTCACTGCAGGCTTGGCTCAGTGGCGCGATGCAGGCGGATCAGCCCCTGGTGGTGTTGTTGATGAGCAGTGGCAATTTGTGTGGGTTGTCGATGGATTATTTCACCGATTCCAAGCGCTCGTAAACGGCCTGAAGCAATTCCCCACGAAATCCCTGCTGCGATATTTTTTTATTCCATTCGCTGGGGTAGGTGCGATTCGATAAAAACACGAAAGTGATCCCATTTACGGGGTCAGACCAGGCCCAAGTGCCAGTGTATCCACTGTGTCCGAACAATGAAGCGGGCGCGCCCTCCACTACGTTTGCCTTGTTGCCCTCTTTGCCATTGGGTTTATCGAATCCCAAGCCGCGATAACCGGTTTTTCCCTTGGGATTGTTGATGCGGGTGAATAAATCTACCGTGCTCGGTTTTAACAAGTATCCTATATTCTCGCCGGCGTATCCGCGTTCTTCTAATACGTACATCAACCGCGCCAAATCCAAAGCATTGGAGAACAATCCCGCATTGCCTGCAACGCCTCCAAGCATCATGGCACTGGGGTCGTGAACGATGCCCCGGACTTCCCCCCTGGGCCACAGGGAATCTATCAATGTGGGTGCGATTCTCGACATCGGAATTCCTTTATCGAGGGGTGAATAGCCCATGTTTTTGAGACCAAGTGGTCGATAGAATTGTTGTTCCACGAATTGTTCAAGACCCATACCCGTTTTGTATTCTATCCATTTGCCAAGAACAATCATATTGATGTCGCTATAAACATAGGGCTTGTTGGAGTCGATTTTGGCGTTCAACATCCATTGCCAGGCCGAGTCTGACCAGCGAGATTCAAGGCAGCTGCTGGCGCTAAGCGAGAGGACTTCCTCCTTGGATGCATCGCCCGGAAGTATGTTTCCTGCCGGTGATTCCGTGGATGGTGACTTTTGTGGGTTGCTGTAGTTGACTTCACATGCTTTTGCTAGAGCACCGCGTTGAACCGCCATTTTTTGAAGGGGGAGAAACGCAGGTAATCCACTTTGGTGGGTAAGGAGCTCGCGGAATGTCAAATTGCCGATGGGGTTTTGCACAATCGACGGATCTTTCCAGTGAAGTTTTATAGGGTGGTCGAGGTGCAAGCCTTTGGTGGTTTCGTAGATTTTCATGAAAGCCAACGTGGTTGCAGCAATTTTGGTGATCGAAGCCAAATCGTATACGTGATCTTGGTGGGTAGGAATGAGGTTCCCCCAGACGTCTTGGATGCTTCCAACTTGCAAATTGGCGGCGATCAATCCGTTTTTCAGGACAACCAATTGTGCCGATGGGAAAATTTCACGGGCCAAACCCTCGCGCATCAATGAGTCCAACACCGCGGACAATTCCGGATCATACCCTTGAATTTGACCGTGTGTGTAATCCAACTCCAACGACTGCCTGAGCACTTGGGCTCCGGGAATTTCTACGTTGTTGCAGCTGTAGTGATGGGCCTGTCCGAAAGCCATACGCAAGGCGGACCTAAGTGCATATTCGTTCCATTCATGGGCCAAAATAACGGGCAAAGAGCAGCTGAGTTTGGCCAAAGACTGAACCGCGTATTGATGCCCGAAATGCACGTAAATCGTTGGTTGATTTGCTTTGTTTACCTGGCAAAGTGCCTGAGCCCAAGGCTTGGGAATCTGTCTTGATTTTGCACCCCATGTGGGCCAATCCATTCCCATCAGTAACAGCGGGTAGGCGCTGAATTTTCTCAGGGTGGTATCAATGCGCAAACTATCCGATGACCAAGGCAGTTGTTGAATGCCAATCCATCCCCTACGATACTGCGAAATCCAAGAATGCAACGTGGCGGGAATGCTGTCGCCGATGACCAAAACACAAAGGGTGTCGTTGTGGAAACCGGCCGTGAGAAATTGGGTGTTTGATGGTGCTTGGCCTACGATCCTGTTTTCTGTCGCCGAAGCAGTGATGGTGGTTTGGGTGCTATCCCCAAATCGACAAAGTATCATCGCTTCGTCGAACACTTGCTGGGCATAAAGGCGGTTGTATTTGTTTTTAATTTCGGTAAGGTCCGATTCTAAATTTAAAGGGTCCACATATCGATGGTTGAATAAACCAAGGTCGTATTTGGTGGCAATCAAGCGAATCACACGTTCAGCGATTTCGGCACTGTCAATTTCTCCTTTGGTTCTGCTTTTTTCGGCCGAATCCAAAAAACCCACCACATCTTCAGGGAATAAAATGATGTCGTTGCCCGCTTTCAAGGCCAAAAGTGCCACATCGGCGGGAGAAGCAATTTTTGCCACGCCTTTCATGTTCAAAGCGTCGGTAATGATCAGGCCACTGTACCCTAGGTCTTTGCGCAACCATTGTGAAACATAACGGGGAGAAATGGAGGAAGGGAGGGGTGATGAAGTGTCGATGGCGCGCACTTTCAAATGGGCCACCATGATGGATGCAACGCGTTCTTTGATGAGGTATTCAAATGGGGCGATGTCGATTTTTAACAGATCTGTTAAAGATTTTTCCACCACGGGCAAGTCTTTGTGGGAGTCAGTTTTGGTATCTCCATGTCCCGGAAAGTGTTTTGCCGAAGCCAGAACGCCCTGACTTTGCATGCCTCGGGTGAGGGCGGCTGCCATGATGGAAACATTGTGCGGGTTTGAACCAAAACTGCGAAATCCGATGATGGGATTGTTGGGCTCTGTGTTTACATCAATGGATGGCGTGAAGTTGAAATGAATGCCCATCCGTTTGCATTGTGCGCCAATAGACAGTCCAGTTTGATAGGCCAAGTCTGTATTAAATGTGGCGCCCAGGGTCATTTGGAATGGATATTTTTCCATGCCGCTCAATCGCATGGCGGGACCCCATTCGCCATCAATGCCAATGAGGAGGGGGATGTCGCTCTCTTGTTGTAAGTAGTTGGTTAAATATACTTGTGAGAGCGGATTCCCTTGAAAAAAAATGATTCCACCCACTCCACATTCTCTAATTTGGTACAACAGTCGTTTTTGGAACTGCTGAGAGTCCAACATTTCATCGGCCCGAACCTCTCGGCTCCAGGAAGGTACCATGAGGGTTTGGGCTAATTGTTTACGGAACGACATTCCGCGAACCACGGTTTGGGCAAATTCTAGCGCTTCTGTGCTGTGATAAAATCCGGTTCCAAAATTGGGCTGAGTCTGTGCCTTCGCCCCTGGGGTTGAAATAACGCCAAGCACGATAAAAACTCGGATAATCCACGAATGCATCCCACAAAACAACGGAATCGCTTTCAAACTATGGAAATATTTTCTCCATTGAAATTGTGGAAAACGAAGGGTTACTTTCCGATATTGCGGCCGACAAAAAAAAATATTGCGGCAACAAGCCACGATTTGCGCGATAACTTTGTCTAACCGAGGCATTAGGCAATGTAACATGCATTTAACGAACACGAATGACGGAACAAGAACTGGTAGATGGATGTATTCGCGAAGATCGAATTTGCCAGCGCGAGTTATGGAATCGATATTCGAGAAAAATCATGTCGCTCTGCCTGCGATATTGTAACAGCCAAGAAGAAGCAGAAGACGCACTCATGGAAGCCTACGTAAAAATCTACGACAACTTGTCAAAATTCCGGTTCCAAAGTTCTTTGGAAACTTGGATGCGTAGGGTAGCTGTGAATCTGTGCATCAACAAAATACGCGCAAGAAAACACATCTGGACCTCCATTACCGAAGATGAATATCGGTTGGGGTACAACGATGACGCTTTTGAACACCTACAGGTAGATCAAATCATGAAGTTGGTTGAAGCCTTGCCTGTAGGATATCGAACAGTATTCAATATGTACGCCATTGAGGGGTACTCGCACAAAGACATCGCCGAGATGTTGGGTATTGATGAGGGGACAAGTCGTTCCCAATTTGCCAAAGCAAGAAAAGTGCTACAGCAACAAATTCACAAATCCGAAGGAGGGTCTCAGGCCTCATAATGATGGAAAATCAACGTTTTCATAGCGAGTTGCGGGATAAACTCTTGGATTTGGAATCTCCGTTCAATGAGCGCGTGTCGTTTGAGGCGGTCATGAAAAAGCGGGAAAAGAAGAAACGCCGAATCATTCTGTGGATTCCATCTATGGTTGTGGTTGCAGGTTTGTTTGTTGTAGGTGGTTTGGGAATGCTTTGGGTGAACACGGATCAAGATCCGCACAAAGTTCAGCAGGTATCCCTGTCCAAAACCATCGTAAAGCCAAAATCCAACGTAAAGCCCAACCCATCGAATAGAATCACGGCGGAAGCGGAAAAATCAACCCGAATCGGAGAATCAGCAAAAGTCAATCGCCCGAGCAAACTGGGTGGTTTTACAGGTGATAGCAGAGTAGCCGTTGTGAGTCCATCCTTCTTGGAGGATGCGAAAACAGTGGATCAGTCCAATTTGGTCGTTTCAGCGGTGTCAGAAACAACCGCTTCGGTACAAACCACGGCAGAGGCGAAAGCCTTCGTGGGGGAGGATCTCCTTTGTGATCCACAAGGGATAGAAACTGTATCTATCGGATTTTCGGATCCTTTGAAAGATCATGTTGAAATTCCCGAAGGAGAGTATGAAGCCCAGTGGGATCCCGCGCTTTTGAAGTCGAAATGGTATGCGGAATTTGCTGCAACCACAGGCAGCAGTGTTGTTGTCAATTTCAACGAAGATGATCGATTGAGCATTTTGGGCAATATATATCATGCCAACTACCATGGATTGATTTTGAAAGATGTGGGTAGAGGATTTATGTTGGGTGCGGGTTTGAGTTATGGAGAAATGTTGGGCACAGGAGAGTGGCGTGTTCGTGAGTATGAAGAACGCATCAGCATTGACTCCTACGATTTGGTGGTTATGATTCCGCCCGTGCAAACTGTGAGAGTTTACGATACCACCGTTTCGCAAGTGCGTGTGGAGACAGTAGGACAGTTGAGCTTCCGCATCGATAAGTATGCCATTCCATTGGCGGCGCGATACAATTTCATGCTTGGGAAAATGGCTTGGAGGGCTGCGGCGCAATTGAATCCGGGTCTAACGATCAAAACCGCGGGCGATTTCTTTACCAATACCGAATATGCGGCCATCACATCGCAAAAGAATCTAACAATGGATGTAAAATTGGCGGTGGGGCCTACAATCTCCATTTTTAACAATTGGTTTTTGGTACTTGAGCCCAACCTCATGCATCACACCTACAGAAATCTAAAGTCAGGTGAATCGCGCGGAAAAACACTCACCGGATTTGGTGTGAGTGTCATTCATCATTTCTAAGACGTCGATTAAACGCGTTCGTTCCAGTTGAATACGTCCTCGGTTTCGCCGTGACGGATTCCATCCAACCATGATTTCACACCATCAGAAACCGTGGTATCGCCCTGCGACAAAACCTCGTGGTACTGGCCTGCGTGACCAAATCCTTGTATACGAATGAGGGTGGCAGCAGTACCTGTGATAAACATTTCTTTCAGCTCACCCGCCGACAGACGTTCTTTTAACTCGTTCACCGACAACTCGCGTTCTATCACAGAATGGCCGAGCTCGCGCAAGCCTTGAATTACACTGTCGCGGGTAATCCCTGCCAACAGTGTATTGCCCAATTTGGGCGTAATGATTTCATTTTGAAACACAGCGAACATATTGGTAGTGCCGGTTTCCTCAACCAAGGTATGCGTAAGCGGGTCTGTCCACAGCACTTGGTCGTATCCCTCTTGTTGCGCGCGGAGGGTGGGGTACATCGCAGCACCGTAATTACCGGCACATTTTGTAAATCCGACTCCGCCGGGGGCGGCGCGACTAAATTCTTCTTCTACCTTGATTTTCAAGGCTTTGGTGTAATAGGGGCCAACAGGGCAGCAGAAGATGGCGAAGGTGTAGGTTTCTGAGGGTTTTACACCGATAAAATCATCGGTTGCAAACATGTAAGGTCTGATATACAGTGATCCACCTTCGGTTTTGGGTACCCATTCCGCATCCAATTGTATGAGGGTTTTCAGGCCGTCCATGAACAAATCTTCAGGTACTACAGGCATCACCATGCGTTCGGCTGAGCGATTGAGGCGTTTCCAGTTTTCACGGGGTCTGAACAACAACGGTTGGCCTGTTTGCTTGTCGGCAAAGGCTTTCATTCCTTCGAAAATCGATTGGCCATAATGAATGGCACTGGTGGCAGGACTCAAACTCAACGGACCGTAAGGTACGATGCGCGCATTGGTCCATGCTGTTCCGTCCCAATGGGCAAGAAACATGTGGTCCGTAAAAATTTTTCCAAAACCAATATTTTCAGGATCAAATTGTCCAATTCTACTGTTTTGTGTTTTTTCAATCGTAATTTCGAAACTCATCTAGCACAAAATTAGAGCAATTTTATTCCCAATGTCAGAAAATCACCAATTTGTTGAAAATCCTTTGCTGCTCACCGACCTATTCCCCAAGGGGGTTTTTTATTTTAATGAAACGGTTCAGGGAGAGGCGAAATCAGTGCAAGCCATTGATGCACAAGAGAAATTGGAGGAGAAAAATACAGCAGCAAATCAATTGGGTGGGGCGGTAGATGCAGAAACGATTGGGTCAGCACTCGGTGAAAATTTGACAGAAAAAATCCAAGAGGAGGAAACAATGACAACACTTACAATCATTAATCTGCTGTTTGATGCCGCGGATTCAACCTGGGATGATGCAACCCAACTGTCGTACGATAAGTTGATGTCGGCGGTGAAAGTAAATCAAGAGCCGGTCCTCAAAGAGGATATCGAAAGTGTGTTGGCTGTGGGAGCGTTGAATTATAACCCAACGTTGCTGGGCGATCGATTGTCGCCCGTGATATTTGTGTGGACGGATCAAGAAATTGGTCAAATTCCGGCCTTGTTTAAAGCCAGACCTACGGAAAAAGGGGTGATGGTGCGTTTCCCTTCATTTTCTCGGATGTGTGCCGATGTGGAAATGAAAAAAATGGTTTGGCAAACCATGAAGCAAGTATTAAAATTTTAATGTTGTAAAAGGGTGGCTTAGGCGTGGGCCCGATTTATTTTTCTTGAGGCGTGGGGCTTCATTTAATGTAGGTTTTGTGTCAATTCCATTGACTACTTAGCCGTTTCTCTTTTAGTTGCGAAAAATGCAAATAAAAATGCTTGTAACTGCTGTGTAAGTCAGTTAATTTCGTAATTGTTGTAACATGAAAAAATGCTACCCATTCCAACTTTTTAAAGGGTTTAAGCTCTTTGTATTGATTCTGTTTGTGGGGTTGTTTGCCCCAGAGGCAAAAGCCGACCACGTAATGGGTTCTGATATGGGTTATCAGTGCTTGGGTGGCGGTAAATATAAAATCATTATCAAGTTTTATCGCGACTGTAGAGGAGCAAGTGCACCGCCAAGCTGGAGTTTGCTCTATTGGTATGCAGGAAATAACCAGGGTGCATCTACTTCAAGATATTCGATATCCATGACGCGGACTGGGATTCGGGATATTACGCCGCGATGTTCCACAGCGAGTTCACCTTGTTCACCTACCAACACCAGTTACACGGGAGACGGGGTGGAAGAACATACGTATGAGGCAAACATAGATATTTCAAAATCTCCGTTTACGGGAGTGGGATTGGGTACAACCTACTGTGATTTAACCTTTGCATACAATCAGTGTTGTAGGAATGCGGCCATTACCACGGGCGCCACTTGGGCCGATTTCTGGACCACGGCAACAATCAACGTTTGTAACGTAAACAAGACCAAAAGCAAGTGCAATACGTCACCGCAATTGTCCAACGTTCCGGTGGGATATGCTTGCTGTAACCAAGCGTACTTTTACAACAACGGGGCGATTGATACCGTGGATTATGATTCTATATCATACCGGATGGTGCCTGCGCTGAGCAGTGCGCCCAATACGTCGGTACCATATTCAAGTCCGTTTACTTCGCAATATCCACTCACGCCGTACTGTGTTCCTCCTACAACAATTAAATGTGCGCCGAATACCAAAACCAAGCCACCGCGCGGGTTTTTTATGGATACAGGAACCGGGGATTTGATTTTTACTCCTACCAAATGCGATGAGGTAGCCGTATTGGTGATGGAAATGACCGAATGGCGAAGGGATACGAACAATGTTTGGCGATGGGTAGGTAAAACCCGCAGGGATATGCAAATTGTGGTGAAGGACGACTGCGGTTACAACAAAGCGCCTACGATTGATGGTCCGTATTCATACAAGGTGTGTGAAGGTGAAACCATTAAATTCAAAGTTCAGTCCGATGATGAGACGTTTTCACCGTATCAAACAGTACCAGATACCACCAATTTGAAATGGAATAAGGGGATTCCAGGGGCTAAATTTACAGTAGCCAACAAAGTGGATTGGCCGGAGAAGCGCAAAGCGTATGCAGATTTTGAATGGACACCGCCAGTGGGGATGGCTTCTGATGTGGCCTACTCCTTTACTGTAACCGTGAACGACGAACATTGTCCCAAACCGTCTATTTCAATTCGTAGTTTTAAAGTAAAGGTGAATCCCCGGGCATTTTCGACCAGAAAATACACCACGCTGAAATGTGGCAAATTTGCGATGGCAGCGGAGGTGAAAGCCTCATTTAAAGGGGTTCCTCAATTCAAATGGAGTGTGCGGGATAGTTTGGGTTCGAATGAGATTTTCTATAGTGCCAAAAAATCCGATACGATGACCTTCTATCGCGGTGGTAAGTATATCATCGTGCACACGGTTAATAACAGCGATAACTGTCCAACCATTTATAGAGATACCGTAATCATCCCCGATCCTCCACAGGTAGTAATGGCGGATGCCGATACGTTTGCGTGTTTTGGCACAACCATGAAACTCAAAGCGAATGTATTGTATGGTAAACCCAACTACAAATACTACTGGACACGCGTAGTGAAGGATACAGGCATTGCACCATGGAAATCAGAGTACCATGTTGCTGGCGATACGCTGAGTGATTTGAGTATCCCCAATATCAACAGAGATTCCACTGTGCGTATTCGCATTACCGATGGAGATGGTTGTATATTCTACGACACCGCCACCATTTTTGTAAAACCATTGCCCAAAATCAACTTGGGTCCCGATCAGCGAATTTGTACCTATGATACGGCCACGTTTGATGCCCAAAATGCCGACACAGTAAAGTACTATTGGAATACCGGAGATACAACGAGGTTGTTGAAAACCAGTATTAAAGGTAAATACATCGCCCGTGTGACAGAGAAAAAGTGGCTTTGCTTTATGACAGACACTGTTCAGTTGTATGTAAATGACACCGTGGTGAGTTTGGCGGGTAATGACCAAACCATCTGTAACCAAAAAAGCACAGAGATTGCCGCGAGCCACAGACCCTTCTTGGAAACTGGAAACTACACTTGGAAGGATATAACCGGAAGCAAATCCCTAGGGAATAGTACCAAATACACGGTAAAACCAACCAATACCAATCCAGCAGGTGGGTCGTCACAGAAATTTTACTACGAACTTCTCACCAAGGTTACTCAAGGCGGAAAGGAATGTAAAGACCTGGATACCATGAGTATCAAGGTAAATACATTGCCTTTTGTGAAGTGGGATCCAAAACCCCTAAAAGCCCAGTGTTTTGTTTACGGGGATATCGAAGTGAATCCATTCTTCAACCAAGGTAAGAGTGCTAACACCCGCATGTGGGCCTTTGAAAACAAAGCCCCCAACAACGTAAATACCAAGCCTACCACCTCAACCAGCCCAGGACCTGGTTTCGCCAGAAACTTCATCGACTCGTTGACCGTGGGTCGTCATCTGTTCAAAACCACGTATTTGAACAATGCACAGTTGCAAAACGGCAACAGTTTCCAAGCGAAAGTGTATGCTCAGTATACCGACACCAATGGTTGTGTGAACGTGGATAGTGTGATTCAGCGTATCAACGGTAACCCAATGGTGGACATTCACGATAGCTCATTCTGTCAGGATTTGGGTCAAATCAACATGGACCAAATCACATTCCGTCCGAAAGTAAAAATCGGTATCAAAGTAGATTGGACGGTGAAGAGCACCCCTGGTGGTATTGATCCGGCAACCATTTTGGTGAATGAGAATCCATTTGGAACGCCAAGCTGGGTGTTTAAGTTTGGAGATCCTACCCAAGATAACTACCAAGGCAATTACAAATTCCAGTTGTGTGTAGAAGACCAGTTGACGGGTTGTTTGACCTGCGATACGGTGATCGTCAAAATCATCCCTGAGCCCACGGTAAAAGTAACCAGCCCCAACCCAGTGTGTGTGAACTGGGATACCATGGAACTGTACGACTTCATCAAAGTGAATGGGGTACAGGCGGCAGACAAAGACGGCTCTGTATTTGAAATCACGGAATACAACTACGACCGCAATGATCCCAAAGTGAAGAATACCAAGTTGATTTTGGGACACAGATTCTTGCCCTCGTTTGGAACCGGAACTTGGATGATTCGCTATAGCAACAAAGCCACAGGCTGCTTGAAGCAAGATAGTTTCTACATCTATGTGAACGATACGCCCAATGCGGTGTTGTTAGGTCCTACAACCTTGTGTGTGAGCGGCAGTCCATTGGATTTGAATACCCGCATCAACACAGCCCAAACCAAACCGGCATCCGCCACGGGTGTTTGGACAGGAACCAGCCCAGGGGTAACAGTAACAGGTGCATCCAGCTTCAAACCCTTCAGCACCGGCAGTACCGCGAACATTGAAGGACCTCATAGCTTCCGCTTTACCTACACCGACAACAATGGTTGTTCCGATACAGAAGTGTATAGTTTGTTTGTGAGGAATCAGCCTACAATCAACATCACTACCCCCAAACCGGCCAGTGCTTGTGAAGGCAGTCCATTTGCCATCCAAAGTACAAGCAAGTACAGTGATGCCAAAGTACAGTGGACGCTTCAGAAACACGCCAGCGGAACCATGAGCGATGGAACCTTTGGCAGTGGCAGTACCTCAGAGAACATCTTGTATGTACATGGTGCGCAAGACAAGGTAGACAAAGGCGCTTTCTTGAAGGTGACCACCACGGCCATCGCTAATGATGTTTGTCCTCAAGCCAGCGATAGCATCGAAATCATCTTACACCAATACCCAGATTTGTCGCCGATTACCGCCCAAACAGGTTGTGTGCCATTGGCTACTACATGGACTGTAACCGACAATCGTGGTATCCCATCCAATCAGATGGCCTATCGTTGGGATTTTGGCAACGGGGATACTTCCAACTTGCAAAACCCTGCGAATGTGACATATCCTACCCAAGGTCGTTACAATGTGAGTGTGATCGCAAACAATACAGCAGGTAACTGTAAGGATACCTCAGCAACCACCGTAGAAGCTTACCCAATCCCTGTGGCGGCGTTCTACACCGATCCTACCAAGACCACTGTGGCCTTGCCGAAGTTCAGGATGTTCAACCAATCTACGGTAACAGCATCACCATTCAATCCAACCATGCGTTACTTGTGGGATTTTGGGGTGCCCAGTTTGATGGATGATACCTCTACAGCCAAGAATACCCAGTATTCTTACGGAAAAGATACCGCTACGTATACCATTCGATTGATAACAGTGACCGACAAAGGTTGTGCGGATACAACGTATCGTTCCGTATTTGTTGGGCCTGACATCATTGTATTCATTCCTGATGCATTTACACCTGATGGCGCGGGTCCAAATAAAAATAACACGTTTGCCCCAGTTGCGATGAATTATAAAAATGCGGTGATGAAGATTTACAATCGCTGGGGTGAAAAGCTGTACGAAACGGACGATTTAACCAAAGGATGGGATGGAACAGCCAATGGCACGGTATGCGCCGATGGTGTCTATCTTTATGCCATTAAATTGTACTCATTGGATGATGAACTGTATGAGTACAGCGGGTCAATTACGTTGTTGCGATAGTTATTTGGCTTTTTGAGCGGGCTGGAGTTTGTCTGCGGGCAAGAAGTATAGAATACTCATGCCGATGAAGAAAAATACCATAAGCGACAGAATACTGTTGCGCATATCGCCAGTTATATTGTCAATCGCAGCCCAAGCGAAGGTGCCCAACACAATCCCCAATTTTTCGGTTACCTCGAAAAAGCTGAAGTAGGACGTGTTGTCTCTATCGCCGGGGATTAACTTGGCATAGGTAGCGCGCGACAAACTTTGTATTCCTCCCATTACAGTTCCAATCAAACAGGCTAATGCAAAAAATTGCTCTGGATGTCGGGGTTGTAATTTAAAGGCCAGTGAACAGGCCACCGTCCAAATGATCAAAGAAATAAAAATGGCCGGTTTGTTTCCAATTTTATCGGCCAAATAGGCAAAGAAATAAGCACCTGCTATACCAATCAACTGAATCAGGAGTATGGTAGTGAGCATCTCTTCCGATTTTAGCAGCAGTACATCCTTGCCAAACAAAGCAGCAACATAAATAACCGTTTGAACACCCATCGTGTAGACAAAGAAGGCACCCAAGAAGATTTTAACGGCTTTCATGGTTCTTACTTCATTGAATACTTTGCGAATTTCATGATATCCACTCCAGATGCTGGTCTGACTTTTGGAAGCCAACTTTCCGGGCAATTTTACCAATGGCCAGAACGACCAGCCTAACCACCAAATACCAACAGACAGGAAACCTACTTGAAAGGGGAGGACGCTCACTTTGGGGCTAGGAAGCCCAAACCAATCGTGTTTGATGAGAAGCAATAAATTAAAAATCAGCACCAGTACACTGCCGATATATCCCATGGTGAATCCCCTCGCTGAAAGGCGGTCAAAGCGGTCAGGCGTTGCGATTTCTGGCAAAAAGGCGTTGTAAAACACCAAGCTTCCGGCCCAACCCAAAGTGGCCACCATGAAGCAACCCAGTCCAAACAAATAGTTCTCGCCGTTAAAAAAGAACAAACTGCTGCAACCCAAACTGCCCAAAATGACGAAAAAACGCATAAAGGGTTTCTTTGCACCGGAGGCATCGCTGATGCCCGACAACAAAGGAACCAGGAGCACGTTGAGCAAGAAAGCCAAACTCAGACAGTAGCTGTATAAAGCCGTGTTTTTAAAGTCATACCCCATAAACTCAATGTGTTTTGGGGTAAAGCTTTCGTAAAAGGTGGGGAATATCGCAGAGGAAATACTCAGGGAATATACACTGTTGGCCCAATCATACATTGTCCAGGCCGTGAGTACACGTTTGTTATTTTTTTCCATACAGGGCTGCAATTTACCCAAAAATGGATGGTAATCAAGTGTATTTACGCGTATTTCTGACTATCGGCACGATTCCATTTACCCTCGGCAATTTCTCGGGTAATGGTGAGTGTTCCCTTCGATTTGTTCGATGGGCCTTCATACATGAAGTCTTGCAAAATTGATTCGCAGATTCCACGAAGGCCGCGTGCTCCCAATTTGTTTTCGAAAGCAATTTCAGCAATGTAGTCGATGGCCGCTTCGTCAAATTCCAAGGTGATTTTATCCAAGGCAAACAAATGCTGATATTGTTTGATCAACGCATTTTTTGGATCTGTGAGAATCTGCTTTAACGTGTCTTTGTCGAGAGGCTCCAACGCCGTTAAGATGGGCAAACGTCCGATGAGTTCGGGAATCAGACCAAATGATCTCAAATCTGAAGGAGCAACCAAACTCAACAACTTTTTGTCCTGAATTTCCTTGTTGTGTGTGCTTTTGAAGCCTACAGCTTGCTTTTGTACTCTGCGAGAAATGATTTTATCAATGCCATCAAAAGCCCCACCGCAAATAAACAAAATGTTGGTAGTGTCTACCTTGATGTATTTTTGATCAGGGTGTTTTCTACCACCTTCGGGTGCTACGTGGGCCACAGTGCCTTCCAAAATCTTTAACAAACCTTGTTGGACGCCTTCGCCACTCACATCTCTTGTGATGGAAGCATTGTCGCCTTTACGGGCAATTTTGTCCATCTCGTCCAAGTAAATGATGCCGCGCTCTGCCATTTCGGGTTTGTAATTGGCTACTTGCAGCAAACGGCTGATAATACTTTCAACATCTTCACCCACATATCCCGCTTCCGTTAATACGGTTGCGTCGGCAATACAAAAAGGCACATCTAAAATTTTTGCCAGGGTTTTGGCCATCAAGGTTTTTCCAGTCCCGGTTTCCCCGATCATTAAGATGTTGGACTTTTCAATTTCCACATCGCTGTGCGCAGCGCTTTTCTTGCTATTTAATCGCTTGTAGTGGTTGTAAACGGCTACGCTCAAGGTTTTCTTGGCTTGGTCTTGGCCAATGACATATTGGTCCATGAACGCCTTGATTTCAGCCGGTTTTGGGAGCTTTTTATTTCCGCCTTCTTGGGTTGATTCAAAATTTGAATTACTTGTGTCTTTGCCATTGGTATTTCCACCCATGCCCAATTCTTTCTCAACGATTTTTTGGGCTTGGTCTGCACATTGGTCGCAGATATGTCCATCAAGGCCAGAAATCAACATGAGCGATTCGCTCTTTCTGCGGCCACAGAAAGAACAAATGGGGTCTTTGGCTTTCATACCAAATTATTTGTTACGACGACCTAAAACCTCGTCGATCATACCGTATGCCTTTGATTCTTCGGCAGTCATCCAATAATCACGATCGCTGTCCTTTTCTACTTTCTCGTAGGGCTGGCCTGAGTGATGAGAAATAATGTCGTACAATTCCTTTTTCAGTTTGCTGATTTCTTTGTACGTAATTTCAATATCAGAGGCTTGACCTTGTGCACCGCCAAGAGGTTGGTGAATCATGATGCGAGAGTGGGGAAGCGCTGTTCTTTTGCCCGCAGCACCTGCACACATCAAGACAGCACCCATACTGGCTGCCATGCCGGTACAAATGGTAGCTACATCGGAGCTGATGTACTGCATCGTATCGTAAATAGCCAAACCAGCATAAACACTTCCGCCTGGGCTGTTGATATAAATTTGAATGTCGCGGTTTGGATTAGCACTTTCCAAAAAGAGCAACTGCCCCATGATGATGTTTGCTACATCCTCATAAATAGGAACACCCAAGAAGATAATTCTATCCATCATCAAACGAGAGAAAATGTCAATGACACTCGCATTCATTTGGCGCTCTTCGATGATATTGGGCGTGAGTCCGTAAATGCCACCGGATTGTGAAACCAATTTGGTGTATTCGTCTACCCGCAAACTGCTGATACCCAAGTGCTTTGTTGCGTATTTCTGAAATTCTTTGCCGTAATCCATGTTGTTTTCCTTGTATAACAAATCTACATCACAAAAGGTTACTCTCCATGCGCAGATTTATGCGCATTTACGTGAGAGAAGTAATCTTCTACAGAAATCTTCTTTGATTTCAAGGTTACAATGCCTTTAACCGCATCGTAGGCTTTGCGATAAATCACGCGGTCTGCCATTTGCATGACGAATTCACGCTCTCCCAATCGCTTGTTGATGCTCTCGTCCAAGAAAGCGTCGTTCATCGGAATATTCAATCCGTATTGTCTGTACAACCCGTGGAAGTATATGCGTGCTTCTTCGCGAATATCTTGCTCGGTGCTCTGCAAATTTTGGCTAGCCGCTATTTTGTCGATAACCAGCCTGCGCTGCAAGGCACTCTTTTCCTCTGCGTATTTTTCGTCGATGTTCTCGAAGTTGTATTCGTTCTCTTTAGTTGTAATCAACCAACGCTTCAAAAACTCATCGGGCAATTCAATGCTGTGTTTTTCCATCAACAAATGACCGATCTGGTGATCCAACCAAAGATCTGCTTCGTTGCGGTAGTAATTTTCCAAGTTCGACTGTATGCGTGAGCGGTACTCCTCTTCGTTGGCCGGAATGTCTTGCTCTCCAAAGACTTCGCGGTAGTATTCTTCGTTGAGTTCAGCATCCGTTCTGCGCTTGATTTCGGTAATCACCAACTTGAATTTATCGCTCAGGTCGGCTACGCCTTCCTTTGCGATTCCCAGTGTATTTGAAATAACCGTTTCGTTGTTGTTCAACAACGTCTTCACGCTGCACACCAATTCATCGCCCACTTTCTTACCCAAAACCGCCTTTTTGGCTTTTTTGTCTTCGATCATGGAGGCTACAAAGCTGATGCTCTTTTCAGCAACACCGCCCTCCAAAACTTCACCGTTTTCGTCCAACTCTGTGATGCCCGCATAGATGATGTCTTCATCCTCTGCCGACTCAACGTCGAACATCTTACCATGACGCTTCCGAGAATAGTTGATGTCTTCGGTCACTTCTTTTTCGCTCACTTGAATGTCGAACTGCTCCAAAGAATCCTTCGCGCTGATGTTTAATTCAAACTGAGGCGCCAATCCCAAGTCAAAAGCAAATTTGAAACTATCGCTGCCCTCAATGTCGATCTCACTTTCAATTTTCGTGCTGGCAATGGGGTATCCCAAAATATCCAATTTTTCGTCCTGAATGTATTTGTTCATGGCCTCAGAAGCAATGTTTTGGATTTCTTCAGCCAAAATGCCCTTGCCATACAACTTTTGAACCATCCCCAAAGGGGCTTTTCCCGGACGGAATCCCTTGATGTTGGCACTTTTTTGAATGCGCTTTACTTCTTTTTCTACCTTTTCTTGGTAGTCTTCCTTACCCAAAGAAATGATAACGGTAAGATTGAGATCGTCGTGTTTTTCGAGTTGAATATTCACAGTTTGATGCGTTTCTAAATAAATGAAAATCCCCGCCACATTGCGTTAAAGCAATTAGAGGAGGGGAGTAGTGCACGCGGAGGGACTCGAACCCACACACCTTACGGCGCCAGATCCTAAGTCTGGTGCGGCTACCAATTACGCCACGCGTGCAGAAAGGACCTTAAAAAAGGACTGCAAAGGTAGTGAAATTTACCTTCTAATCAAAACAAGGTGGTGATGTACGTGTAAGTTTTCTTGTTTTTCAAGGTGACGGTGATTTTGATTTCGTCTCCGGCCGACCACTGAGTCATTCCCAGCGGGGTAATGGCCAGCGTAGGAAGGCCCAACCCATTGCCCGCCTGCACAGTCATGTTGCTTTCGATGTTGCCGTGTTTCTTGGAGACAATGGTCACCACAGCATCCTCGAGCGGCTGTAAAATGGAAAAACTCCATCGCTCAAAAACCAACATTGCCGGGGAAGCACCCGGTGCTGGCCAAGCGACAAAATGTTCTTTGTAATAGGCCGTGTCAACCGCCATGATGTTTTTATCGGCCAGCCAAAATACGGTATTGTTTTCAGCGCAACCAAACCCGTAATTCACCATGCCTGGATGCGTTAACAATCTTCGGTTGTACAATTCTTCACTCTTAGTATCGCTCATGAGAACCGTTGCGCTCTGGGCTGGATTGGATTCCAAAATGGCCGTGCCATATTGAGCGGCATCCGCAGCAGCAGTCGTAAAACACTTGTGTGTTTCGGGTTTGGGCTCCCTGCTGAATACACCCACGGGTGCATACATCGTAGCCGCTTGCATGGATGCCACGTGCTTGTCCATGTCGAACTGAATCCCTTTTGTTACCCCCGCGTTCTGACGGAAATAGTTGATTCTGTTGGTGATTTTTTGGATCGTTGAATCCGGCAAAGTACCCGCCGTGCAAGTTTTGCTGTTGCCTGTCCACCCGGTCTGCGCCACTTTTTTGCCCTTCGCCGTGGCATAGGCAATTTTACTGCCCTTGAATCGCACTTCGAAATCCGCCTTCGCCAAACGCATTTGCAACGCAGCGATGCCTGTGTACTTGTTGTTTTCTTTCGACAATCGATAATAGCAACCCCAAGCCGCTTCCATTAACCCTTGTTTCATCAGCGAATCAGTGGCACGGGCCAACAAATTCTGCTGAAGGGGCTTGAGTGTTGCGTTTTTCGGGAAGTCTTTGATGACTGAATCGCTCAACGATAAAATTCTTGCCCAATCATAGTAAGCAATTTTTTGTTTCGTCCATGCGTTGAATGTATTCAAACGATACTTTTTCAAATTCGCATTCTTGGGATACTTGTTTGCGCCGTGGTCCATCAACATAGCAATCAAACGATGACTCACACTGGGTGGAGGGTTGTTTAACAACACTTCCAATTTTTTCTCGTCGATGGGCGTAGTTTTAAACTGAATTGGGTACCATTTGTAAAAGAAAAAGACCGTTCCCCCCTTCGCGTTGTTGGCCAGATAGTATTCCAAGCATTGATTGATGAAGGCAAAGGAGTCCTTGATCAAAAACGGATCGGTGGGGTTTTTCGATTTGCGATCCAATAAATCCGCCTTGCGGTTGTAAAAGTCAATAAAAACCGTTTCCGCTTCAGACCAATCATTGTTATCGGTGAGATACCCCAATCGATTCAAATAGTAATTGTTTTGTTCGTGCAGGTAAAACGTGTCGTTTGGAAAAAAGAAGAGCGCTTTGGTCAACAGTTGATTGTACATCTGACTGTAGCCCGTGTTGGATCGGGTGGTGGCCAATTCTACGTCAATCATCGACCGCTCCCAGCCCAGTAATTTTTGGTTTAGCGGGAACACCGATAAACCCATTTCACAATAAATGAGCGCGCTGTCGGTGAGTTTTCTCTCGTTGAGATAGTAATCCGTTAACACCTCAAAGGATTCACGAACATAGGTTTTTTTATGCTTGCCTTCTGCGTTGGCCAAATAGTTCATGTTTGCCACCTTGCGCATGGTTTTTACGGCGTCCAAATTTTGTTTCTGTAACCAATAACAATGTCCCGCCATACCCAAGGCTACGGTGTCGCCAGTGAGTTCATAGCTGTTTTTATACATCTGAAGCGCCCTTGGATAACGTCCTTGTCCGTAATTGCTGATCGCCTCTTTGTTATTTGCGACAACCAATGCGTTGAATCGCTCTCCGTATTGCTTAAAGAATTGTCCGTCATCATCATACGATTTGGCTTTTACCGCGCTCTTCATGGCTTCTTTGAAGTAATCCACATCGCCTTTGCGGTATTTCTCAATCTGATACATTTCGTATTCAGAGATCGCTTTGATGTACCAAAGTTCGGTTTCTGTTTTATCGTCTTCCAAGCCTTTAGCACTCATTTTTTGGGCCTCAACGTATTTTCCAGCTTGGAAATACTCGCGGGACTTCAGTACTGCTTTTGTTTGTGCAGAGACCAAACTTGTTGCCAAAATGGACAGAGAGAGGAGAATGTGTTTGATGTTCATGATTTTCAAGGCGAACCAGTACAAATAAAACAATAACCAACAACAATTTCGCATGGCGTTGGTAAAGGGTGTAAAAAATCTAAATGGATTAGCGCATCAGGGTGATGTCGGTCTTGTGAATCTGCCGAAATCCATTGTTTCCCATCAACTCAATGAAGCAAACATAAACGCCCTCAGGCGCCTCCTTGGATTGGACCCAACGTTTCATTACATCCACAAAAATAAGGCTTTTCCCAATTTTATTGTCGACGGTTGGCAAGCAAAAGGGGAGGACCACCATCAAAGGGATTGTCTGATCGCCCCAAGCTATGAATTTCCAAGCCATTGGCCCGCTTAACCGCATCGTTTCCATACCGATTTCGCAGTCGATCCATCGCCTGATACAAGTTGGCCATCTCTTCGCTGTCTTCAAATAAGTTCATCTGAAATCCGCCACTCACCAAATCACTGAGCCTCACCCCAATCAAACGAATCAATAGCCGACGATTGTAGAGTTTGTCGAACAGCTCCAACGATTTCCCAATCAATACATGGTCGGCACTGGTGTAAGGGATTTTCGCCTGCAACGTGTGGGTGTTGAAATCGCTGTACCGCACTTTCACCGTGATGCAAGCACAGAGCTTGTCGCCTTTGCGCAGTTGATAGGCCAAGTTTTCTGCCATCGCACTGATGATATTGCGCAGTTTTACCACATCAATGGTGTCTTTTTCGAACGTTCTTTCTGTACCAATGCTCTTGCGCTCTTGGTAAGGTTCTACTTTGCGATTGTCAATCCCCTGTGCCTTCTTCCATAAATCGATCCCCGGTTTTTGTAAGGTTTTGAATAACAATTCCATGGGCATCTCTTGCAGCGTTTTGATGTATTGTATCCCCAAGCCCCGCAGTGTTTTGTAGGTCTCTGTGCCTACCCCTGGGATTTTTCTGACCGATAGTGGCGCCAAAAATGGAATTTCATCGCCGAAATATACCTTCCGCTGTCCGGATGGCTTGGCCGTGCCCGTGGCGACCTTGCTCACGGTCTTGTTGCTGGCCACCCCAAAACTAATGGGCAATCCCGTTTCCTTTAAAATCTTGGCCTTTAACTCCATGGCCAACTTCCACGTGCCAAAGAATTTTTCCATCCCCGTTAAATCGATGTAAAATTCGTCAATGCTGCTCTTTTCATACAAAGGCACCGATTCGGCAATGATGGTGGTGACATCCTTCGAGTAATCACTGTACAGCTGTGAATCCCCCCGGATGATGATGGCGTTCGGACACAATTGCTTGGCTTGTTTCATGGGCATCGCGCTGTGAATCCCAAAAGACCTCGCCTCGTAACTGCAACTCGCTACCACACCCCGGTCACTATTGCCCCCGATGATCACAGGCTTACCCACCAAGGCGCTGTTTTTTAGTCGCTCTACACTCACGAAAAATGAGTCTAAATCCATGTGGGTGATGATGGGTTGTGTCATTTTGGTAATTTAATTAACAAGTTTTCGTCAATAAATTAATCAAAATTATCGAACCGACAAACAAAAAATCGGAAATTGTGGGTAATTAGCTGAAGCGGGTTGGCCAGTTGCAAATGGGCGTGCTGGGGTTGATCCTTGGAGATATAGGTGCGTTACTCCTGGCTGAGAACCTCCGGACTATGTGGCTGTGAGCGAATAGAACGACGCTCAAAAGAGCGACAATTGTTCAGGCAGCAACCTGAATGTTCTGCGGTGGTGGGGTGTGATGCCAAAATCTCGAATGGCCTGTCTGTGAGACGCTGTGGGATATCCCGCATTGCGATCCCATCCATACTGGGGATGCGCTTGGTGAAGGTCTTCCATGAGTTCGTCGCGGTGTGTCTTGGCCAAAATGCTGGCAGCGGCAATGTGCAGGAACCGACCGTCGCCCTTTACCTCCGTTTTATGGGGAATGGATCCGTAGACTTTGAATCGATTGCCATCCACCGCAATAAAATGGGGCTCAGTGCCCAAATTGTCTAGTGCCCGGTGCATGGCCAAAATGCTGGCATTGAGAATGTTGATTTTGTCGATTTCGGTTGGACTGCAACTGCCAACCCCCCAGAAAAGGGCTTCTTTTTCGATGATCTGTCGCAACGCTTCGCGTTGCGCCTTGCCAACTTGTTTGGAATCGTTGAGCCAAGGATGGTGAAAATCAGCGGGAAGAATGACCGCTGACGCCACTACCGGACCGGCCAAGCAACCCCTGCCGGCTTCATCGCAGCCAGCTTCGAGCTGAAATTCGCTGATTTTGGGTAACAAGGCCATGATTGTGCGCGATATTCGTTGATTTCTACGGCGTCAAGATTGTCGTTTGCCCCACAAAGCCCAGCCATATTTGAGGGTGACTTCTACGCTTTGCCAAAAACAAATGGCTAGCCCATGGAATCCATACATCCAGCCTCGTTTGAGTCCATAATTGCGGATGAATCGCACCAGACCGGCGGTGATCAGTTTGAAGAGTAAAAAGGCAAAGGTGAGTTGGTTTCGGACAGGGGCGCCAGCGGAGTCAACGAGTTCTGCCTGAATGGCCCGCCCGCCAATTTTGCCAAATTTTAGGGCTTGAAGTTTCACCGCAGCCAAATCAGCGTAGGTGTAGTGCAAGATATCCCCCTCCATTTTCTGAACGGGGTAACGGGATTCTATCACAAATTTGTCGTGGGGATTGCGCCCTTGCCACTGTCCGCACGTACGATCCCACAGGCGCAATTTGGCATCGGGATACCAACCACAACCGCGAATGGGAGTATCGCCCAGATGGTTGAGGCGCGAGAAGATGAATCCTTTGGTTTTTCCGTTCAGTAGCCCGTTTTGGATGGCATAGCGCAGGGTTTCATGCAATCCATCCGATAGGCACTCATCGGCATCGAGACTCAATACCCAATCATGCGCTGCTTGGTCTTTGGCCCAATTTTTCTGTTGGATATGTCCCTCAAACGCATGTTGTAGCACTCGCGCACCCATGGAACTGGCAATCTCAACTGTGCCGTCGGTACTAAAACTATCAACAACAAGAACCTCATCAACCAAATCAACAACAGATTGGATGCATCGGCCAATATTGGCCGCTTCGTTGAATGCAATGATTACCGCCGATATCTTCTTGGAAGTATCCACGACGGCGAAGATAGGAATTAAGTGTATTCGCTAAGGATTATTCACGAAATTCTCGTTCTCCATTGTGATTAGGTGTTTTTGAATTGTTTCACCAACGTTTGAGTGCTTTCCATTTCAATTAAATCGAAATGGATACCGATGGAGTCTATGTATCATGAAACTATCAAAGTAATCAGATTCAGTGAAGTTAGGAATTTGTGATTCTCCGTAAAATTAACCTAAGTAATTTGCGATATTCCGTAATGATATGAGATAGTGACGTTTTACATTTACCGCCGTGGGTCACTGGCGATTGTTCATTTTCTTGCTTGCGATGAGCGTTGCGAGTTGTACGATTACAAAACGGTATCATCAACGCGGATTTTCTGTGGGTGGAGATCGCTCAACGAAAATTGCCAATGTCCAAAAACAAAAGAAGGCATGGCATTCATCACCCGTGGATAAAATCATCCATCAGAGTCCGGAATCAAGACCGTCTTTTCAGGGAGAAGTTGCCAAGGAAAGTGGGTTCGCGATGAGTGTTGAATTACCAAAGAGTTCTGCACTCAATGTTCAGCAATCAATCAAGGATGATCAAATTCCATTGGCCGTGCAAACATTCCGGGGCAACCAATTTTACCTCCCTAATACCATTCCTCTTTTTCAATCAAAATCCAATTTCAACCTGCCTCCATCCGATTCATTAAAACGGGATCGACGAATGAAAAAAATGCAATTGTTGGAAATGCGCAGCGATTGGTATGTGGATGCGATGAAATTTTGTATTGGGGCCATCGTTTTTTTCTGGGCGATAATTTTTGGTACTGGAGGCGGTGAACCAACCAATAATGCCAAGATTACTGCCGCATTCATTTTGTTTATTATATCACTGTTGTTTGTTCCGTTTCTTGTATTGTTTGCCCTGTTCTACTTGATTACTCGGGTCCGTTTGTTTGTGATGAAGTTGAAACACTAGCATAAACATAAAAAAAGCCCCTCATTTCTGAGAGGCTTTTGGTGGGCCCTGCTGGGTTCGAACCAGCGACCCCCTGATTATGAGTCAGGTGCTACTAACCAGCTGAGCTAAGGGCCCGCAATTCCATATACTCGGAATTTCAAGGGCTGCAAATTTAGTTAAATTTAACCCTTTCAGACAACCTTGCTACAAAATATTATTTATCGCATCGCCAAATTTTCACCGATTCGCTGATGTAAATTCGCCCTGTGATAGCATCGAAACTCCCAAGTCAAGGCGCCTCCATTTTTACAACCATGTCGGCCTTGGCCGCCAAACACAACGCCATCAATCTGTCGCAAGGATTTCCTGAATTCAATCCAGATCCAGCACTCGTAGAGTTGGTAGAACGTGCCATGCGCAACGGTGCCAATCAGTATTCACCCATGGCAGGTCAGCCTGCCTTGAGGGAGATATTGGCGGCCCGACAAAATTCATGGGGTAGGGCATTTGACATTGATGCTAACAAACACATAACCATAGTGCCAGGGGCTACTGCGGGATTGTTTGCGGTTTTTCAGGCCCTTGTCATGCCGGGCGATGAGGTGATTTTGTTTGATCCCTCTTATGACAGTTATGCGCCATCCATCAAATTGGCAGGGGGTATACCCATCCATCTGCAGATTCATGCGGATGGTACCTATCCATTTGAAGCGCTGTCACAGGCACTGTCGCCCAAATCCAAATTGGTGGTTGTAAATACCCCACACAATCCATTGGGTATTGTTTTTGGAAAAGAAGATTGGCAACGGTTGTCGGATTGCCTCACCCAATCAAACGCCATCGTTCTCAGCGATGAAGTATACGAGCACATGGTTTTTGATGGTGAGACGCACACCTCCGTATTACAAATACCCGAATTGGCTCATCGGGCAGTGGCCGTTTCTTCTTTTGGTAAAACATTTCACGCGACGGGCTGGAAATTGGGATATGTAACAGCAAGTGAATTGCTTACGACCGAAATAAGGAAGGTGTATCAATTTTTGGCTTTTGCCGCCAACACGCCCATGCAAGTGGCCGCTGCGGAGTTTTTGCAGTCCAAACCTCAATACGAAGCTTCCGTGTCGCTCGTTATGCAACAGAAACGAGACGAATTTGCGGCGGCGATGTCGGCCTCCCGGTTTAATTTGCTGCCATGTGAGGGAGCCTATTTTCAAATTGCCGATTTCAGTGAAATTTCAACACAGAACGACATGGATTTCGCCTGCCACTTAACAGAATCTCTAGGAGTGGCTGCAATTCCCGTGAGTGCGTTTTACAAAGAGCCTCCCAAAAATCAACATTGGCTGCGTTTTTGTTTTGCCAAAAATGATGATACATTGCACAAAAGTGCTGAATTGTTATGTCGGCTTTAAACGTATACCTCATCCAAACCGCTCTGAATTGGGAAAATCCTGCGGCAAACCGTGCGCGGTTGCAGTGGCATATGGGACAAACAACGGCAGGTTCCTTGGTGGTTTTGCCCGAGATGTTTGCAACCGGGTTTACCATGAATCCTCGAGATTGGGCTGAATCCATGGACGGTGAAACCGTGCAATGGATGAAAGCCCTCAGCGCAGATCGAATGATCTGCGGAAGTTTGGCCATAGCGGAAAATGGAGCCTACTTCAATCGGTTTTTGGCCGTATATCAGGGAGAAATTCTAGCGCAATACGATAAGAGACATTTGTTCTCTTTTGCCGGCGAACAGGAATCATACACCCCCGGTGTAGAACCCTGTGTATTTGAATATCAAGGTTGGCAAATTGCCCCCTTTATTTGTTACGACTTGCGATTCCCCGCATGGATTCGCAAAACAATGGGTAGTATAAACCCCCAAATTCCCCACTGCTTGTTGTTTGTAGCCAATTGGCCATCGCTTAGGATTCCCGCATGGGATGCATTATTAAAAGCCCGTGCCATTGAAAACCAGGCCTATGTGGTTGCGGTAAATCGGGTAGGGAACGATGGGAAAGGCATTGCCCACAGTGGCCATTCTCAAGTGCTTCGTTTCGATGGTGATAACCTCATGCACCCCCATGAAAGGGAGGGTCTCGCGCATGTCATTCTCGAAAAAGGGCCTTTGGAGCAGTACCGTGAGAAATACCCATTTTGGCGAGACGCAGATGGATTCTGACAAAAAATTTCATATGGCATGACTTTTGTCATTAGTTTTGTCGAGTTGAAAGGAAAAAATAAAATATCTACGGGCTTCGTTAAATTCATGGTTATCGCCGTGATTTTGGTGGCTATCGTTACTTCCTTTAACAGCTTATCCCATTCGGAACAAACTCATTTTGCCACCACAGAGTGTGAATTGGACGTCGATACCGATGGAAATGAGATTTCGAGGATTGACTTGGGCCAGTCTTTAGATTGTTGCAAAAACGCCCAGTTGAGGTTTTTTACGCAACCCATAGTAAAGGGCGTTGTACTGAACCTAATATCCAGTGAGAATTTTAATCGGTTTCAACTTCGGAAGCGATGTATCGCTTTTTGTAGTTTGAAGGTTTTTTGTTGATAGAAAAGTAATTCGCTTTTTCTCTGTGTCATCCAATTGTGCACAGAATTCCTTTTTTTAGAAGGTAAAATCAATCAACAAAAAACAATGAAAAACAAATATATAGCAGTAATTTTATTCTGTTTACAGTTTGTAAGCAACATAAAAGCTTCGGATCCGCAGCCACAACCCCTGCGCATATCCCTTTCTAAGGACGACAAACAATTTTTACAATTTACGCTGTTAAACCAAGTGTGGCTGAGGGGAAACCAAAGCAACGAAGGAACCACTGTGATGGGTCAAACAACCACCAATACTGTGGATTTGGGTCTGCGCAGAACGCGATTTCAACTTTTTGGGGAAGTTGCACCAAAGACCTTTGTTTATTTTCAACTGGGCCAGAACAATTTTAATCGAATGTCAGGATTGAATGCCAACCGGAAAACAGCATTTTTTATGCATGATGCATTGTGTGAGTACCGTTTGGGAAAGTCACAACAAAAAATTGGCGGCGGTTTAACCATAGCCAATGGGTTAAGCAGGTTTTCTCAACCATCAATTGGAACCATTGTGAGTTTGGATGTTCCAGTTTTCGCGCAGGCTACAGTGGATCAAACGGATCAATTTAGTCGAAAATTAAGTATTTACGGCAGGGGTCAAGTTGGTAAATTGGATTATCGCGTGGTATTATCTGATCCATTCCCCATTCAATCCAACGGAAATCCTGCCCCTGTACTAGGTCAAAATGCCTCCTTCGCTTTGAAGGGTCATCATTGGCAATACCAAACCATGTTGGCATATCAGTTTTTTGATCACGAACAGAACCAAACGCCATACATGCCTGGAACCTACTTGGGGACCAAAAAAGTGTGGAATATTTCCGTCGGAGGTATCTATCAAAAAGGCGCAACATGGCATATCAGTGCCGCCGACCCTGTAAAGGGAATAGACACAATATTCAATCCCATGGTATTGCTTTGTGCTGAGTCATTTTTAGACATGCCCGTTAGCAAAGAAAAAGCGACCGCCATACACGCCTATTTGGGATACTACTCAACCAATTATGGACACAATTATTTGAGATACAATGGTATCATGAACCCTGCCAATGGTATGCAAAGCTCAGGATTGGCTGGCGATGTGGGCGGACAGTATGGTAACGCGTATCCCATGTTTGGTACAGGAACTGTCATCCATGCACAGTTTGCCTACCTCGCGAACAAAGATCTTTTGGGGAAAGATGGGGTCCACGGAAAATTGCAGTACTATCTCACGGCAACCCAATCCAAATATGAGCGCTTAGACAATAAATCCCTTTTAAATGCGAGCATTGGGATGAATTGGTTGATGCCTGGCAATAAATCGAAAATCACATTAGACATAAACAATCGTCCTGCCGTTAAACTCATGAGTTCTGGCACGTTTAATACACAACGTAGAAATTCAATAACTATACAATATCAAATCTTCATCTAATCATACATCAAAATGAAAAACACACATAAATTACCCAAAGACGGCATCAATGGACTGAAAGAGAATTTCAGTGGTGATGCTTTATCTGGTTTTCTCGTATTTCTTCTTGCCTTGCCATTGAGTATTGGTATCGCAAAGGCAAGCGATTTTCCCGCAATTATGGGATTATTTACGGCCATGATAGGAGGAATGTTGGTCTCAATATTAGCCGGTTCACCACTGACCATCAAAGGTCCAGCAGCAGGACTTATCGTGATTATTGCAGGCTCTGTATCAGAACTTGGAGGAGGTGATTCGGTGCATGGATGGCATTTGGCCTTGGGTGCAATTTTTATTGCAGGTTTGATACAGATCATCTTCGGCTTAGCCAAAATGGGATCACTCGTCGATTTTTTTCCACTGAGTGCAGTTCATGGTATGCTAGCGGCTATCGGAATCATCATCATGTCTAAACAACTCCATATTTTGGTGGGAATTAACCCAGTGAATCACTTGGGGAAACCTATGGTTGAACCCTTGGAATTATTGGCTGAACTTCCGCACTCTTTTGCCAATTTGAACATGAATGCCGCCATTGTTGGGTTGGTTAGTTTGTGCATTGTCTTTTTATGGCCCATGGTGAAACAAAATACACTAAAGAAAATACCGGCTCCCGTTTTGGTGCTCGCGATTGCAATTCCCTTGGCGCAAGTGTTGGGCTTGGATCAAAAGAAGTTTATACATTTCGACAAAGGGTTTGTGGATTCGTTGGCATTCAATATGAGTTTTGAGGGAATGAGTCAAACAGGGACTTTTGTCAAGTATGTACTCATGTTTGCCTTGGTGGGCAGTTTGGAAAGTTTGCTTACGGTCAAAGCCATTGACATGCTGGATCCCTTTAAAAGAAAAAGCAATGCCAATAAAGATCTCATTGCCGTGGGAATAGGGAATTCTGTGAGTGCGATTTTGGGTGGATTGCCGATGATCTCAGAGGTTGCTCGTTCAAGTGCCAACGTAAACAATGGTGCGAAAACGCGTTGGGCAAATTTCTTTCATGGATTTTTTATTTTGTTATTCTTGTGTTTCACACTCCAATTCAGTGATGTAATCCCCAATGCAGCTCTTGCAGCGATGTTGATTGGTGTGGGATATCGTTTGGCAAATCCTAAAGAATTCGCTCATATGCTACATATCGGTTGGGAACAGTTGTTAATTTTCTGTTCAACCATTGTTATTACATTGGCAACCGATCTTTTGGTCGGAATTGGTGCGGGTATTCTGGTTAAACTCCTCATCGAGAATTTGCAGGGTGTGCCAATTTCCTCCGCATTCAAAGCCCATTTTACCCTCGGTAATAACACCATCCGAATTCACAAATCTGCCGTGTTTTCAAACTGGTTGGGTATTCAATCTGCGTTGAAAAACGTGGATTTGTCCAGCGAATTTTGCATTGATTTGTCTGATTGTAAAGTGGTTGATCACACAGTTATGGAGAATATCCAGAACCTTCAAAGAGATTTTGCCAATCATGGTGGATCTTTGATTGTAGAAGGTGTGGCGGGTATGCTGTTGAGTTCCAAGTATGATCACCCGCTCTCATTCAGAAAACGTTAATTGTTGATGTCATGAATATCAAAAATGAACTGGATCATATATTGCATGATCTTAAACATTATTTACCTGCTCAAGCGCCGCTAAAGGATTTCATCCATCACAATACCCTGCACGCATTTCAGTCGGAGCCATTCTTCTCTGCCATTGAAAAAGCGAGCACCTTGTTTGGGTATAAAACGCTGATGTCTTTGGCAGAATATAGGAGCCGGTTTGCAGAAGGGAAAATCGATGAAGACATCGTAGATCAAGTCATCAAAACCCATAAAGATTCAAGCGAATTCGAAACCTGGAAACAGCGGTTGATTTCTGAAGATGTTGACCAAACAGTTGAGGAACGGGTGGGTAAATTGCGCCGAGAGTGGGTCAGAAATGCGGGTATAGATCTCGACTCATTGGTTCACCCGATGCTGTTCAGAATTATTTGTAGCTACCTGGATCAAGGGGTTTCTATGTGGCGTTTCCCAGAAAAGAATTTGTCGTTCATGGAAGCGCTAAAAACCATGGAATCAGAGAGTGTGTCCAGTTTCTTTACGACAAAGTATGTGAGGGACAAATTTCTCAGCGGTGAATATTCCATCGAATCCTTGTTGTTGCGATTGGTGGGAGATGAGAATTTAAATGCCCAATACCTGTTCGATCAGCAGTTTGCCCACCAAGGTTGGTCTGGCATTGTTGCCAGTGTTGAATCACAACCCGAATCCTTGCTCGATGGCCGACGGATAACGTTGAAAGAATTCATCGAAATCGAATTACTTTTAGAATTGGATGTTTTGGTCATGAAAAAAGGACCGCATTTCATGCCACTTAGCACCAATCTGTTGCCTGAAATCACACCTATTTTTGATCCAATCAGGCCCACGATAATTCACAGCGTGCTCTCTCTGTGGCAAATGGCTTTTGAGGAATCGTATTACCGGGAAGTGTTGAGTGGCCTTGCTCAAAATGCAAAACGCAATCAATCCTTGGATGAAAAGCATTTTCAGGCGGTATTTTGTATCGACGATAGGGAATGCAGCATTCGCCGACACTTAGAATTGTTGGATTCGTCATGTGAAACCTTCGGAACGCCCGGTTTTTTTGGCGTGGCGTTCTATTATCAACCTGAAGGCGGGAAGTTTAAAACCAAACTGTGCCCTGCACCTGTAACCCCAACGCATTTAATCAAAGCTGTTGGCGCATCCTCAAAAAGGAAAACAGATGCGCATTTCAATCCGCTGACCCATTCGCTCATCCCCGGGTTTTTGATTACCCAATCCCTAGGATTTTGGTCCGCCCTGAAATTGTTTGTCCAGATTTTCAAACCTTCTATGAGTCCGGCAACGTCAACTTCCCTGCAGCACATGCACAAAGAAAGCAAGTTGAGTGTTGAACACAAAGGGGAATTCATTGACGGATTGCAGGTAGGGTTTACCAAAGTAGAAATGACTGATCGGGTAGAGGCGCAACTGAAAAGCATTGGATTGGTCAATCATTTTGCCCCGTTGGTGTATATGGTTTCCCACGGGAGTAGCAGTGTTAACAATCCTCATTTTTCTGCCTACGATTGTGGGGCGTGCTCCGGCCGACCTGGCTCGGTAAATGCTCGCGTAATTTGTGAGATGGCCAATGATGTTGAGGTAAGAGCCAACCTCCGTGAGCGGGGAATCACAATTCCAGACTCAACCCGTTTTGTAGGCGCTTTGCATGATACCTCTCGCGACGAAATTGTGTTTTACGACGAAGAAGGTCTGTCCAACGAACAGAAAAATCAGCACAGCGGAGTTGTGAATATTTTTCAAACCGCCCTTAAAAACAATGCCTTCGAAAGGGCCAGACGGTTTGTGTTACTCGATCATAACAAACCTATTGAAAAAGTTTATGAAGAGGTGACCAAAAGAAGCGTTTCCTTGTTTGAGCCCCGTCCAGAGTTGAATCATGCGACCAACTCCTTGTGTATCGTTGGTTCTAGAAATTTAACCAAGGGATTGTTTCTGGATCGACGAGCATTTTTGAATTCATACGACCCTTCGATCGACGAAAATGGGGACCTGTTGTTTGGGATTTTAAAAGCCGCTGCACCCGTTTGTGGGGGGATCAATCTTGAATATTACTTTTCACGGGTTGACAATCAAAAGTTGGGGGCGGGATCCAAGTTGCCCCACAATGTGATGGGCTTGGTGGGGGTGGCCAATGGTATCGATGGCGACTTGCGCCCGGGCTTACCGAGTCAAATGGTAGAAGTGCACGATCCTGTACGACTGATGATCATTGTGGAACAAACCCCAGAGAAGATTCTGTCCGTAATTCAACGATCGCTAGAGACCTATGAATGGTTTCAAAATCAATGGATTCACTTGGTGTCGATTCATCCCCAAACGCGCGAAATTACTCGGTTTGCTAAGGGACAATTTACACCGCAAGCCATTGAGCCTACTGCCTTGTTGCATACCAACAACATGGCTGCGGCATTTGCCGAAACCTCCGATAATTTACCCGTAATGCTAATCGACCTATGATGATTCAATTTTTGCACCTCATTTTGTTGATGCCACTCATTGGATTTGTAGTGAGTCTCTTGATTCCAGAACAAAGAGAGAATCTGATGTCGAAATGGACATTCGGAATGATTGGTCTCAACTTCATATTATTGTTTAGTTTCGTGGTAGTTTGGCTCATTCACGGGGCCGAAGCCACGAATTTCAAGGATTGGTCGCTTTTTCAGTCAGAAGGCTACAACTTTTTCATTGATTTTTATTTTGATAAGGTGACGGCCATTTACGGGTTGATGGGTGGATTCCTTACGTTCTTGATTACCATATATTCCCGGTATTATTTACACAGGGAAAAAGGCTACAAACGATTCTTCAATACGCTGTGGTTTTTCAATGTGGGTTACAATTGGGCCGTTTTTTCGGGCAATTTAGAAACCCTATTTGTCGGTTGGGAAATCTTGGGTATCTCTTCGTTTTTACTGATTTCATTTTACCGTGAAAGGTATTTGCCAGTGAAAAATGCTGTGAGGGTGTTTTCAATTTACAGAATCGGGGATGTAGGATTAATCCTCGCCATGTGGTTAATGCATCATTTTTGGCACGAGAACATAACATTTTCTGCTTTGGTAGATCATCATTTGGTGAGTGAGCATTTGAGCTCTCACAATATCATCGGTGCAGCCATTGGATTTCTCGTTCTACTCTCTGCTTATGCAAAATCAGCCCAAATCCCATTCTCATCCTGGCTTCCCAGGGCCATGGAGGGACCTACACCGTCTTCCGCTATTTTTTATGGTTCGTTGAGCGTGCATTTGGGTGTGTTTCTGATGTTGAGGATGTATCCCTTTTTAGAATCTCAAACAAGCGTGAGAATCGTCATGGTGATCATGGGATTGGTAACCGCATTCATCACTACAAACATTGCGCGTGTACAATCTTCGGTGAAAAGTCAGATTGCCTATGCTTCAATTGCGCAAATAGGGCTCATTTTTGTAGAAATTGGCTTCGGTTGGTTGAATCTTGCCTTGTTTCATTTTTGTGGGAATGCATTCTTACGTACCTATCAATTGCTGGTTTCACCGTCGGTTGTTAGTTATTTGATCAGGGAACAATTTTATGATTTTAAAGCCATGCCACACTCGCGCATTTCATGGTTACCTAAAAAATGGATGAACTCGCTTTATATGTTGAGTTTGAAGGAATTCAATCTAGAAAAACTGAATTTTTATCTGTTCTGGTCACCGTTGAAGCGAATGGGAAGGGCGTTTTCTTTCTTGAAAGAAAAACACTTTTTGTACCTGTTTTTACCCTTGTTTTTGCTGGGTGTAGGACTCCAATTTTATTTGGATCACCTCAAACACCAGAGCAATACCGCGCTCTCTGTCTTTTTTGCATTACTAGGATTGATTTTGGTTTTGAGATCCTTTGCGGAAAAATGGAATGTGACCTTGGCCTGGTGGTTGATTGCCTTGAATCATGCGTTCATTGCCTTGGCTGTTTCATTCAATGAGCACTTCACCTACAACCATGTGGTTTTGTACTTGTCGGGTGTGCTCTTATCGGTGATGTTTGGCCATGGTGTGTTGGCGAGACTCAAAAAGTATGAGGGTCCATTGAGTCTGCATCATTTTCAAGGACATGTGTACGAGCATAAAAAATTAACGTTGGCCTTTTTGATTTGTGGACTGGGAATTAGTGGATTTCCTATCACAACCTCATTCATAGGAGAGGATTTGATTTTTAGTCACATTCATGAAAATCAATGGTTGCTTGCTACACTGATCGCATTTAGCTTCATTGTTGATGGGTTGGCCATGGTGAGAATTTACTCGCGTGTTTTCTTGGGGCCACACGCCAAAACCTATCACGAAATCGCTTATAGATCTTCATAAGATGTTGTTCCGATATTCATGGCTATTGGCTATCCATGAATTGAAGAAAATTGGTTTACTGATTGTTGCTTTGCTGTCTGGACAACTGTTCGGACAGCAGAGCTACTTCAATGTGCCGTCTTCTGATAAAACACCCGTGGGGACTGTTTTTTTTCAGCAGCAAACCAATTGTGCTTCAAGGATGGCCAGCGGCAACTTTACCTTAGATCTCGGACTTTCGCACAATCTGGAAGTGGGCGTGAATGTTTTGCAGCTTTCCAGTGACTATGTCTTGAGGTCCATTCACACAACAACCCAGGAAATCGGTATCAACAGTCCGTTGTTGGGTGTGAATGCCCAAAAGTTCTTTCCAATCAGTAAACAGATACAATTCTCCGTGGGCGGTATCGTTGGTAGCGAATTTAATGTACGAAGTTTGCGTTCATCCGTAGCCTGTTATGGATTTTCAAATATCAAATGGGTTTCCGAGCGATGTAAAATTACGGGTGGATTATTTACGGGGAATGCGGGATTTCTTGGGCCATTAGATTGTGTTTTGCTCTCATCACATCTAAAAAGGGTAGGAATAGAGCTGGGCACAGAATTGAATCTTTGTGGAAAGACAAGCTTCATCATGGACTTCATTTCAGGAAATTCAGCCATGTCAATGACTTCAGCAGGTATCGCACAAAAATTGGCGCATCACTGGATTTTAAGTGGAGGTGTACTGCTGCCGAACAATCACATTGATAAACCCAACGGAATTGTTATTGAGCTCACGCGCGCACTTTGATTTGCCCTATCTTTGCCATTGTGAATACAGAGCAATTTAAAGATTTAAGAGGCCGTGTAGAGGCTTTGAGGAGGTATCTTTGACGTTGATCGCAAATTAGCGGAAATCGCCGACGAAGAAGAACAAACCCTGGATCCAAAATTCTGGGACGATCCCAAAAGAGCAGAATTGCACTTGAAGAAAATCAAGGATAAAAAAATCTGGACAGACGCATTTGGTGCAATTGAAACAACCTTGGGTGATCTTGAGGTGTTAATCGAATTTCAAGAAGTGGGAGAGGCAACAGCAGATGAGGTTCACGCCCAATATTTGGATTTGATGCAGTTGGTGGAAGATTTAGAGTTCAAAAACATGTTGCAAAGTGAAGAAGATCACTTGGGATGTGTGCTTGAAATCAATGCCGGTGCTGGTGGAACGGAAAGCTGTGACTGGGCACAAATGCTCATGCGAATGTATCTGATGTGGGCCGAGAAAAATGGCTTCAACATCACAGAACTGGATAGACAAGATGGCGATGTAGCGGGGGTGAAAAGTGTTTCTTTGGAAATCAAAGGCGACTTCGCTTTTGGATACCTCAAAGGCGAAAATGGCGTTCATCGTATGGTGAGGATATCGCCGTTTGATTCCAATGCAAGACGTCATACCTCCTTCGTGAGTGTTTATGTTTACCCATTGGTGGATGATACCATTGAAATTGAAATTAAGCCCCAAGACGTAGAGTTGCATACCAGTCGTTCAGGCGGTGCGGGAGGTCAAAATGTAAACAAAGTAGAAACCAAGGTGCAATTGACACACATCCCAACCGGGATCGTGGTTGTTTGTCAGGTCGATCGAAGCCAGTTAGGAAACCGCGAACGTGCCATGCAAATGTTGAAGTCACGATTGTATGAGCTGGAGTTGGCCAAACGAAATGCGGCCAGAGCGGAAATCGAAGATGGCAAAATGAAAATTGAATGGGGTTCTCAAATCCGGAATTATGTATTCCATCCCTACAAATTGGTAAAGGATGTACGAACCGGAGAAGAAACCAGCAACGTAGGCAATGTGATGGATGGCGATATTTGGCCTTTCATCAAAAGCTATTTGTTGGCTGCCAGCGGCGGAGAGCTCAAAAAGTAATTCAATTCGACTTTAGCGCAGCATCATACGTTTCCAAACAGCGTTTTCTCGCAAAAGCATGATCTACCAGGGGTGCAGGATATTGGCTCGTTCCGTATTCGGGCACCCATTGTTTGATGTAGGTTAGTTGTTTGTCAAACTTTTCTGTTTGCAAGGCAGGGTTGAAAACACGAAAATAGGGCGCTGCATCTACCCCGGAGCCTGCGGCCCATTGCCAACCCCCGTTGTTACTCGCCAACTCAAAATCAAGTAGTTTCTCCGCAAAATAAGCCTCACCCCATCGCCAATCAATCAACAAGTGTTTGGTCAGAAAACTCGCCACAATCATTCGAACCCGATTGTGCATGAAACCCGTTTGATTCAGTTCGCGCATGCCAGCGTCAACTATGGGATAGCCCGTTTTTCCAGTTTTCCAAAGCTCAAATTCAGTCTCGTTATTGCGCCATGCTATGCGGTCGTATTGGGCTTTGAATGCCCCACCCACCACATGCGGATAATGCCACAAGATTTGTAGATAGAAATCACGCCAGATCAATTCGTTTACAAACGTTTCATTCAGCGATAGGGCTTTCGTTAACTTTTCTCGTATGCTAATGGTCCCAAATCGGAAATGTAGGCCCAGTCTGCTCGTTCCTTGAATCGATGGGAAATTGCGTCGTTTATCGTATTCCTTAATCAACGATTGGGAGACGGTTTTTTCTGGATAATTGAATGCGAATGGTTCGAATCCCATGCTTTCAAGTGAAGGCAATGGCATTTCCTGACTCACCGGTGCCAAATGCGCTAATACGCTTTCCGACGGGTAGTTTGCGACTGGATGTTGCGCTAAGTGGGCTTTCCATTTGCGACTGTAGGGTGTGAATACAGTGTAAGGTTTTCCATCGTCCTTGGTTACCTCGGCTTTTTCAAAAATGCAATGGTCTTTATACGATGAAAAAGGAATGCCTAAAGACTCACACAATGCCGCGATACGGGCATCCCGGGCGAGGGCCGAAGGTTCGTAATCGCTGTTGCAAAGCAAGGCGATACCTGGTTTTTCTGCCAAAATCGAAGTCCAAACGGTATCGGTAGATCCGTGCCACACCGCCAAATCACCCCCATGTTGTTGGAACTGCTTTTTCAAAGCGGCGATTTCTCTGTGGATGAACTGAACCCGTGCATCGCGTTTGTTCGACAAACGATCCAAAATCTGCGTGTCGAAAATGAATACACCTTGAATTTTTGCCCCTTCTTGTTTTGCCAACGTCAGGGCCTGGTATAAACCGTGGTTGTCCTCCAAACGCAAATCGCGACGGAACCAATAGTAAATGATTTTTTGCATTAGATTTCAGGATGGCGCTGCAGATGTTGCATGGCCTCATCAATGGTTGGATATTGATAACAAAATCCTTGGTCCAATGTTTTTTTTGCCGATACATATTGGTTGGTTAAAGCAATGACCGCGCGTTCACCCCAAGCCAATCGGATAATCCAGGCAGGAATAAGGGGCCTTTTCTGAATACCCATTCGCCGTGCTAGACCGTTAATTTTCTGTGCCAACCAAAACTGAAATCTTGCATAGGGCAACCACCGGGGCAATGACATGGCTGGGTGCCGCTCAAAAGCATCGCCAAATTCAATTTGGGTGCAGGGAGTGGGGGCCACCCCATTGTAAATGCCGGGCAATAATCGTCCTTCCGCCAACGCCAAATATTGATGGCACAGGTCTTCAATGTGAATCCAGCTCCATCGATGTTGGTGAGATCCCACAGACCCCACCATGCCCGTGATGAAAAATTGTGCTCTCGCCGCATTTACGATTTTGCTTTTGTTCGACAATACCAAACCGGTACGCACAATGCTTACCGGAATTTGTTTGGGGTTGTGGTTGAGCAAATGGTTCTCCCACTGTACGCAAACATGGGCGAGAAACCCCTCCCCAGGAGCGCTTTCTTCTGTAAGCGTGGTTGGCAATCCCTCCGGATAATAGCCTATGCCGCTGGCTGAAATAATATGCTTTGGGGGAGAACTGCAAGCAGAGCAAGCCTCCATCAGGGCTTTTGTGCCTTCGATTCTACTTTCCAATATGGCTTTTTTGTGCGACGCGGTCCACGGTTTAGCCACGTTGGCGCCGGCAAGGTGGATAACCACCTCGGCGTTTTCCAAAACTTCACTATTCGACCAAAAAATATTTTTTTCTGATGTTAAATCTTTTTTATGTGTTTGATTGTTAGTATGCCATCGGCGTAAGTGCGAAACCGTATGACCCTTCTCTACAAAAACGCGAGAAAGGCATCCGCCAATGAGCCCTGAGCCACCAGAAATAACAATTTTCATATCGATGTCGAATTTTTCAGAAGAAGTGTCTAGTAGTAACAAACAAGATGCGAAAAGGTCGAAAAAAGATTATCGCGACAAGTATTTTATCAAAGATATCGAAAATATAACCGGTATCAAGGCCTACACGCTGCGCATTTGGGAACAGCGTTATGGTATGTTAGTGCCCAAACGCACCGACACCAACATTCGTTACTACGAAGAGGATGACCTCAAGTACATGATGAACATCGCCATGCTCAATGCCAACGGCTATAAGATCAGTCGTATTGCAGAAATGAGTCGCGACGAAGTACAACGCAGAACGCTGAGTATCTCCGAAAATAGTTCCAGTCACCAACACCAAATATCGGCCCTAAGTACGGCGATGTTTGATTTCGACGAGAAGGAGTTTAACAAAGTGCTCTCTATCAACATTCTCAAATTGGGTATGGAAGAGACCACCGTGAACATCATCTTTCCTTTCCTCCAACATGTGGGGGTACTTTGGCTGAGCGGTACCATTCATGTGGCGCACGAACATTTCATCACCAACATCATCAAGCAGCGGATGTTCGTTGCTATCGACCAGCTCAATGTAATGTCGCAGCCCAATGCAAAAAAATTCTTGCTGTTTTTACCCAACGGTGAAAATCACGAGTTGAGTTTGCTGTTTGCCTCGTACATGTTGCGTTCTCGCGGACAGAAAGTGACCTATTTGGGTACTTCTACACCACTAGACGACCTCAACAAAATATATAAACTGCACAACCCGGATGTGGTTTTTTGTGCCATCACCAATGCCAATGCCAGTATGCCTGTGCAGGTATACATTCAAACGTTGGCTAGAAATTGGCCCAATACCCAAATTTTGGTCACCGGTACCCAAGTGGTAAAACGCCGCGATCTCAAAATTCCAAGCAACTGCAGAATCATCACCTCCCCAGATGATTTCTTGGTGTTCTTAGATCAAGTGATCAAATAAATCTTAGGATATCTACCTCTTCATTCAATGGGTCTCCGTGGACCAAATGATTGGCCATCATTGGAGAAAGCCAACTGCAAAGGCTGCTCCCCTTGGCCCCCAAACCATTGAAAACGTAAAGTCCTTTTTGTGTGGCATGTTCTCCTAGATAGGGCCTTCGTTGTTGCACGGTTGGTCGGACCGATCTGCGATGTTCAATCAATGTGACCGTTTGCTGGGTGATTTCCGACGCACGCGCCAACAATCGTTCCGTATCTTCGGCATTTGGCACATGGCTTAAGTTGTGTTTATGGAAGTTGCTTCCCAACAAATAGATGTCCTTCTCTGTGGTAGGCACGATCCATTGTTTCTGTTTGATGATGCACGGATTTTCTCCCAAGTTGGGTATGTGTACTGTTAATATGTCGCCCCCGGTAGGATCAAAAAATAAGTTGTTGAACCAAGGGTTTTGCAAAATGCCAATGCCTTCACAAAAGACGACCGCCCTGTATATTTCACCGTGATATTTCCACGAATGGTCGGCCTGAACGAGTGTACTGTGTTTGAATTCCTCCTCCTTGTATTGTCCAACACGCTCGAGGTATTGCTTTGAAGCGCGTAAAAATTGGGGAACGTCGAGTCTGCCGCAATGATTGACCCAACTGGCCCAGGTGCGAGGAATGCTCGCGTATTCGGTGTTGGTGTCCGGACGGATCCAATCCAAGAGTTCAGGATCTTGGGCACGATTTCTCCACTCACGCGTTTCTCCCTCGTTGGCGTGAATGTTTAAAAACGGGAAAGGATGGATGAACTGATTTTGTAGTATGGATTCCCATCGCTGGTAATAGTCGAATAGGGCAGGAAAAAGGGTATGACATTGCCATGTTTTACGCACACCCTTGGGAACGATGGGGTTGAGAAGGCCCGCGGCGACACGACTGCTGCTGTGCGGAAATTGGTTGTCGATGAGTGTAATGTCAACCCCCAACTCGGCCAATTCCAGGGCAAGGGTACTGCCGGCAAGGCCCCCGCCTACAATCAATAGTTTGTTTGATTTGCTGTTCACTCCCTTTTGCGATATCTTGCTGCAAGTTACAACAGGATGCGAATGTCGAAACGGATTTTATTATGTACTTGCGCTGCGATTTGTGGGATAGGCACGGCGATGGCAAACCAATTGGGTATGGTTTTGACCAAACCAAAGACTCCCAACCTATCGTTTTACGGCAAGCCCTTGGTGGGCGTGATTGCTTCGCAATTGGACGGCGATCAGGCTTCTGGTTATAATAAGTTTGGATATCAGTTGGGTATGGTAACCGGGGTTCGCTGGAATGACGATGGATTTGATGCGTTGGAGATGCAGATGTCGATGAACGAGCGCGGCAGCCGTCGGGCCTTTGACCCCATCACCTTTGTGAACGCGTTTCATATTCGATGCAGGCAGGTAGAATTGCAGGTTAATGGTGTATACGATGCCGACTTACCTGTGTTGGATGCAGTTTCGTTTATTGCGGGGTTGCGCTATGCTAAATTGCTTAAGGTGGAGGAGACCGAGGGCGTGAACCCAGGGATTTCAGAGGATTTTGCCGCGGGCAATGTAATGATAGAGTTGGGCCTTACAAAGTCGATAAGTAATTCCATGGATTTGAGGTTTACTTGGGATTACAGTTTGAGTTCAGCGGTAAAGCAAGACCGTAGAAATGTGTTATATCCAACCGGGGTTTACCACAACGGGGTTGGCGTTAGCGCCTTGTTCAAGTTGGGAAGTCAATAGAGGGCACGGAGGTTGGGTCGCTCAACTTAGACTTTGTTCTATTGGGTTTTCGAGATTCGGTTGAGCGGACGATAGTGATTGTAGGAAAATTTTGGATGAGTTGGAGTTTGTGTCGGCGCTACGATTGCGTCTGGACGATTTGCGGGAGAGGATGTTCTCGCGGAAGACGACAGTGGGCAGGGAAATTGCGGATAGGATGATCATGTGGGAGGGATGGTTGCGGGAGAGGATAATTGCGGGGATGGGCAAGGACTGCAGGGAGCAAAAAAAAGCCCAGCGGAGCTGGGCTTTCGAATGAAACTAGGTTGTAATTATCTTGTGCGAAGCTCTTTAATACGAGCGGCTTTACCGATTTGAGTGCGCAGATAGAAGATACGTGCACGACGTACACGACCTTTTCTGTTTACTTCGATTTTGTCGATGAAAGGAGAGTGCATGGGGAAGATACGCTCCACGCCGATACCGTTTGAAATTTTACGAACTGTAAACGTTTCGTCGATACCGCCATTGCGACGCTGAATTACATCGCCTTGGAACTGCTGGATACGTTCTTTCGAACCTTCTTTGATTTTATAGTGAACAGTTACACGATCACCTGCCTTGAACTCAGGAAGGTCTGTTCTTAAGTACTCAGATGCGATGCTATTAACGATGGAATTCATGGGTTTTAATCCTAATTGGGGTGCAAAAATACACATTTATTCTCTCTTTCCAAAGACTTTCTTCCTTTTTTCTCAGGAAACATAAATTTTCAAAATGTGGAATAACTTGTGTTAAACTTTTCGGGGTTCCATTGTGTCTTAGTCATGGAATTGTTACTATTTCGCATTTTGATTATCGCCACAACCACGAATGAGTCACGAGTCGTCCAAACCTTCAACCATGTCTAACGCACAGCGCCTGTCGAACTGCGCAGAGGACGAGCTGACGGCGGAATTGTTGCGGGAGGGTATGTCTCCCACCTTGTTTGTTGAATTGGTTCGTCGATACCAGCAGGTAGTCTATTACCATTGTAGAAATCTACTTGTCAGTCATGATGATGCCGATGACGCCGTTCAGAATGCCTTCATCAAGATTTGGCAGAATGCCCAGCAATTCAAAGGGGAGAGTCAGCTTAAAACTTGGATCTATCGGATTGCCACCAACGAATCCATCAATTTGATTCGAAAGCGCAAACCAACCATAGATTTTGACGAAGCCCAGCCTGAAATGGCGGAGATGATTTCGGAAGATTTGTATTTATCGGGCGACGATATTGCTCTAAAACTTCAGAAAGCGCTCTGCTTTTTGCCTTTCAAACAAAAGTTGGTGTTTACCCTTCGGTATTTTGAGGGACTGTCTTATGCCGATATCGCTCTGCTCACCTCCACATCGGAAGGGGCACTGAAGGCCTCATATCACCATGCGGTGAAAAAATTGGAGATTTATTTAAACGTGCTTCGTTAAACCTTTGACACAATAACCCATCTATAACAATAGTCGCACATCATGGATTTGGAAAACGAGAAAATTGGGCCTGCTTATTCTGCACCGGATTCCTATTTTAAGGATACTGAATCTCGATTGTTTCAACGGTTGGGGATTCAAAGGGAAACCCCGGAAATTACAAAAGTAGAAAGAATTGAATCGCCCTTTACAGCAGAGGCGGTTATTCCCCCTTTAGATACCGTTGGCGTTCAAAAACGGGCACGCAAACAAGATCCAATCACAGCCAAAAGTCAAGGCATCAATAAAGAAGTGGATGCCCTGGGCAATGTGGTTATTCCGCCGCTTACATTTACCACCAACGAAAATCCGGAGTGGGTGAATTTTGGTGCCATTTCTGAAGAAGTCAGTGGAAATGGGGATCAGATAAAAGTGGTTTCCTATGGAGATTTGCTGAGCAATCCAGAAACCAATACTACTGAACAATCGGAGTCGCAAATTCATACTGAGGATAAGACCGATGTTGTTCCGGATTCTCAGACTGTTCTTGAAGATCCGATAAAACCAATTCAACCGGCAGTCCCAATTCAACCCGCAGCCCCAATTACCGCGGTGGAAGAACCAACCATCACAGATTCCAATCCCGCCATCGAGCAGGATCAAGTGACCTTGGTTGAATCGACTCAAGAGCCCAAAGTCATCGTGCATGAAGTGCCAGAGTCGGTTGGTCTAGATGAACTTGAATCCTACCTTACGAATAAAACACAGCCTGCTGTTTCTGTAGAAACCCCAGTTTCGTCCATCGTGGAAGAAAAACCTGCGGTAGATACTACACCCAGAACGGAGGAAACTGTTTTTGCTAAGCCCCAAGAAGAACGTCCTATTTCATTGGAAGCGCCCGCAACGGCTTTTGCTCCCATCGCTGGCCGACAGCATGAATCGGCTACACCGGGTTGGTTGGGCGTGGCAGCGGCATTGGCAGCCATCGTAGCGGCTTATTTCATTTGGACCGCCATTCAACCACCCAAAGTGGATACCGAGCAAGTGGCTTTGCAACAGGAAGAAACAACGGTTCCTGAAGCGCCCTTGGATGAGCAAACCCCTACAGATACCATCCCCGATGGATTGCAGTTGGTGGAGCCGTTGATTTTGGAGGAAATGCCCAAATACAAAGAACCCAATGTGTATACCATCATAGATGCCGAAGAAATGCCTGCGCGCACCAAACGGGCGCTGCAAGACCTGGAAGACAATGGGTTGGCCACCTTCGATATGGAAGATGAATTGTTTGAAGAATTAGATTTTGAATCACTATGAGATTGATAAAAATAGTTTCAATTTGCTTTTTGATGCTTTTGGCAGGTGCTGCCAAAGGGCAAAATGAAGTGAGAAAAGATAGTTTGCGGGCAGCCAAAGTGGAAGAGCTGCGCAAATTCAGGGAAAGTCTCTTTGTAGAGCGACTCTCGTTGACCGAATCAGAGAAAGCAAAATTCTTTGTCATTTACGATGAGTATCAATTGAAGTTGCGCGATGCCAAACGGGCCTTTAGAAGTAAGTGGGAGGGCAAACGTCCAGCCGAATTGTCGGATGCCGAAGCCGAACTTTACTTCAAAGATGCCATCGCCTTGCGCAAATTGGAAGTTCAATTGATGGAAACCTACACCGTAAAATTGAAACCGGTAATTGGGATGCAAAGGGCTGTGCAATTGCCAAAGATTGAGCGGGAGGTGAAAAAGGAGCTGATTGCCAAAGCGCGTTCTATGCGGAAAAAGAAAAAAGGTCCAGCCGATGGGGCCGGAGGAGAGGGAAGACCCGCTGATGATCGTCCTCGCAGACGCCGTCCGGCTGGAGAAAATCCAACACCATCCACACCAAATTAAATTTGGATTGTTATTGGGTAGAGTATGCCTGATATACACATCTACGGCGGCGGGATGTCTGGCCTAACAGCGGCCCTGTTGCTAGAAGAACAAAATATTGAATATCAACTGTATGAGACACAATCTCACTGGGGTGGTAAGTTACAAACCACGCATCAGGAGGGATTTGCATTGGATCATGGATTCCAAGTAATTCAGTCGGCCTATCCGGCGATGGATGTCTATCACAAACGTGGATACATGAATGACGCCCTCGCCTTCGGCTCGGGCGCTTGGTTGCTGAGCCACGGTAAAAAAACGTTGCTGGCCGACCCCCTTCGTGAATTCCCCAAAGGCCTCGCTGCGCTCGGCCATTCCAGCATAAAGTTAACAGACGTTTGGCGTGTTGCCAAGTTGCGCAACCAGCTCCTGCAGCAATCCCCCGAATCGTTTTTTCAATCGAGCACCGTAACTACGCTTCAATACCTGCAACAACAGGGCTTCTCTCCATCTTTCATCGACGCCTTTTTTAAGCCTTTCTTTACAGGAATATTCCTGGAGGAAGCCCTGAACACACCTTGCTCCATGTTTCAATTTGTGTTTTGGGCTTTGGCCAAAGGAAAGGCCTGCTTGCTGCCCGGAGGAATTCAAACACTGCCCAACCGCATCGTTGCTCAGTTGAATCCCCAAAAGCTACACCTCAATGTGCCCGTTACAAATGCTAGCAACACCCCTGTGCCCCAAACCCATTTCTCAACCCAAGCCCACTATTTTGCTGTAGATTCAGACTTGGGATTGGGAAAATTCATAGGACTCAATGCCTCCAATTCGGGGGCTATCAATTTGATGGCCATCCCCTCAGCTGTGCAATCAGGATACGCTCCCCGTGGAAAACACCTTCTATGTGTTTCCGTCAAGCCCAGCGTCAGCCATCCCAACTGTCAAGCCACACCAGATCAAATACGCTTTGAGGCAGAACAATTGCTGGGAACCCAAATCCACGGCCACTGGCTGAATAGTTTCACTGTTCCACAAGCCCTTCCCGCCGATACAAAATATCAATATGGATACGCGGTAAGTGATGGAGTGGGAGAGTCCGATGCTTACGTGCTGGAATTCCATGCTACGGGGTCCGTTGCTAACCCATCACTCAATGCCGCCATTTTGCATGGCATGTCCTTCGTTTCCTCAATAAATTGTCGATAAACGACACGGATTTAACATTTTGTTTACTTGCTTTTAACTGACACCAAGCGTATTATTGCATCTTCATAAAATCAGAAACATTCAATCATTATGACTAATAACAACACAAAATCAGGAAGCAGCCCATTGATGGCTTATTTCTCCGGCCTTGCCATTTTGTTTGCCATTGCCGCAGGGTACTCAATTTACATTTTCTTGTTGGGAAATCCAGCCAACTTTGAAGACGGCGACGTAGCCAAAGGACACCCATTGGGTTTGTTGGGTATCATCTACCGTGGTGGTATCGCCATCGTGCCTTTGTTGATTGCTGTAAACATCACTGTAATTTTGATTGCCATTGAGCGTTTTATCACGTTGTCTGCTGCCTCTGGTCGCGGAAATGCCACTGAGTTTGTGCGTAACATGCAAGGTTTGTTGGCCAAAAACGATATCGACGGTGCCATTGCTGCTTGCGATAAGCAACGCGGCTCTTTGGCCAATGTGGTTCGTTCAGGTTTGACTCGTTACAAAACCGTTGCGGCGAAGACTGATTTGGATCGCGACGAGAAGAAAGCAGCCATCGAGAAAGAATTGGAAGAAGCTACCGGATTGGAATTGCCTATGTTGTCAAAGAACTTGGTTATCGTTTCTACTTGTGCTTCTATCGGTACGTTGATCGGTTTGATCGGTACTGTATTTGGTATGATTCGTGCGTTTGCGGCGTTGGCAAACTCAGGTGCGCCTGACACGGCTGCGTTGGCAACAGGTATCTCTGAGGCGTTGGTAAATACAGCGTTTGGTATCATCGGTTCTACCTTGGCGATTATCAGCTATAACTACTTCACCAACCGCATTGATGGTATGACCCACAGCATGGATGAAGCCGGTTACTCTATCGTGTCTAACTTCCAGGCAAACCACGGTTAATCACCGTCGTTTACCTTTTCGGTATAAACCGTATTAAGACCCGTTAAAAAAACGAACATGCCTAAAGTTAGTATGCCCCGTTCCACCCCTTCATTGGATATGACGCCAATGGTGGATTTGGCATTCCTTCTGGTAACGTTCTTTATGTTGACCTCAAGTTTCCGTGCTCCGGAACCTGTATTCGTAGATCCCCCAACATCAACCACCGAAGACCAAATACCCAAACAAGTGTTTTTGGTTACCGTGGATGAAAAAGGCCGGGTGTTCATCGATCTAACCAATCCCGCTGTAAAAGAGTTGGTATTGAAAGACATGATGCGCGATTTCAAGGTTGGAATGAGTGCTGAGGAAGTAAAGAAATTTGCCGGCGCCGGTCCAATCGGACTGAAAATGGAATCCATTCCCGCTTATTTGGAGTTAGAAGTCAATGAACGTACCAAGGTTGAACAGCCCGGCGTTCCCTATGATACCTTGAACATCAAAAAAAGTCAATTGTATCACTGGGCCTACAACGCCCGATTGCGATCACACGAAGATTTCAATGCCCGCAAGGACGAAGCTGAAAAGCGTGGATTGCCGTTCGACAACAATACTTATGTCCAATTTGCGGTAAAAGCGGATGGTAAAACAAAATATAATGTGCTAAAACATGTTATACAAGTATTCCGTGAGGCCAAAGTAAAAAACTTTCAGATGATAACCGGTTTGGAAGCCAAACCCAATGATTAAAAGATAGGAGAGATAAACCATGGCAGAAATTCAATCGAATGGTGGCGGAGGCGACGGTGGCAAAAAAAGAGCCAAAAAACAGAGTACCAAAGTGGATATGACCCCTTTGGTGGATTTGGCTTTCTTGCTTCTGACGTTCTTCGTACTTACCTCAACCTTCTCTCAACCCAAAGTGTTGAGAATGATCTTTCCTGAAAAGTTGGATGAAAAAGACCTGAAAAACATGAAACAGCCCGAGGTAAAAGATGGTATCACCATTCTTCTTACCCGTGAAAATCGTGTTTTCTGGTATCGCGGTGCCTTGAACGAAAAAACAGTTCTGGAAGAAACCGATTTCACCAAAAATGGATTGCGTAAAATTTTGGTTGAAAACAACTTGTCGTTGTTGACCCAATTGCGTGATTTTGAAAAACAATTGAACAAAATCGATGAGAAAGATACTGCCAAGCGCAATGCCATCGATGCCAAAGTAAAGCAAGCCCAACGCGATTCTAAGTTGGTGGTGTTGTTGAAAAACGACGATGAAGCCACCTACAGAAACGTGATTGACGTCATGGATGAATTCATGATCTGTCAGATTGCCAAGTACTTTGCCGTTGATGAAGGCATGGCCCCCTTGGAAAAGAAGCTCATCGCTCAGAAACTTAAATCCTAAACGCTATGTCAGAAAGTTTGATTAACAAATGGGACCAAGTGCAATCGCCAGGACGTAATGAACTGGTATTCGCCGACCGATTCAAAGAATACGGGGCCTACCAAATACGTAGTCAGTTTAGTAAAAACCAGTCGTTAGCAACCTTAATCGCACTGTCGGTTACGGCGTTATTCGCGGCGATGCCCATCATCGTAGAGCACTTTTTCCCAAAGGAGTCGGAGACCAAAACGCAGTTGAAGGTTACCAACATCGACGATGTGAAAGCTCCTGAAGAGGAAGAAGAAAAGGAACCCGAAAAACCAAAAATTGAAGAGCCAGAGCCACAAGTGGCTTCTCAACAATACGTTGTGCCTAGGATTAACCCTGATGCGGCTTCTGATGATGTGATTATTCCTCCAGACGACATTAAAACTGCCGGTAAGAAAACTCAAGAAGGGGATGATGAATTTGATGTGCCCGATTTCAATGATAACAGTGGCGCCACAGGCGGTACCGGTGAAACCATTGCGACCAACGTGCAGATCAAAGCGAACTTCCCGGGTGGGGAGGCGGCATTTCGTGCCTACGTAGAAGGCGAATTTCAATATCCCCCACGTTGCTTTGAAGAAGGCATTAACGGGGCGGTAATGTTGCGCTTTGCGGTAGACGAGGCCGGACGTATCTCACGTGTTCAAGCCATCGAAGAAACCAAAAGTTGTCCAGAGTTCACCACCGAAGCCATTCGTGTGTTGAAAAAGTCGCCCCGTTGGGTGCCTGGTCAAAACAATGGTACTTTCTTGAAATCATGGCGTGAAATTCCGATCCGCTTGTCGGTGGAGTAAAACCATTGAATGTATAAAAAAGGCGGGCCATTGGCCCGCCTTTTTTTTGTGCCATCTGACTATCTTTGTCCATCATGACGGAAATGCCCCTGCTCAGTATTCAAGATTTGCGCATTCATGCAGGCCAGGTTCCGTTGTTGCATTTGCCCCAGTTAACACTGCGTAGAGGCGAATTGCATGGCGTCATTGGTGAGAGCGGCAGTGGCAAATCACTAACCTTGTTTGTGGTGATGGGACTCATATCCAAACAACTGACAGTGTCTGGATCAGTAATGTTTCAAGGCAAAGAACTGATTGAGCTCGGCGAAAAAGACTGGTTAAAAATCAGGGGGAAAGCCATAGGGATGGTTTTTCAAGAACCCATGTCGGCCCTGAACCCACAAATGCGATGCGGAAAGCAATTGCTGGAAGCGGCCATCATTCACCAACCCAACAAAGAAGTCGCTTTGCGAATGGTAACCAAAAAATTGGACCAATTGGGCTTGGGCGAACTCAAAGACAGAATTATGCAAGCCTATCCTCATCAGTTGAGTGGGGGACAGCGGCAGCGGGTGATGATTGCCATGGCCTGTGTGCATGAACCGCCGTTGATTTTGGCCGATGAACCAACCACGGCATTGGATAGCGTGGCGCGGGCGCAAGTGATGAATGATTTGCAGCGCGTTTGTCGCGAGCAAGGCAGCGCTTTGCTTTGGGTGAGTCACGAGTTGGATTTGGTAAAACAATATGCAGAAACGGTCACCGTTTTGCGCAAAGGCGTTTGCATCGACCAAGGCGAAACCAATCACGTGCTCAAGACACAGGCAAAGCCCTATGTACAGGAATTGATTCAGGCCATGCCCCATGGCAAATGGGTGGATGATTGTGTGGAAGAAAGGCCCGTTTTAACCTTGTCAGAACTCTCCAAAGTATATGGGAAGGGTGCGTTTCAGGTAAAAGCACTGAATGGGTTCAATGAATCGCTGAGACCGGGAGAAACACTCTCTGTTGTAGGTTTGTCGGGCTCAGGAAAGAGCACGTTGGCCAAGTTGTTGGTTGCCTTGGAATTGCCCTCGGGGGGGAGCATGGTGCTGAATGAGAGCACATTGGCCAAACAGCCTCCCACGGGAATACAAATGGTGTTTCAAGATCCGTATTCCTCGTTAAATCCGAATTTTACGGCCCTGGAGGCGGTGCTGGAAGTGGTGACCTTCGTGAATGAAGAACAAACCCCGGAGCAAAATGAATCCAAAGCGATGGCCTTGTTGGATGAGGTAGGGTTCGACGGTCGATTGTGTCATGCTTATCCTCACCAGATGAGTGGTGGACAACGACAGCGTTTGTGCATCGCCCGTGCGTTGGCCTCAGACCCCAAGGTCTTGATTTTGGATGAAGCCGTGGCGGCTTTGGATCCATTGGTGCAAAAACAAGTATTGGATTTGCTGCTTTCATTGCAGCGTGAACGCGGGTTGGCCTATCTTTTCATTACCCACAATTTGGAGGTAGCCCAAGCAATATCCCATCGAATAGTCTTTTTGGAAAAGGGCGAGAAAAAACCGCTTCCTTCTGATTGGATTCGGGCCTAAGTGATTGGAATTGGCGAATTTCGCATCGGTTGTTTTGGTAGGATTACTCGGTTCGAATATTGGTTTTAATGGGCTGATTTTCAGTTGTTTGTATTGAAGTGTTTGTTTTATTGAACAAGGGGATGGGTGTGAATACGATGCATCATAACAACCTCGATTTTTGAGTAATCTTGTTGTATGATCCATTGGATATTGTTTTCTCGTAAATCAGCACTCACAGCCTTTGCTTTGTGTGGCGTTGCTCTGCCTATAATTGCCCAAACTGCAACCTCGGAAAGTCCGAATTCTAGCAGTGTCCCCGCCTCGGTTCCCTCGGCGGTCAACAATCCCTCTACAACCAATCCGCCCTCGGAAATGGTGATAGAATTGGATCACAAAGTGAAAAAGGGTGAGACCTTGTACGCCATCGCAAAGCACTACCATTGTACGGTGGCTGAATTGCAATCGCTGAATCCTGGTATTGGTATACTGAAGCCAGGCATGAAGGTGAGGGTAAAACAGCGCACCAAAGTGCCGGTAAAATCCACGCCGGTGGCGGCTCCGCAACTCAATCCCATCGCGGCGAGAAACAAAGAAATAGCCATCGCAACACTGCCCGAGGTGCCTGAAAATGTGACGGATCACGTGGTGACGAAAGGACAAAGTCTTTACAGCATTTCCAAACAGTATGGGGTGAGCATCGGGGAGATAAAGAAAATCAACAACCTAACATCAGATCAACTATCGATCAATCAAAAACTGTGGATTCCGAACAAACAAGCGGCTTCGGCCAACGTGGCAGAGATTGTTGCCAATAAACCGGCGACTACAAGCACAGCAAACAGCGCAGGGGTGGATTCCGCATCAACCTCAGCGGTTGTTTCAACCTCAGCGGGGAATGCCTCGGCCAGCGTAGATCAAGCCATACCCAATGCAACAGGCCTATCGATCAAAGATTCGATGAACAATCAAGGGGGTATGCCAGAGCAGGTGGTAACAAAACTGAAAACTTCCAACCTCAAGGAGTACGAGAAAAAAGTGACGGCCCAAATTGGTTACGAAGGCATGAAAGCGGATCGCTCTTGGGTGATGATCAACAAACACAAAAAGGGTGAAGTGGTGGCCGTTATCAATCCGGTGAACAAGAAAATGGTGTATTGTACGGTCATTGGAGAACTGCCCGATAAAGGAAATAAGCACATTGCCGTGTCGCAATCGGTGGCCGATCGTTTGGGAATCACCGAGGCCAACGCTACCTTGCGGGTTCGATATGTGGCCCAGTAACCAACTTTTAAGTCGCGATTTTTGGCGCAGCGATGTGCTGCTTTGGCTGTCGTTGGGTTGCCTTCATTTTTCCCCTGCATTGTCGTCCAGCTGCCTCGGATTGTTCGTGGTTCAGTTGCTATTGATGGGGGATACGGTAGCGATACCACGGTATCAGCGTGTAGGATTTTTTATTTTGTCGATGGCCCTTTTGTGGAACCTGTTGTGTTTGTACGATAGTGTTTCTTTGGGGTGGATAACCCAATCCTTTGTTACGGATAGGGCGGCGGCCGACCTGCAAAAGTTGGCTTTGGTGAAAATTCAAGTCAAGTTGCCCTTGTGTATTGTGTTGGGGTTGTTTGCGGCCGGCCGCCGCCTTCCCTCCGTGTTGTATAGCGCATGGCCGGTGTTGGTCTTGCCTTTGTTGTGGATTGCGGTGAGCAGTGTGATACACTATTGGCAACACCGTGCATTTTACGATCAAATGGTGCTGGAGAGTAAGCCCATTCCGCTCTATTCCAATGTTTACCACATCGAATTTGCGGTGATGGTGGCCGTGGTGGTCCTGTTGATGTTGTATGGGTTGCTCAATGAAAAAATCCGGGACGATGAATCTAAACGGTGGTTGATCGCCGCTTTGGTCGTCTTGGTTGTATGCATGCACATTTTGGGTGCGCGCACGGGTTTGGTTACGCTTTACGTGGGCGGGTTGGTGATGATGGTTCAGTATGTAAAAAAACAACGCGCGTGGTTGCGTAGAGCGGTTGTGACGGGATTGCTGTTGATGCTGCTGCTATCGATCTTGCCCAGCGTGCAAAATCGAGTGGTTAATACCTGGGTGGATCTTAAAACAACCCTGAGTGGAGGCGATGTAACCCATCAAAGCTTCGGACAGCGTTGGGTGGCATGGATGTCGGCCTGCCACGCGCTACAAAACAAAGAGCGGATCTATTATGGCTTTGGTGTGGGAACGGATGAAGTCATGAAACAGGCCTATAGGCAGGGAGGGGTGGCGTTGGCGGAGCGACACCGAATCGGGGTTCACAATCAATGGTTGGAGGGTGCGTTGCAGTGCGGTTGGATTCCCATGCTGTTGTTGTTGGGATTTGGTTTTTCGGTTTTGAGGAGACCCTCCGGTGAAGATCGCGTGGGCGGTAATGCGCTTTGGTTGGCATTGGCTGTGGCGATGATGTTTGAGAGCTTGATGGAACGACAAGCGGGCATTTTGATCCTACTTGTGGTGTTTCAAGGACTAATGAGTGAAAAAAATGGCATGAATTCCAAAATAAAGAAGGAATATGCTTTGAATGATAAAATTAAATAGGTATATTTGCAACCCCAAAAATTATGTCTCGCGTTTGTGATTTAACCGGAAAGAAGGCCATGAAGGGCAATAATGTTTCGCATTCTAACAAGAAAACGAAGCGTCGTTTTTATCCCAACCTTCAAACCAAGAAGTTTTTTATTCCCGAAACAGGGGAGTGGATTACCTTGAAAGTAGCTGCGTCTACAATCAAAACCATCGATAAGAAAGGTATTTCTTCTTGCATCAACAATTTGTTTAAGAAAGGAAAAATTTAATCATGGCAAAAAAAGGAAACCGTGTTCAAGTAATCCTTGAGTGCACAGAGCAAAAAGGCAGCGGTGTAGCTGGCATGAGTCGTTACATCACCACCAAAAACAAGAAAAATACTGCGGAGCGTATCGAGTTGAAGAAATACAACCCATACATGCGCAAAGTAACCGTACATAAGGAGATCAAATAATGGCAAAGAAGGTAGTAGCAACACTGAAAAAAGAAGGTGCCGGTAGCGAATACGTGAAAGCAATCAAGGTAGTAAAATCGCCTAAGAGCGGTGCTTACTCTTTCAAAGAAGAAATTTTGCCTGCCGACAAGGTAAAGGCGTTCTTCGCGAAATAATTGTTCCTTCAAAAGATATTATAGCCCCTCAATGGGGCTTTTTTTTTACCTTCACATCAAACTAGCCCATGTCCATCTTTAATTGGTTCTCGAAAAATAAGCCACAAGCGGAAATCCCCGCTGTGCAGGAGGAACAAGCCGCCCAAACCCAAGCGGCAATGGAAAAAACACGCACGGGTTTCTTGTCCAAATTGGGTCGACTGTTTGCAGGGAAGCGGCAGGTCGACAGTGATTTTTTGGATGAGTTGGAAGAAGTTTTGTTGACTTCCGACGTGGGTGTAGAAACCACGGTGCAAATTATTCAAAACCTTGAAAAGCGTGTCTCCAAGGATGCCTATGTATCGGAGGAGGAATTGCATGAATTGCTGGCCGATGAAATCGCCAAGTTGATGCCCGACATTCAGTCTCCGGTGGCAAAAGAGTTGAGTCTCCAAGGCGCCTCAACACCCTATGTGGTGCTTGTAGTGGGTGTCAATGGCGTTGGGAAAACCACCACCATCGGTAAGTTGGCCCATCACTACGCCCAGCTGGGAAAAAAAGTGATTCTGGGTGCTGGAGATACCTTCCGTGCGGCTGCCGTTGAGCAATTGAGCATTTGGCAGAACCGCGCAGGCGTTTCTATCGTATCGCATGGCATGAATACAGACCCAGCTTCGGTGGCCTATGATGCCGTGAAACAAGCCGTGGAAGAAAATGCCGATGTGGTGATCATTGATACGGCCGGACGGTTACACAACAAAGTGGGGCTCATGAATGAGCTGTCGAAAATCCGCCGAGTTATCGAAAAATTCAAAGCCGATGCACCCCATGAGGTGCTGTTGGTCATTGATGCCACCACCGGACAGAATGCCTTTGAGCAAGCCAAGCAATTTACCGCCGCAACCCAAGTGAATACCTTGGCCGTGACCAAACTCGACGGAACTGCCAAAGGGGGCGTAGTCATCGGGGTGAGTCACGCCTACCAACTGCCCGTGAAATATATCGGTTTGGGTGAAAAAGCCGAAGACCTCAAATTGTTTAATAAGTACGATTTTATCAAATCGATTTTTGTATCGTGAAAACCAAATCCAATAAGGAAACCAAAGTAAACGTGATCACATTGGGTTGCAGTAAAAACCTGGTGGATAGCGAAGTGTTGATGGGACAGCTCAAAGCGTCTCAATTTGATGTAACCCATGAAAGTACCAAAGACGATGCGGATGTGGTCATCGTGAATACCTGTGGGTTCATTGAAAATGCCAAGCAAGAGAGCATCGATACCATTCTGGCGTATGCCGATGCCAAAGCACAAGGCAATATCGAAAAACTGTATGTTACCGGTTGTTTGTCGCACCGCTACAAAGACGAACTTCAAGCGGAAATTCCAGAGGTGGACGCTTGGTTTGGAACCTTGGATATGCCCCATTTGTTGCGCACGGTGGGCGCGGATTACAAGCACGAATTGGTGGGTGAGCGATTGCAAACTACCCCCAAACATTACGCTTATACCAAGATTTCAGAGGGTTGTGATAGACCGTGTTCATTCTGTGCCATCCCTTTGATGCGCGGAAAACACGTTTCAAGGCCCATAGAGATCATCAAAAAGGAAATACAAGGCTTGGTGGCTTCGGGGGTGAAGGAAGTGATGTTGATTGCTCAGGATTCGACCAGCTATGGTTTGGATATCTATGGCGATCGCAAATTGGCCGACCTCATGAAGCACATCTCCGATGTGGAGGGATTGGAATGGTTGAGATTACACTATGCTTATCCTTCACAGTTTCCGCTGGATGTATTGGATGTGATGGCAGAACGAAGCAACATCTGCAATTACTTGGATATTCCCATTCAACATATTTCAGACCCCATGCTGAAGTCGATGCGTCGCGGTATCACCAAAAGAAGAACTTACGAGGTGCTCAATGCCATCCGCGATCGCGTGCCTGGAATTGCGTTAAGAACCACGCTGCTTGTAGGTCACCCCGGCGAAACAGAGGAAGACGTGAAAGACTTGCTCAACGCCATTGAAGACATTCGATTTGAACGACTGGGGGTGTTTACCTATTCGCACGAAGAAAATACCCACGCTTATACATTGGCCGATGACATTCCGCAAGAAGAAAAGCAGCGCAGGTCAGACGCCATCATGGAGGCCCAAATGGTGATTTCGGAGGAGTTTAATCAAAAATTGAAGGGACAAACGCTCAAAGTATTGTTTGATCGATTGGAAGGGGATGAATTTGTGGGTAGGACCGAGTATGACAGTCCGGAAGTGGACAATGAAGTGAGGGTGCCCGCCAAAGACAATTACGTGCGCATGGGTGATTTTGCCAATGTGAAGATTACCGATGCCAGCACTTACGACCTGATGGGTGAAGTAGTAACATCGTGAATATCAAGTGTATTCCATATCCCTCATCGTCACTGAGTTCGTTTCTTCGCGGGTCGGCATGGGAAGGTAAGGGTCTGGGATTGTATCCATTTGAAGGTGTTACCGCCAATTCCGCTCAGGTAAAGGAGAACGTTCAAGGTCAATTTGATTTGTTGCAGCGACAAACCCTACAACAAGTATTGCGGGAACAGTTGGGTGAACATGCGAGTGCGCATCAACGAGCAAACATTGATAAATTAACAGAACCCAATGCCTTTACGGTGGTAACAGGTCAGCAAATCCACATTGGATTGGGTCCTGCGTACGTGCTTTATAAAATTGCATCCACCATTCATTGGGCGAATCAATTGAAATTAGAGTATCCCAAGGATCACTTTATTCCAGTCTTTTGGATGGCCAGCGAAGATCATGATGTGGCGGAGATTGATCATGTTAACCTGAATCAAGATCGTTTTCAGTGGGATTTACCCTGGTCAACGTCCGTTGGGGATATGCCCACTGCGTCGCTCTCGGGTTTGTTTGATTGGTTGACAGATAAATTGGGTAAAACGCCACAGGCATTGGAGCGGATAGAACAAGTGCGTGCCTATTATCTCAAGCCCCATGCGACTTTGGCGTCAGCAACCGCTCAGTGGGTTTCCGAACTCTTTGCTGAATTTGGCTTATTGGTGTTGGATCCCCGCGATGTGAGGCTGAAAAAACAGGCTAGAAGTTTGTTTGAGCAGGCTTTGTTTTCCGAGGCACTGCATCACACATTGCAAAATGGCACAAAGGCATTGAAGGAGGCGAAACAAACACCGCCTGCCCATGTGGGGACGAGTCTCGTGTTTTGGGTGGATGGGGAAAGAAGATCACGCATAGAACCCACCGAGGAGGGATTTCAGACCGCAGATGGGGCATTGCAATGGACCAAAGAAGCCATGCGTAACATTCTCTTGGGCGATGGCATCGGGCATTTATCGGCCAATGTTTTGTTGCGCCCCCTGTATCAACAGTGTATACTCCCTTGTGTAGCCTATGTAGCGGGTCCTTCCGAATATTTATATTGGCTGCAAACCGCTCAAGCCTTTGAAGAAGCGAATTTATCTTCGCCCCAATTGTTGCATCGCAAAGGGGGCGTGGTGTTAACTCCATCGCAGCAAAAAAAGATTGACCGGCTTGGAATTCAAGTTCAGGATTGCTTTTTGGGGGTTGAGGGCGTGAAAGACCTCGTTGTGAAGAGATTGTTGGGTGAAAACGCTGTGTTGAAGACGGTAGATACGGTAACAGCCACATTGCAAGAACAGTTACAGTTGTTGTATCAATGGAAATCACCGGGTTTGTCGGAATCAAAGAAGGAAATTGATGCATTTCTGAAATGGCAAAAGAAATTGGGAAAAGCAGCCACAGAGGCTTATTTGGAATCCCAATTCAGTGCGGAATCTTGGCAATCTACCGCGCAATTAATTGAGTCTCAATTTTCATCAGCGCACCCACAAGAACGAACTCTGTTTTGGATTCAACATTGGATTTTATATGGTGATGGATGGATTTCTGCGGTGTGTTCCTGTGAGGATTATCGTCAGGATGCCTCGTTTACCGTAGTGGAATTGTAATTATGGATTTTTTCCAGCGAAAATATCCATGGGGATACTACGGTTATTGCTTTAGCCGTGTTTCCGTTGTTTGTCGAGGCGCATGTTGATTAACTCAATCACAAACGAAAACGCCATCGCAAAGTAAATGTAGCCTTTTTCGATGTGTTGGCCCAGGCCTTCTCCCAGCAAACTCACACCAATCAACACCAAAAAGGCCAGTGCCAATATTTTAATACTCGGGTTGTCGTTGACGAAGTTCGCAATGGGCTCGCTGGCCCACAGCATAACCAACATCGAGATGATTACGGCCACGATCATGACCCAAACCTGATTGGCCATACCCACCGCTGTGATCACTGAGTCCAAACTGAATACCACATTGATGAGTGCCATTTGCATTAAAATGCCTGTCCAACCTTTGGCATCCGTGCGTTCTTTGATTTCCTCCTCATGACCTTTCATTTTGAGGTGTATTTCACGCACACTTTGGTATAGCAAAAACAAACCACCCACAATAACCAATAGGTCTTTGCCGGAAATGCCTTGGTTCATGACGTGAAACAAATCGGCTTCCTGACGTTGAACCCAGTTAATTCCCATTAACATAATGATTCGAACCACCATGCCCAAAAGCAATCCATACTGACGGGCTTGTTTTTGTTTTCCGCCGGGCGCTTTGTTCGCTAAGATTGAGATAAAAATAATGTTGTCAATTCCCAATACGATTTCTAAAACCGTAAGGGCAACCAAACTAATGATGATATCTTGTGTCATGGTGTTTTTACAAATTTACGAATGAAATCTGCCCAATCGGTGGGTGAAATCCAATTCGTTGCAAACCGATTGTTAAAATAGGTTATCTGTCGTTTCGCATAGTTCCTCGTATGCTGCTTGATTTTTTCTATGGCCACATCCAGGGTGGTATCGCCAGCAAAATGTTCGAACAGTTCCGTATAGCCTACGGTTTGTAGGGCTTTCAACTCCCTTTGTGGGAATAGGGTTTTGGCTTCCTCCAATAGACCTTCCTCAACCATGAGATCAACCCGTTGATTAATGCGAGCGTACAATACCTCCCGGGGGTGCTCTATGCCCACAAACTGGATGTTAACTCCCTCGAAGTGATTGGCCTTTTCCTGACCGTAGATTTCTTTCAATGGTTTTCGCAATTGAATGCATAGCTCCAGTGCTCGCATCACGCGTTGTGGATTGTTGAGCTGAACAAATTGTCCGGCCTGAGGGTCGAGTTGTAACAGCATCTTCAATAGCGGTTCGATGCCATGGGCTACGTATTGGTCTAAAATCTCACTCCGTAAATCGGGGTCAACAGCGGGTAAATCGTCCATGCCATAGAGCAAAGCCTCTATGTATAAGCCGGTTCCACCACAGAGGATGGCACAGCCTTTTTCGCTGAGTAGCTGCTGCGTAATGCCGCGGAAAATTTCGGCATGTGTACCTGCATTATAATGGTATTTAATGGGTACGTGGCCGATGCCATGATGTTGTACACTGAGCAGCTCTTCTGCTGTGGGTTTGGCTACCGCGATGTTTAATTCCTCGTATACTTGTCGGGAATCAACATTCACAATGTCTGTGCCCAACGCTTGTGCCAACGCAATGGCAGCGGCTGTTTTTCCGGAGGCGGTGGGACCTCCCACAACAAACAGGGTAGGTTGGGTTGTCAAACTAACAGTGTATTATTTTAAATCGTCGGCGTCGATGCCTTCTCCCAATGCCCCGAAGCCAAACTCATCATGATCCTCATCTTCCTCTTCGTCCTCATCAAGATCATCGTCCAAATCGTCGTCATCTTCGGCCAACAATTCCTCTTCATGCTCCACCAATAAACTTTTCACGCCTTTTGCCGCCAAAATTTTCTCAGCCAAAGTATCGAATTCATTGTCGTCCAGCATTTTGAATTTGCCCTCATTATGCTGTCTGGGCGCTTTGCCTTCGCTGCGATAAATGCGGGGGTAGGTTTGTTTTTCGTTGCTCTCTTCGATGCTGATCAGCTCACACAACAAGGTCCACTGGGCATTGTAGTCAAATACATAAATGAATCGTTGGTGTGGATCATTGACGCAAGTGCGCAATTTGGTTTCCCCCATCAAAGGTGCATTGGCATTACCAGTGAGGTCCGCATCGCCGCTAGGTTTGGCTTTTTTGACCTCAGAAATGCGACGCCAACGGTCATCGCTGACGAAAAAGCTGGCCAATTCTTTGTTGTCAAAGCCAATGGCTTCTTGAATGATGTTGTTGAAATCCAGGAAGGTGTGCGAAGGCTTGATCTCAATCCATCGGACGATGTCTTCCATGTCTTCGAACCATATTTTAAAACGGTAAACCATGCGAAATGCAAAAATAGTTCTCAGCCGTTGCTTATCGATGAAAAAAATTAAGCCAAAGGAAATTAGCCGTATTTTCGCGAGAATCATGAGGCGATTTATCCTGATAATGTGTGTGATCTTCCCAGCATGGCTGATGGGACAGGCAAGTAAGAGTGATATTCGAGGTTTTATTTACGATGCCAACAACGGCGACCGCATTGTGGGGGCTAACATTTTGTGTGTGAGTGAGGGTGCAGGCAAGACAAGTCCTTTGGGCGATGAGGTGAGGGCCGTGATGACGGATAATGATGGATATTTTGCACTTACAGGACTCCAGCCGGGCAATTATTACGTGAGAATTTCGATGGGGGGCTTTGATACCTTGATTGAAAAAGTTCCGGTTAAACTGGGGGCCAACACCAAAAAAGATTTTTACATCAACCGGATCGCTTCCATGGGTGAGGTGAATATATCGGTAAAATCAAAAGCCAAGGAAGCCCAAGTGGCGGTAACTACGGTGGATGCGAAAACCATTGCAAAAATGCCTGCGGTAGGTGCAGAACCCGATATTTTACAGTATTTGCAAGTGTTGCCGGGGGTGGTGTTCAGTGGTGACCAAGGCGGACAATTGTACATCCGAGGCGGATCTCCGGTGATGAACAAAGTGATGCTGGATGGACTTACCATCTACAATCCCTTTCACTCCATTGGGTTGTTTTCAGTGTTTGAAACGGATTTAATCCAAACGGCCGATGTGTACAGTGCCGGTTTTGGTTCAGAATATGGTGGTAGGGTGTCGGCGGTGGTTGATTTAAAAACCCGGGATGCCAACCGCAATCGGACAACCATGAAAGTGGGTTTGACCACCTTTACTTCCAAAGCGTTGTTGGAAGTTCCGTTGAAAAAATACAAACAAGGCAAGGGGAATAGTTCATTGGCTATATCCTACAAGAATTCCTTTTTGCGGGAGTCTTCGAAGTTGCTGTACAATTATGCCAACCCCGACAAACTTCCCTACAATTTTGGAGACTTGTTTATCAAAGCGAGTTTCAACAGTGCCAACGGGGGGTATTCCAAGCTGTATGGGTTTCGATTTGGCGATAACGTGGCTTTCCCTGGTTCAACCAGCTATCAATGGTCCTCAACAGGCCTGGGAGGGAAATTTTTAGTGGTTCCGGAGCAAGCGAAAACCCGGGTAGACGGATATTTCTTGTGGAGTGAATATCGCATTCAACAGAAGGAGCAGGATGCCCGTCCCCGCAGCAGCTCCATTGGGGGCTTCAACTTGGGGATGAACTTTGGTTACAATTTCCGTCGCGACGACCTGAAATGGGGACTTGAAATGAACGGCTTTCAGACCAATTTTGAATTGTACAATACAAACAACCGACGGATTTCCCAACTGGAAAGCACCACCGAGATCAACACATTTGTCAATTATCGGGTGGTAAGGAAGAAGTTGGTTTCAAACCTGGGGATGCGTGCCCAATACTATGCATCATTGGGCAACAGTAGCTTTGAACCGCGCTTTCAATTGCGATACATGCCATGGAAGTCGATTGGGATCAAGTTCGCTGTAGGGGCGTATTCGCAAAATTTCTTGTCGGCCATGAGCGATCGCGACGTAGTCAATTTGTTCTACGGGTTTTTATCAGGTCCGGACAATTTACCAGACTCTTTCAATGGCAAGCCTGTAACGCACGCCTTGCAGAAGGCCCGCCACGCAGTGGCGGGGTTCGATTATCGCATCAACAAGAAACACAGCTTCAATGTGGAGTCATTCGTGAAACTCTTCGATCAAATCACCAATATCAACCGGGACAAACTCTTCGAGGATGATGAATTCAACCTTGACAAACCCGCCAGATTGCGTCAGAATTTTATTGTGGAGGAGGGAAATGCTTATGGTGGGGACTTTAGTTATAAATTCACCGACAAGCATTGGTACGTTTGGGCGGTGTATTCACTGACCTATGTCAACCGGTTCGATGGCAATATCAAATACCAGCCCAATTTCGACCGTCGACACAATGCCAATTTCTTGGTGAACTATGAAATGGGCAAGAAAAATCCGGTGGAATTGTCGCTCCGCTGGAATTTCGGCTCCGGGTTTCCATTCACACAAACCCAAGGGTATTACGAGAAATTCAATTTCCAACAGGGGTTAAGTACCGATTACACCAGTTCCAATGGTCAGCTTGGGGTAGTCTACGCTTCCATCAACCAAGGTCGTTTGCCATATTATCATCGCTTGGATTTTTCGGCACGCAAAAAATGGGTCATGGAAAAGCACAGAGAATTCAATTTGTTGTTTAGTTTAACCAATGTGTACAACCGCAACAACATTTTCTACTTTGACCGTATCAATCGCAAACGGGTGGACCAGTTGCCCATTTTGCCCGCGTTGGGGTGTAACTACAGTTTTTAACGGTATTACAATTTGTTGTTGAGTATGCCCTGAATGGCTTGCAGTTTGAGCAAAGCCTCAATGGGTGTAAGGGTGTTGATGTCTAGGCCTCCACAGAGTTTCTTAACTTGAATGAGTTTGGGGTCCTCCGTTTGAAACATATTCATTTGATACACCGGTTTGGATTCGGTTTTCTTAAGTGTTTTTTGTGGGGATAGGTTGGCACGCTCTTCTTCCAGCTGATTGAGGATTTCAGTGGCGCGCAGCAATACCGCATTGGGGATACCGGCCAATTGAGCCACGTGGATACCAAAACTGTGCTCGCTTCCACCTTGGGTGAGCTTTCGCAAAAAGATGATTTGGCTACCTTGCTCCTTGATAGAAATGTGATAATTGCGTATTCCTGGGCATTTGGACTCCAACTCGTTCAGCTCATGGTAATGCGTGGCAAATAATGTTTTCGGCAAAGACGGGTGGGAGTGAATGTACTCTGCGATACTCCATGCCAGCGAAACGCCATCGTAGGTGCTTGTGCCGCGACCGATTTCATCGAGAAGTACCAAGCTCCGATCGCTAAGGTTATTCAAAATGCTGGCCGTTTCTGTCATCTCTACCATGAAAGTACTCTCACCTACAGAGATGTTATCCGACGCGCCCACGCGGGTGTAAATTTTGTCGACCACGCCAATTTCTGCGGCGCTACAAGGAGCGTAGCAACCAATTTGGGCCAGGATGACTGCCAGGGCGGTCTGACGTAAGATGGCGCTTTTACCGCTCATGTTGGGGCCCGTAAGGATGATAATGCGCTGTTGTTCTTTGTCCAACGAGATGGTGTTGGGAATATAAGACTCTCCGGGTGGCAGTTGGTATTCGATGACGGGGTGACGGCAATCTTTCAATAACAGGTTGTGCCCATCATTCATGGATGGCTTGCAATAATGATTGTCCATGGCCAATTGCGCAAATCCGGCCAACACATCCAACTCGGCCAATAGGTTGGCTTGCAGTTGCAAGGGGGCCACATACGACGACATAGAATCCAGTAATTCTTCCCATATTTGGGCTTCCAACGCCAAAATGCGATCTTCTGCGTTTAAGATCTTCTCCTCATATATTTTTAATTCTGGAGTGATGTAGCGTTCGGCGTTAGTGAGGGTTTGTTTGCGTATCCAATCCTCAGGGGCTTTGTCTTTGTGGGAGTTGGTAACTTCCAAATAATATCCAAAGACATTGTTGAATCCGATTTTCAACGAGGGTATGCCTGAGCGTTCGATCTCTTGCTGTTGAATTTCAATGAGTTTGTCTTTGCCGGAGGTGGTTAGACCGCGAAGCTCCTCCAGCTCTGGGTGTACATGCGATTTGAAGATGCCTCCTTTGGCGGCCACCGCAGGTGCATCAGCCAAGATTTGATTCATGATCAGCGCTTGCAAGCTGGGTAAGGCGTCTATTTTTTCCGATAGAGCCTGTAATTGAGGGTCGCGACTTTGGGCAAACAAGGCTTTGCTCTCTTGCAGATTTTCCAGTCCGTAGCCGAGCATGAGGCACTCGCGCGGACCGATTTTTCGCAGCGCTACTTTGGATACAAGTCGCTGCAGGTCGCCGATTTGTTTCATTGTATCGCGAAACGACGATGTTTCTGCGGCGTTGTTGATAAAGACTTCCACTTGATTGTGTCTTGCCTCAATGCTGGGGCGATGAATCAGCGGGAATACCAACCATTGTCTGAGTAATCGAGCGCCCATGGCGGTGCAAGTTTTGTCAATCACATCGATCAGCGCCGTACCCCCTTGATAGATGGGTCTTACCAATTCTAAGTTTCTGGCAGTAAATCCATCAATCCAAACGGAATCGTTTTCATCGATTCGGGCAATGCCATTGATGTGCGCCGTGTGGGTATGGTGTGTTTGGGTTAAGTACTGCAAGGCTGCGGCAGCCGCCGAAATGGCCAAAGGCATTTCGGCGATGCCAAAGCCCTTCAAGTTTTGGGTTTTGAATTGTCGGCAAAGCGCTTCCTGTGCCGTGGAGGATTCATATACCCAAGATTCCATGGTTTGGTAGGAGGTAGGTGTGCCCAGTAGTTCTTGCACCAACGATTGCTGTTGTTTAGGCATCAACCATTCTGCCGGTTTGTAGGCATCAATGAGTTTCTTAATCGATATCAAAGAACCCTCGGTAACGTAAAACTCGCCGGTGGAAATGTCCAAAAAGGCCACTGCCCATTGCATGTTTTGCTCGAATACCGAAGCCAAATAATTGCTTTGTTTGGTTTCAAGTACTTTGTCGTTGTAACTCACGCCGGGGGTGACTAGCTCCGTAACACCCCGTTTGACGATGGTTTTGGTTTTTTTTGGGTCTTCCAGTTGGTCGCAAATGGCAACGCGATAACCCGCTTTTACCAATCTTGGCAGGTAGTTGTCCAATGAATGATGAGGGAATCCAGCCAAATCTTGGTCCGATGCCGCACCATTGGATCGTTTGGTGAGCACAATGCCGAGCACCTTGGATGCGATGCGTGCGTCTTCACTGAACGTTTCGTAAAAATCACCCACCCGAAACAACAAAATAGCACCTGGATATTGGGCCTTGATGCTGTGGTACTGCTTCATGAGCGGCGTTTCTTTGTCTGTACTTGCTCCTGCCATAAACCCCAAAATTACGGCCAATACTCAGGCCGATTTCCACATTTACGCTCCCTTTTTCCCCATTGATTTTGAGTATCTTTGTGTTTGTGAAGAAATTGGTGGGTACCGCCTTGCAACGCCTCAGCGTGGATGAATTCAAACAGGCCAGCAAATGGCCCTTTGTGGTGGTGCTCGACAATGTGCGCAGCATGAACAATGTAGGGTCGGTGATGCGAACCTGCGATGCTTTTTTGTGTGATACACTCTATTTGTGTGGTATCACCGCAACACCACCTCACCGGGATATCACCAAGACCGCAATTGGAGCCGAGAATTCTGTGAATTGGGTTTATAGTAAATCAACGATAGAGGTTGTGTCTGATTTGAAGGAAAAGGGATTTTTGGTTTATGCCATTGAACAAACGTCCAACTCGGTCCTTTTGCAAAACATGCAATTTGGCACACAACCCGTGGCTTTTGTGTTCGGCAATGAAATAGATGGCGTAGAGGAATCGGTGATCCACGCTTGTGATGGTGTCATCGAAATTCCCCAACTCGGTACCAAACACTCGTTCAATATCTCTGTTTCCTGTGGTATGCTGCTGTGGGAATATGCCAGAACCCGCGTTTAACATGAATCCGATGCGTTTCCTTCGTTACAATCTCAATCCGGGCCTGCTCGTTTGTGTTTTGTTGTCGGTAGGACTGCTCATTCCATGTTTAACCAGCTCTTGTGTGGGAAAATCTTCCCCCGATCAACCCAGTGTGAATCAATCGATGGATTCTTGCGAGAATGATTCATCGTTGATTATCGATGAATTTAGGTCTCGATTCGAGTCTTCAAAGTATTTGTGCTTGATTTCATATTCCAATGAGTGTCCCATCGCCAAAAATTACATAAAGACCCTCAAAGACCTGTATTTGTCCTACGGAGATCGTATTGTGTTTTGCTTATTGGATCCAGGTACAGGTAGTAAAACCATCCGCGGCATGGAGTCATGTTATTTCAACGATCATACCGGTATTATATGTCGACGTTACCACATATCGGTATACCCTCAAGCGGTTTTGGTCGATTGTCCAGCACGGGAAATGTTATACCAAGGAAAAATTGATGATCGTGCCATTTCATTGGGTGTTGTGACAAAGGCGGCCCAACAGCACTATCTACGGGATGCGATCAAACAGCTGTTGAAAACCGGCCAGGTCTCAGTAAAAAATACCCATGCCGTAGGGTGTTTTGTGCAAGATTTTTCAAGTGAACCAAAGCTTTAATATGAAATTCAACCATTTGTATATCATTTTATTGACATCGGTTGTCTCTACAATTGGTTGCAGCAATAAGACATCGCTGACAGGTGTCCCAGAAAATCCCACTTTTTCGGAACACATCGCACCCATTTTAGCAAAAAACTGCTTGCCTTGTCACCGCGAAAACGGGGCGGCTCCATTTTCTTTGGAACGATATGAAGCGGTACGGAAACGCGCCAAAACCATAGCCAAGGTTACACAAAATCGGTACATGCCGCCATGGCCAGCCGATCCCAACTACAGTCATTTCGTGGGTGAAAAGGTGCTCACAGAAATAGAAATTGCCACCATCAGTCGATGGGCAGAGCAAGGAGCTCCCGAAGGGAATGCTGCGTATACCTATCAAGCACCTGTGTCGTACAAAAGCAACATTCGAAAGCCCGATCTGGTGATTCCATTTGATACGGTTTCCTTGCACGAAGGGGATCTAGACCGATTCTTTATTTCCAAAGCGCATGTTCACTTAGATCGCAAACGGTTTGTTTCCGCGTTGGAACTGATTCCGACATCTGCGGGGTTGATTCATCACGCGAATGGACATTTGCTCTTGTATGGGGAAGGATCAAAAACCGAGGGACCGGGAACTGTGAGGAAAATGGAGACAACCAACGCCATGAATTCGAATTCTTTTGAGAAAATGAAATTGGTCAACGTGGGAGGCCCATTGCCCAACCGGATTCATTCGGCCTTCAATTATCTGCCAGGAGTGGAAGGGGTAGAATACCCTGGGGGCATTGGCGGCTTTGAAGTAACACAGGACTTTGCCGCGGTGATGAATGATGTGCATTACGGTCCATCCGACACCAATATCACAGACCGAGCCATATTGAATGTCTTTTTCACCGAGACGGCGCCAAAACGCCCCACAGGGGAGTTGATGCTTGGTACCAACGGGGTTAGTAAAATTGTGCCACCCCTGGTGGTGCCGGCAAACAAGGTAACCAAACACAGCACGCGCTATGTGATTAACGCCGATATTTCAGTGCTCACAATCAATCCCCACCTCCATCAATTGGGCAAGTCGTTTTGGGCATTTGCGGTCAAGCCCAATGGCGATACCATTCCGTTGATTCGTATTCCTCGATGGAACTTCAATTGGCAGTATTTCTACACGTTTAAACACATGGTGAAAATTCCTGCTGGATCTGAAATCGTGGCGATTGCAGAATTCGATAACACCACCAAGAATCCATACAATCCCAACAATCCACCCAAAACGGTGGCCGAACGCTGGGACTATGGAGGTGCTAGTATGCGGGCTTCGGATGAAATGTTTCAGTTTATCCTGACTTATACACCGTATCAAAAGGGCGACGAAAACATATCTTTGGAAAAGAAACCGTAAATCATGACTATAACATCAGGGCAACAGTCTAATTACAGCCTAGCGGAAGTTGAAACCGCAGAACAGGTGAAACATTTTCACCGTGTATTGGATGCAGTATACGCACATGATCCATCGTTTATTTACCCCCTAGAAAATGATGTCGAAGGGATCTTTGACCCATCAAAGAACAAGTCGTTTCAAAACGGCGCTGCGCGCCGATGGGTATTGTACGATTCGGCCGGCCTGCCGGCCGGCCGAATCGCCGCCTTCTATACGGAAAAGCCGAAGTCGGGCCGACGTGGAGGCATCGGTTTTTTTGAATGTATAGAAAATCGCGAAATGGCGATGGAGTTATGGAATGAAGCAGAGAAGTGGCTTCATGAAACCGCCTGTCTGAGTATCGATGCCCCCATTAACTTTGGCGACAGAGATAGCTTTTGGGGACTGCTCATTTCAACACAAAACCCTGTCTCATATCGTGAGAGTTACAACCCACCGTACTACCGCGACTGGATCGAATCTCGTGGATACCAGTTGGAAATTGAACAAAACACCTACGACATCTCCGATAAAACCTTCAATTACGATCGGTTTAGCAAGATTGCCGACCGCGTAATGAGCAAGGAGAATTATAAGTTTGTGTTGTTGGATTATGCCCAGATCGACAAATATGCCAAAGATTTTGTGCAGATATACAATGAAGCATGGGCATTTCACGAGGATTTTGAGCCACTGACGTCCCAAGTTCTGAACAAGCGATTGAAAGAAGTGAAGCCCGCAATGCCCCGAGAATTTGCGGTTTTCGCCTACGACAATGAACGTCCCATCGGGTTTTTTATCGCCATATTGGAAATCAACCAAGTCTTCAAACGCTTTAAGGGTAAAATGGGCCTGTGGCAGCAATTACAATTCTTGTGGTACAGAAATACCATCAACAAAGCCAAAGGAATTGTGTTCGGCGTAGTGCCTGATTACCAGAATTTGGGCATTGAAACAGGGCTGATTATGAAATTTTACGAAGGAATTCACAGCAATCAAACAGTTCAAAGCATGGAGTTGGCATGGATTGGGGATTTCAATCCAAAGATGATCAGCATGTTAGAAAGTTTGGGCGCGGTGAAGACAAAAATTCACCATACATACCGAAAAGAAATTTCTTAAAAACATTTGATTTTTACGTGGAGAGATGTATTTTTGCACCTCCTTAAAGTGAAAGAATAAAGGAAACGATTTCGTAGCTCAGTTGGTAGAGCAATACACTTTTAATGTATGGGTCCTGGGTTCGAGTCCCAGCGGAATCACCACCAAAGCCTCAAAGAAATTTGAGGCTTTTTTTATGCGATCACGCGATTCCTCCAACGAAGTATGGGGTTCTCAATCATTTGGGCCATGATTATCCCCAAAACAATAGAAAAGACAACGGTAATGAGTCCTGCGGCGGTGCGACCATAAATGAGTCCCAACCGTTCAAACAGTCCCGCCTTCATCAGCACATTATCGGCCAGCAAATGCCATAAATAAATGGAGTAGGAGTGTCGTCCAATCGCCGATAATCCGTCGATCACGCCACGCAAAACCCACCCTTGTTCCCTTAGCAATTGCAATCGAAACTCAGCAGCCAATCCCTTACACAACACGCAGCCAAATCCAAGGGCTATAATACTGAATCCAAGGGTGTTCATTGCGAACGAACCGGCAGGATAAAGCCATAAAGTTAGCATCATACCCACCACAGGGACCCACAACAGTCGGGGATGGGATTGAATCCAGCGCTTGATTTGACCAAAATGGTAGCCGTAAGAAAGAATGACCCCCACCCAAATGCCATCGGCGCGCAAATGCGTACCGGTAAAATCAAAACTCGACTCGGAACGATGTCCCCAACAGTAGTATATGCGATTCAATACCAATACCAGCGAAATGCCCAATAGCAGGCCCATCGTTCTGCGGTAATCGATCGAACTACCTCTTCTGCGCCAAAAGACCACTACGAAGGCTAAAATCAAATAAAAGTGCTCTTCTACCGACAAAGACCAAGTGTGCATCCACATCCCTTCGATGTAGCTCTGTAAATAAAAGACCTCGCTCAATATTTGTGATGGGGTGTATTCTTTGCCCACCAGTCCGGCAGCGATCAAACTCACCGACAAAAACAAATAGAAACTGGGGTAGATTTTTAAGGCGCGACGAGCCAAGAATCGTCCTATTCTCACATCCCCTGTGCGCGTGTATTCCTCAAAAATCAACCCCGAAACCAAAAAACCTGAAATCACAAAAAACAAATCAACCCCGCTCCAACCGATGTTGTGCCAAAATCCCGCCGAGAAACTGTGTCGGCCCAGCACCAGCAAAATGGCCAGCGCACGCAGTAAATCCAATGAAAGCTGGTGTGGTCGTCGCACCCCTGCGGGTTGATCCACTGTATTTTGATCGATGTTTATCGCGCCCATCAATCCAAAGATAAGCAGTTATCTACCAGGTCCACCCATTCCCGGCATACCATGACCCGGCATACCTGGAGGCGGCATGCCCCCGGGGAACATCATCTTCATTTCTTTTCCATCTTCACCCTTGCCATTGAATTTGCGCAATTTGTAACTGAAGGTCATCATAACATATCTTGTGAGGACGGTTGTTTTTACATCTTCGTAATACGTTTGGGTTACATTTCGTTGAATGCTTCGGTTTTGATTCAAAATGTCATAAGCCGTTAAACGCAGTTCAGCCGCTTTGTTTTTTCCGAATTTGTAGCCCAAACCGGCGTTCCAGAGGTAGTACGATTGGTTGAACGAGGAAGACAGTCCCTTGAACGCTTGATAGGTAATGTCTGAGTTAATCACCCAACTTTTCGAGGGCATATAATTCAACACAAACTGGGTGTTATAACTCATGTACGTTTGATCATTGGCCTTTTGAATGGTGTTGATGACCTTGCTGTAACTTCCATTTCCCGTAATGCGGAAATCCATGCGCTCCGATAGGTTGCTGCCCACTACTAAGCCGGCATTGACAGAGGGATTCTTGGCATTGTTGGTAAGCGCAGGGCCATTGCCAATTTGTATGATGCTGGGAATGTTATTGGTCGACAATCCTCCAGTCACATTTACATTCATTTTTTTGATGGTTTTACCCCACGAACCAAACAATCGCAGACTGTAGTAGCCATTCAAATTCACGGGCAAGGTCATCTGTGCTCCGGGCGTAAGTCGGATACTGTCGATACTGCCAGTTGAAGCCATTTTATTCGCCGCTGTGCCCCCACCATAAAAGTTGGAGTCGAGCCGAATCCATCCCGCATCGCGACCTCCCAACACCGATTTACTGCTGATGTAGTTTTTGCTTTGCTGTGCGTTGATCATCCAAAAAACGTTTTTGCCGGATTCTGGCACCACGGAAAAATATCGTAAGAACAGGCTGTGCTGATAATCTTGAACCAAATTGGGGTTTCCCGAGCTCAATTGCATCGTGTTGTTGTTGTTGATAACCGGTTGCAACTGGTCAATGGAAGGGGCGTTGTTCGATGTATTGTAATTCAAACGCAAATTCTTCTTCATTCCCAGGTTGTAGCGCGCTTGAACATAGGGTAGTATGGAGGTGAATTGTCGGTTTAGCTCGCTGTTTCGAGGCATGGTTTGAGAGCCGTCTAAGTTGGCTAACTGACCGTCGATCCCCGTAGTGACATTCCATTTATAGGTTTGATACCGGTAACTGATGCCCAATTTGTTTTGGGAATACCCATTGACGAATTGACTTGAGAAAAAGGTGTCGAGAAGTGTGTATCCCAAACTCGCTGCGTCTTTGAGGTAGGCTAGGCGATCGTTGTTGTTTTGATTGATACTGGTTGATAGGCTTGCGGCCAAAAAATTGTTGGAGTCCAGGGCTTCGGTGAATGTGATGTTACCGCTGAAGGTGCGGGTTTGCTTCCATAAATCGGTCCTTTGATCGCGATTGTTAATCACTTGTAATCCGTTTGTATCAATGGTGACCTGATTTTTGAAATTGAGGTTGGTGAGGCCCGATTGTCCGTTCACACCCGGATTCATTTCCATGGAGTAGGTTCGTCCTTTTTTTGCAAAGGCATGTCGATACAGGAAACTGCTCGATGCGCGATACCCATCGGTATTGGTTTGGGTGTTGTTTAATAAATCAGATACTGGCGTAAGCAGACTGTTGTAGGTGACGGCGCTGATGGGACTCTGGTTGTTGTTTTGCTGAATAGAAATGCGGGGTTCAATCAACAGCGTATTGACAGAGTCTAATTTGATGTTGAGTCGACCGTTTAAGCGATGGTTTAGGTTTTTTGTTGAACTCGGATTGATTTCAACGTAATTGAATGCGCCCATTTTTGGGTCTCCACCCACGTAATATCGATTGGTTTCAGTTCGGTTGTCGTTGTTGGTACTATTGAGGAAATAACTGCCACTAAACTCCAATTTCTTACCCCATTGGTTGCTGTAATTGATGCCAATCGCCCGGGTTGTGGTGATACCATTTTGCGTACCGGTGAAAAAGTTGGCTCCACCACCCATGCCGCCCATTCCCATGCCGCCCATGCCGCGATTTCCGCCACCGCCCATGCCACCACGACTGCCGCCGCCCATACTACCAACGATATCCTCAAAAGAGAAGTTCTGTTCGTTGATGTTGTTCATTTGACTTAAAAAGGTGAAGCGGCGGTTCCCCTTGAACGTGTTGAGGGTGATACCTGCCTTGTTTTTGAGTAAATCGCCTGTGCCGTCAATAGATTGACCTACCCCCGAGAAGAAACGACCAAAAACGCCATTTCTGAACTGAGACTTGGTAACGATGTTCATCGTTTTGGTGGTGTTGCCATCGTCGATCCCCGAAAACAAACTTTGCTCAGATTTGGCATCGTAAATTTGAATTTTCCCCACCACTTCGGCCGGTAAATTTTTCAAGGCCGCATTGGGATCCTCGCCAAAAAAGGGTTTGCCATCCACCAATACTTTTTTTACCTGTTCTCCCTGCGCTTGAATCTGACCGTTGGAAGACGTAACCCCAGGCATTTTACTTACCAAGTCCTCTGCGGATGCATCGGGATTGACTTTGAAACTCGAGGCATTCATCTCGGTGGTGTCGCCTTTCACGGTAACCGCCTGAACCTTGATAAATGCGCCCTCCATGGGCAATACTTCATTCACCAACCATAGTTTTGGGAAGGTCAATGTGATTGATCCATTAGACTGAGACAGTGGACGTTGAACTAAATCATGCAAGTTGATCCATTGTTGTGCCTTGGTTCCATTGGGGTGAGTGGCCACCAATAAGAAGGTAAAAGCCTTGCTTTTGGGGTTGGCAATATCTTTACTGATGGCTTCGAAATTGGGCTGCGCTTTGGGGTCCATGAACTGCCTAACCGAAAACCGAACAGTGTAGTTTCCCTGAGAATCCGTTTCGGTCAATCCGCCATTGGGATAGGATTTGTCTCCCTCTTGCATCCGTTTGGTCATAAAGCGGAAGTTCTTCAACGACTCAGCGGAAATACTGCCGTTGGGCAAAATGCCCAATGTAGTACCAATCAAAGAAGTATCATTGGGAATTAACAGTGAAATTACGGCGCCCGAAACCGCTGTTTCTTTTCCCTCCCAAGTGAGCGCGGCACACTGGCCAAAGGCTAAGGCACGAAATCCCATTGGACCTGTTTGTCCATTTCTGTTTTCTGCAGGACCTCCAATACCACCATTGTCTATTGAACGATCACCACGCACACGGCGTTCAAATGTCTGTGCCTGGGTAGCGGCGCAAAAGCTTATCGCAAAGAATATCAAGGCAATCGATGGACGGAAGGGGTTGCGAAACGACATAAATCACAAATATCGACAAATCGTCGATGCGAAACACAGGATTACGCTATTGAACCCTCAATAATCGACCAACTGCGATGTTGTTACTTCTCAAGCCGTTTAACCGTTTCAGTTGATCCACGGTAAGTCCGTGATTTTTTGCGATAGAATACAAGGTTTCACCCGGTTTAACCTTGTGGTAGGATACTTTCGGTCTGGGAGAATTGGTAGGGGGAACCTTGGGTTTGGGCATGCTGATTTGCGTGCTGTCGACAGATTTTGGTACCGTGGGATTGGGGATGATGGCGGTTGCCCCCTCCGCATCGGCACTGTCTTTCATCTCCAAACTCTGAATGGGGTCCGATTTAGTGGCAATGGATAGTTTGCCCACCTTCAATCGGGTGCCGGCCGAAATGTTGTAGTTGCGCAAGTGATTCCACTCTTTCAATTGTGCGGTGGTAATGCCATATCTCAATGCGATGCGATAAGCGGTTTCACCGCGCCTAACCACATGATAACGCCACACTTCTGTAACAACTACGTTTTTTGAAAGCGTATCACGGGTGCGAAATGCCAGTCGTTTGCTGCTGTCCTCGGGCAGGATGAATTGTCTGTATCCGTTGTTATAGCGCTCTGTGGTATTTTCCCATGCTTGACCGAAAAGCTGCCCCTTTACATACGTGCCTGATTCTTGCAGATGCAGACCATCGACCATGAACAGTTGGTAGTCCGACCAATATTGTGCCGCGTATTTTCCACCCGCAACTCGATATAAGTCATAGAATGCAACTTTTTCAATTTTACACAGGGCGATGATGGCCTTTTCGTATTTCTCGTAGGTGGACAAGGTTCGACCGCCACGAATGCCATCTTGGGGGATGACCACCACAATTTTGGTGGCTGGTAAGACTTCTTTAATCAGCTGTATGCTTCGTTTGATGGGCTCCAAATAAAGAGATTCCGATTCTTGTCCCCGATATAGGTCATGCGCCCCAAAATCTAACAATACTACGTTGGGTGATAATTGTGTGAGTTGTTGCTTTAGTTGGGGTAAGCGATAGAATTGACTGTATCCACAACCGCGCATACCTACACTGTGCAAATTTCCTTGTCTGCTGTTGGTTAGTGAGACACCGTAAAGCGTGAATGATTTTTGGGTTGAAATAACCTGCTTGAATTGGATAAGTATCTCTTTGGTTCCCGGGGGCAAGGTGAATTCCAAATACGATGAATTTAGGTATGAAATTGAGGCGGGAAATTCCTTCTTGGTGAGTGTAATGGGGGATCCGTCGGGTTTTCTGCCCGACAAACAAGCGATGACTACATCAAACTGTTGTTCGTTGCGGTCGCAATACAAGGCCAAACGATCGGTGTTTTTGGCGAAACTGCTGGGTATTAAAATACTCAGGGTGGACTTCCAATCTTCGGTTTTTGCGGCGTATCCCGTGATTCCGGCAGTTAGCAGGGGATTGTTCTCTACGGGTGTTGAATAAATCCAATCGCCCGTGTGTTTGGTCTCTACAGGGGTTGTGATGGCGTTATTTATCAAACAGCCCGGAAAAAACAAACCCGGACCCCGAGATTTTCCAAACCAAGATTCGCCCAAAAAGGGTGCAACTTCATTGACCAACTCATCGCCAATGTGAAGCACAGAGAAAGACGCTGAATTTCTCAGCATGAATTGTTCGGTAAGTCCCCCGATGATGGTGGCAGAATGTGCCTGAAAAAGGTTAACTGAGGTATCGAGGAACGTTAATTCTTCAAGCCTAGGAACATTGTTATCAGAAAGACTTGAGTAGGAGGTCCCGGATGATTGTGCGGTTGCGGTCCCTGTGATCAGTGAGAAAGCCCAAAACAACCAGCCCGTTTTCCTCATGATTTTGTGGATTACCCTTGTTCTAGCGCGGCTTTTACCAATGCATTGGCCGTTTTTGGGTCGGCTTTTCCTTGAGAGCGCTTCATTACTTCACCCACAAACAATCCCAACAACCCCAATTTGCCGGCGCGATATTCTGCGACTTTTTCGGGGAAATTGGCCAGTACCTCTTGAACCAAGCCGTCGATGAAAGAGCTGTCAGTGATGTTCGCCAAGCCCAATTCCGCAACCAAATCCTCGGGCATGGCCTGTGGATTCTGGGTTAGGGCAGGGAAGAGTTGCTGCGAGGCCGCCGTGTGACTGATTTTGTTGGACTCGATCAATTCAATAATGCCAGCGATTTGCGCCGGTGACAGACTGAAATCTTCCATGCCCAAGGCATTTTCATTGAGATATCCGCGGATGGGACCAGCGATCCAATTCGAGGCTTGTTTGTATTTGGGCGCATGCTTGACTACTTCCTCAAAGTAAAGGGCACTGTGTTTGTCGTCTACCAACACAGAAGCGTCGTAATCGCTCAATCCATATTGTTCTGTGAATCGAGCATACAAAGTAGATGGCAATTCAGGCATGGTGGCTCTAACCGCTTCCAAATAGTCTTCTGTTACGATGGTCGGTGGCAAATCGGGTTCTGGGAAATAACGGTAATCATTCACCGCTTCCTTTTTACGCATGCTGAATGTGGTGCCGTTCAAACCATTGAAACCGCGGGTTTCGCCGTCTACTTTTCCACCGGCGTTGATGAGGTCGGTCTGACGTTTGATCTCGAAATCGATGGCTCGTTTCACGTTGGAAATGGAGTTCATGTTTTTTACCTCCACTTTGGTGCCGAACGTTTTGGAGCCTAGGGGCATGACTGAAATGTTGGCATCGCAGCGCAAACTACCTTCTTCCATGTTTCCGTCACAAATGTCGAGGTAGCGCACCAAACGACGAATTTCGGTAACAAAGGCATAGGCCTCATCTCCGGTTTTGATATCCGGTTCAGTAACCACTTCAATCAATGCCGTACCCGCGCGATTGTAATCGACCAAGGTATCGTTCAAATCTTGATCGTGCATGCTCTTGCCTGTATCTTCTTCCATGTGGATACGGGTTAGGCGGATATCTTTGACGGTGCCATCGCTTAGTTTGATCCGAACGGCTCCGTTGTTACAGAGTGGAGTGTCGAACTGTGTGATTTGATACCCTTTCGGCAAATCGGCATAGAAATAGTTTTTCCTGGCATAGCGATTTACTCGGCGAATGTCACAATTTAAGGCCAATCCCATTTTTATGGCATTGTCGATGGCTGCTTTGTTATGCCTGGGCAGCGTACCGGGATGGCCCAAACTGATTGGGCTCACCTGGGTATTGGGTAAAGCGCCATATTCTGTACTGTCTGCAGAGAATGCTTTGCTTTTGGTTTGCAATTGCACGTGAATTTCCAAACCGATTACCGCCTCAAATTGTGTTTCCATACTTAGGTTCTACAAAGATAGCAAAACCGCATTGTGAATGGGGATCGTGTTTTCCACCGAAATCGGTGTTACCTTTGACGAAGGCAGTCCGTTCTATCGATTCGTAAAAGCGAATAGGAAAGTCCGGGCAACACAGGGTACCGCACTTCCTAACGGGAAGGGGCTCTGAATTTCGGTTCGGGGTTACAGAAAGTGTCACAGAAAGCAATACCGCCACTTTCGGGTGGTAAGGGTGAAAAAGTGGGGTAAGAGCCCACTCGTTCCGGAGTGATTCGGGATTGGGACAAACCTTGCGGGTTGAAAGGTCAAATAAACCTGGATTAAAGGGCGACCCGCCCCATTGCTTCGGCAAGCCAGGAGGGTAGACCGATAGAGGTGCCGCGTGAGTTGCATCCTAGATCAATGATAGAAGCTTCAGGAAACTGAAGTACAGAACCCGGCTTACAGGACTGCCTTTTTTATTTTTTTTTCAATTCAACTTGACGGATTAGAAACTTTCTGTTACTTTTGCACCACGATTGAGTTATCAATCAACAAGCGAGAATAGCTCAGTTGGTAGAGCACAACCTTGCCAAGGTTGGGGTCGCGAGTTCGAGTCTCGTTTCTCGCTCTAAGAGCACACAAAAGCCCCGGAAACGGGGCTTTTCTTTTTTCGCAAATGTGGTGTTTGAGTATTGTTTTGCGATTTGGGTATAGGGGTTATCAATATCCAATATTCCAATGCTTGAAAATAACAGCTTCGTCATTTGCCAAGAGATTCAATGTTCTGGGTAAGTAATTGGATAGAACTGAGGGAATAAAAAAAGGGCCGCTCACAGAGCGGCCCTTTTTGTTATATCTGAAACGTGATTAACGTCTGCGTTTGGTCTTTTTGTCGATACCCGAGCTTGGCAAGCCGTTGTATTTCTTCTTGCTGTTACCCACAGGAGAACCAATGCGAATCATTGCACAACGGAAACCGATGTTAGATTGGCTTTGCTTCTCATCCAAGAAACGACGAGTTCCAGGAGAGGCCCAGTATACACGGTCGTTCCAAGAAGCGCCTTTGTAAACACGTGCTTTGTTGTTTATTAATGAAGTTACACCGTATTCGTAGGTCATATCTCCATTGTTGTAGTTATCTTCATCCTTGAATCCAATGTTGTCGGCTTTCTTGTAGTTACGACGGTTTACGTTTTCACGCTCTGTTACGTCCCGGTATTGCAAACGGCCCAATGAATCTTTCTGCTCGATAACACCGTACTGATCCAAAACCAATGTTTTGTATACGTTACCACGGAAAGGCATGAACGCGTCGAAGTCTTCCTGGGTCAAAGGACGGTAAACATCCATGGTCCACTCCGCTACGTTGCCTTCCATATTGTAAAGTCCGTAAGCGTTTGGCCAGTAGCTGTAAACGGGTGTGGGGACAAAACCCGCATCGTTCAATTGACCACCAGCAACTCCACCGAAGTCACCTTTACCCACCATGGCGTTCAAACGAATCTTACCGCGATCTTTTTCTTTCTCTTCTTTGATACGAATGGTGTAGTCGTTCCAACCATAAATTTTCTTTTGCTCAATGTTATTGAATTGAACATCGCCAATGTTGGCTTGGGCTGCGTATTCCCATTCAGCTTCTGTCGGCAAGCGATACTCTGGCAGGAAAATACCATCTTCCATATTCACTTTGAAACGCTTCTGGTCTTTCTTCTTTTTCTTGCTGTAATCAGCCAAAGGCTTTTTGCCTTTTTTAATGAAGTCATACTGACCTGCCAAGTAAGTTCTGGTGTGGAATGTATTGTCATCGTTTGCATCGGTAACAACATCGTATTTGATGATGCCTTCACGATCCAAGATGGTTTCGTTCACACGTTCAGTTCTCCACTGCGCAAACTCTGAGGCTTGTTGCCAGTTTACACCGACTACAGGATAGTCCTTGTAAGAAGGGTGGCGGAAGTAGTATTCCACGAAAGGTTCATTGTATGCCAATTTGCTTCTCCAACACAAAGAGTCGGGTAGGGCGCGTTGGTATACTTCAGGATAACTGATGTAAGTACGCATCAACCAGTACACATATTCGCGATACTGAAGGTTGCTTACTTCCGCTTCATCCATGTAGAATGAATTTACGGTTACAGTTCTCTCTGTGTTGTTGTTGTCGAACTGAAGATCTTTTTCCGTAGAACCCATGGTGAATGATCCACCTTCTACCAAAACCAATCCTGGTCCTGTTTCTTGTCCCCTGTATTTTGGGTTGGCAAAACCTCCCCATTTGGGATTGTTGTAGGCTTGACCTGTGGTCTTACTTACATTCTTCGGACCGCAAGCGCTAGCGGCCACCATGGCTGCTACTGCCCAAATCCAAGTGCGATTTTTCATTAACACGGTTTGCATTCTTTGTTTCTAATAACGACAGATTGTGTGTATTATTTGCAAATATATATTTTTTTTCAACATACGCAATAAAAAAGCCCAACGGTTGTTGGGCTTTTTGTGAATATTGATTGTTGAAAACAGGGTTGGTTTAGAATTCTGGACAGCGCAATGGTTTGAATGGCGTTCTTCCCGGAGGTACACACCAATCGATGGTTGCACTCACCTCATGAGAAGAAGGAATGGCACTGCGACCATCGCTTACCGTGAAGTCGTAGCTATATCCAAATTTGAAGCGATTTTTTCTAAAGCCAACCAACATGATGATAGCATCAGAATTTTTAAATGTTCCAAATGTTTGACGGAACCACAAACCGGTTACCAAGGGACCTTTGTTTGCATAGAATCCCAAGTTCAACTGGGTGAAGTTTCTCTGTTTCATGAACAAAGCATTGGGAGAGAATGTGTTTTCTTCGAAACGACTTCTAGTCAATGGAATTACAGCACCTGTGTGCACGGTCATGCGCATGGGCAATACTTCATCTGGGTTGTCGTAGAAGCTCCAGTTGGGCTCAATGATGTTGTGCGCAGCAAAACCCATATAGAATTTGCTTGAATACATCACCCATCCCGCGTTGAAGTTAGGGTAGCTCTTGTTCAAACTCGCAGGCTGCTGTTCGCCCGTAGGAAGTACAAAGCCTTGTGTCGGATTGATTTGATCCGCAAATTTCAACTTGCTCCAGTTGATGGATTTCATTGTGTAAGATCCCTGAAGACCAAAACGCATGTAAATTCGTCCACGATCCAAGGGCAACAGATAACTATATACACCACTTACTGTGGTTGAGGTTAATAAACCGGATCCCGCGATGTCATGAAATACCATCGCGCCCAAACCACCACCCACACTAGGAATGTGCTGATCCCAAGAAGCGCAGAAAGAACGAAACGTTCCAGGCAAATTGGGCCACTGATTTCGGTAGTTGGTGGCAAATCGTCCAGCAGCACCATAGGCACACACGGCAGATCCCGCCAATGCAGGGTTGGTGTACACGGGTGACGCGTAGAACTGCGAAAGCTCCGGATCTTGCGCCTGAATTTTCAAACTCAAAGTCCCTAAGAAGCCAAGACTAAGTACTCGTAATGCTGTTTTCATGTGGTACGTCTAACAAACTTACAAATAAAAACGAATCAACGGATAAATTATTGATTTTATCAGGAAACTTTCTGAAAAATCATCGAAAACCTGCGCTAGTGACAATACAATGACAATTGATTTCAATGATTTTTTGTAATTTCCCGTTCTAAACATGGTGAAAAAAATTTTATCCATTTTCAGTGTCTGGTTTTTTATTTTGGCCCCCGATGCTCAGGCCCAATCCTTTTTGAGTCAAGGGAAGTGGGTGCAGATTGAAATTGGCAAAACAGGGATGTATCGCATCACTAAAGCCGAGCTCCAGTCCATGGGTTTTGATCTTTCCAATGCCGACCCTAGAAATTTTCAAATTTTCGGAATTCAGGGGCAGGGATTGCCTGAAATGAATTCGGCTGAAGTAAGATCTCAAGCGCCCCAAATTCCCTGTGAGGTCTTGGGTGAATCCGACGGGGTATGGGATGACTTAGATGCAGTGTATTTTTTCGGACAGGCAGCCAAAGATTGGGAATTCAACCAAGTTGAATATCAACACACAAATAATTTTTATTCAAACAAAACCTATTTGGTTATCGGACATGGTTCTGTACCTGGGTTGCGCGTGATGCCGCAAAAAACCGCCATCGGTGCTGTGTCAACCACTTTCAAAGGCTCACAGGTTTACTATTTTCATGATTCAGACATCGTAAATCCTGCGGCCATGGGCCGACAATGGTTTGGAGAGCGCCTAGGCAATGAGACATTGGTTAGAAATTTTTCCGAGTCTATTCCCAGTATTCCCAACGATAGTTTAGAAATCGCCTTTCAGGTAGCCTCCTTTATTACAGAAGATACAGGATCGCTCATTGTAACGGCCAACGGCCAAGCCCATAGATTTTCGCTAAGAGCCATTGGCGGCTCCTACGAACCCTACTATTTATTAAAAGGCAAAATCAAAGTACCCGCCAATGGTAGTAAGTTGTCTCTGCAGTTTAAACTCAATCGACCCAACACAAAATCGTATGTCCTCCTGGATTACTATGAAGTGAAAAGATGGGAATCGCTCGGACAAAATGCCACGTCGACCGGAATCATCAGAAACAACGAACTTGGCATGTACAACCAAAATGCCTATTTCGAGTGGTTATGCACCGGGGCTACATCGCTACAGGTATGGAATGTTTCAGATCCAATCCATCCCAGTGTGATGAATGTGGAGAACCTCGTGAGTGGTAATAAGCGATTGCTTGTATCCAAAGATGAGCCTCATCATACGTTCATTGCCTTCAATCGATTTGGGGTAGACTTGTTGAAGCCCAAAGTAAAGCAAACGTTGAGCAATCAAAACAAAGCCTATGATCCCCAAGCAGATTTTCTGATTATAACCCACCCTGATTTCATGGAAGCTGCGGTGGATTTGGCCAATTTTCGTCGTGTGAATCCAGGCTATTCGGTGCAAGTGGTTACGCCGCAAGAGATATACAATGAGTTTTCGGCCGGACAGCAAGACTTGGTTGCCCTGCGCGATTTCATTCGGCATAGAAAAAAACTAGGCGATGCGGCCGGGAAACCCCTGAAATACGTTACGTTGATTGGCGCCGCGTCTTACGACATGCAAGACCGGGTTGCCAATAACACCAATTTCATCCCCATTTATCAGTCGACCGGTTCAAGCGGCGCGGGTTCTTTTTGCCTGGACGATTTTCTTGCCTTCCTCGATTCGAACGAAGGCGATCCGATGCAAGTTAAAGGCAAAATGGATGTATCTATCGCCCGGATACCCGCCAGAACACCGGAAGAAGCCAAAGCGGTGGTTTCGAAAATTCGTCGATATAACTCGCCCAACTCGCTCGGACCTTGGCGCGCAAACATCGCCTTTGCTTGTGATGACGTGGATGAAAGTTGGGAAACAGAATTTGTGGTTGAATCTGAGAACAACGCCAACTACATCAACCAATACTTTCCGTATTTCAACGTGAACAAATTGTACGCCGATGCTTTTCCTCAATCTACCACAGGGAACAATGAAAAGTATCCCGAAATGAGCGCGGCCATCAACCGTACCATGAACGATGGCGCCTTGTTTATGAACTACCAAGGCCACGGAGGATTGAAAGGTTGGGCTCAAGAATCCATGCTAGACATTCCCATGATCACTTCATGGAACAATCCCTACCGCATGCCCATATTGTTCACGGCCACCTGTGAGTTTAGTGCGTTTGATGACCCCAAAGTGCAAAGTGCGGGGGAGTTGGCCCTGCTGAATCCAAAAGGGGGTGCCATCGCCTTGATGAGTACCACGCGTTTGGTTTATGTGAGCGGGAATACGCAAATCAATCGCGACTTCTGGACAAACTACGGATTCCCCAAGCCCAATGAGCCCATACCCACACTGGGAGAGGTATACCAACGGATGAAAAATCGTCCGAGTTATACAACCGAGGACAACAAATTTGCCTTGTTGGGTGACGCCAGTATGCCCATCGCTTTTCCCAAGCATTTGATTCAGGTTGATTCGGTTCAAGGACTGCCGGTTAGCGCTTTTAGAGATACCATCAAAGCATTCTCCGTGGTGCGCTTGTCGGGCCATGTGAACGAGCGTTTGGTAGGTCCGTTTAACAATTTCAACGGGACGATGTGGGTGAAAATCTATGATAAGCCCCTGCAGAAATATACATTAAATAATGATGGTCAAGCGCAGCCCGTGGCGTTCTCAGAGCTCTCTGGCGTTTTGTTTAATGGTCAGGTAACGGTGAAAAACGGTCGCTTCAACTTGGTGTTTTCTGTGCCAAAGGACATTGCCTACAACTACGGTATCGGTGTGGCCAAGTTTTATGCGCACAACGGTGAAACCGACGCGGCAGGCTCCTGGCAATTTTTCATCGGGGGCAGCGAAACCCTTCAATCGGTAGATACCGATGGTCCAACGATCAAATCGTTCATGCAGGACACCACCTTTGTAGACGGCGGGAAAGTGGCCCGAGATGTTGATTTTGTTGCTCGGATTTTTGACAAAGACGGCATCAATTCCACCGGTGCCGGTATCGGTAGAGATATGCAGCTGATCATCGATGAAGGGACTGAAAATCAGAAGAGCTTTGTACTGAATGACTATTTTGGATACGACGTCAATAGTTACACGAGAGGTACTGTGAGATTTCCGCTCTCTGGTTTGGTGCCCGGCAAGCATACATTTACTTGTAAAGCGTGGGATATTTATAACAATCCAGGGAAAGGCAGTGTAACCTGTTTGGTGATTCCTCCACGCACACTGGAGATTACGGGATCCATGGCTTACCCCATTCCGTTTCAAGATGAGTTAAAAGTATGGGTTCAGCACACCTTGCCCGGTGAAAATATTACCGCCCGTTGGAAAATTACTGATGCCCAAGGAAGAGTGGTTGATCAAGGGGAAACTTTCCACGAGTCTGCTCAAGCGAAGTTGTCGGTCATTGATTGGAATGGAACTTCGTCTAGCGGAGCGCAATTGCAGGGCGGGGTATTCTTCTATCAAGTGATATTAATCACCGAAGATGGCCTTGAAAATCAAGTGGGTGGAAAGTTTGTCAAAGCACAATGATTTTGAATTTCTTTCGTTTATTTCAAATATCTTGCTTTCACCATTAGGATGCACAAAATCGAAACCATATTTTTGCCATTACGCGATATGAAAAAAACAGCAGCCATTGCTTTATTATCACTTTCTGCATGGGCGTCTTTGGATGCGCAAAATAACTCAATGACTTCCAAGCAGTTGGCTGGTCAATTGAATACAGTCACCACCATGGTGCCCTTTTTGACCATTACCCCAGACAGTCGCTCAGCGGCCATGGGTGATGTTGGGGTTGCCTTGTTCAATCCCGACGCCAATAGTGGATGCTGGAACATGGCCAACTTGGTCCATGCCAAGAACAAAACAGGATTCTCTTTGTCCTACGCGCCTTGGTTGCGTCAGTTGGTGGATGATGTGGGATTCTCTTATTTGTCGGGCTATGCCAAGGTAGGCAAGGGGTCTGCAGTTTCTGGTTCTATGCGTTATTTCTCTTTGGGAAACATTCAATTCACAGATTTTGAAGGCAATCCCACTGGTAATTTCAACCCCAATGAGTTCGCTTTTGACGGGGGATACGCCACTCAATTCAATAACAACTTCTCGATGGGCGTGAATCTGCGCTTCATATACAGCAATTTGACCGGTAACCGCGCTTTCAACGGTATCGATTACAAAGCGGCCATGGGAGCGGCGGGAGATGTGAACTTGCTGTATAAGACCGAGGTGAAAAACCCCAAAGGCGGATTCGATAAATTGCAATTTGGTTTGAATCTGCAAAACATCGGTTCCAAAATGACTTACTCTTCTAAAGAGAAGCGTGACTTTATTCCTACCAACATGAAGTTGGGTGTGGGCTATAGCCACAAAATCGATGACTACAATACGGTGAACATCTACGCGGATATCAATAAATTGCTGGTGCCCACCCGCCCATATTATTTGGTATCTTACACAGGAGAAGATTCTTTGATCAATGGCGTACGTCAGTTTACGGGTATTGATCCCAACGTGAATACCATTCAAGGGATGATTCAATCGTTTTATGATGCACCCGGAGGATTTGCTGAGGAAGTGAAGGAATACAATTTCAGTGGCGGTGCAGAGTACATTTATAACGACCAATTTGTTTTGCGTGCCGGTGCGTTCTATGAATCTAAGACCAAGGGTGGACGTCAATACGGAACCATCGGTTTGGGTTTGAAGTACAACACATTTACCATCGATGCCGCCTATTTGGTACCCTTTGCAAACCGTCATCCACTGCAAAACCAGATGCGTTTTTCTCTGTTGTTTGATCTTTCAGCACTCAGAGATACACCGGGATCTAATTAAATCCAATCTTTTTGTTCTCCATACGGGTGGTGAGACGTAAATTTGCCATCTATGGATTCACGCAGAAACACACTCATCCAAAAGCGCGAGGAAGCGGCAATGGGTGGAGGTCAGGCTAGGATTGATTCACAACATAAAAAAGGAAAATTAACAGCCCGCGAGCGGATTCAATTGCTGCTCGATGAGGATACATTCTGTGAGATTGGTGCATTTGTTACGCACCGTAGCACCGATTTCGGCATGGAGAAACAACAGTTTCTTGGCGATGGTGTGGTGACAGGGTATGGTAAAATAAACGGTAGGACAGTCTACGTGTTTTCTCAAGACTTTACCGTTTTTGGTGGTTCTTTGAGCGAGACCCATGCCGAGAAAATTTGCAAGATTATGGATATGGCGTTGGCCAATGGCGCGCCCGTGATTGGAATGAATGATTCCGGTGGAGCGAGAATCCAGGAGGGTGTCGTTTCGCTGGGGGGATACGCCGATATTTTCTATCGCAACGTACAAAGCAGTGGTGTCATTCCACAACTTTCGGCCATCATGGGTCCCTGTGCCGGTGGTGCCGTGTATTCGCCAGCCCTCACTGATTTTATTTTCATGGTAGAAAATACCAGCTACATGTTTGTTACAGGTCCCAACGTGGTAAAAACGGTAACCAACGAAGATGTAAGCAGTGAAGACTTGGGTGGTGCATCTGTACATGGTTCCAAGAGCGGTGTTGCGCATTTCACCATGGCCAACGAGGTGATGTGTATACAAAACTTGCGTAAACTCTTGAGTTATGTTCCCCAGAATTGCGAGGAAAAGGCACCCGCCATTCCTTACACGTCGGGAAATGAAATTCGCGAGGTACTGAAAGACATCGTCCCAGAAAATCCCAATCAGCCCTATGATATCAAAGAAGTCATTCAAGGGGTGGTGGATGCGGATAGTTTCATGGAGGTGCATGGATCCTATGCTGAGAATATTGTGGTGGGATTTGCGCGATTGGCGGGAAGAAGCATTGGGGTAGTGGCCAACCAGCCGGCCTTTTTGGCGGGGGTGCTAGACGTGCATAGTTCTCAAAAAGCGGCCAGGTTTGTTCGATTCTGCGACGCCTTCAATATTCCTTTGTTGGTGTTTGAAGATGTCCCCGGTTTCTTGCCTGGCACCGATCAGGAATGGAATGCAATTATCACCAACGGTGCGAAATTGTTGTACGCCTTCAGTGAAGCCACCGTGCCCAGAATTACTGTAATTACCCGCAAAGCCTATGGCGGTGCGTACGATGTGATGAATAGCAAGCACATCGGTGCCGACTTGAACTTTGCATGGCCTACGGCTGAAATTGCGGTGATGGGTGCCAAAGGTGCGGCGGAAATTATCTTCAAACGTGAAATCGATGCGGCTTCGGACAGGGATGTGGCTTGGAAAGAAAAAGAAAAGGAATACGGAGACCTTTTTGCAAATCCCTACAGAGCGGCTGCCCGCGGGTTTGTGGATGAGGTGATACTGCCAGAAGAGACCCGCGCTCGCTTAATCCAAGCGTTTGATATGCTTCAAAATAAAGTAAAGAACAATCCCAGAAAGAAACACGGCAATATTCCGTTGTAAATAGAACAAATCATGAAAAAAGGACTTTCATTCTTCGCAAGCATGGCTTTGATGACGGCCACGTTGATTTCACAAACAGCCACAGAACCCGTTCAGATTGCAGCCAAAAACAACATCATGGTAGGTGCCGGCGCCATCAACGGAATGTACATACTGGTGAAAAATGCGGATAAATTGCAATCTTCTGATTCCTCCTTTTTTGCGGGTATTACTACCAATACCGTAAAACCGTTGTACTTTATTAAATATGAGTATAAGTTAGCGGAGCGACATACACTGGGTGTGAATTTTGCCAATAGCGGATTTGTGATTGGTGGTTTGGTCAAAGATTCATTTTTTGTGAACGATTTGGGCGTTTTAACACAAACACAAGTGGATTTTACCTATCGATCAAGAAGTTTCAACCTCCGATACAACTACTTGTTTAATACGAATGAGTCGTTTCAAGTGTATTGGGGATTGGGTATTGGCGTTCGCGGAAACTCCGTTTCATTAAAGACCAACAACCCCGAATTAAGTAAATTGATCGATATTCCGAATATCAATGTAGCCAGTGTGCCTGTCATGGGATTTGAGAGCACCTTGGGCTTCCGTGGTAAAATCCAAGAACAATTGGGCTGGTATGCGGAATTGGGGATGGCCAAAGCCCTGTTCCAAGCCGGACTCTCATATCGCTTCTGAATTCAGAAAAATCATGATTTTGGCCAATATTTTGGCCATTTTGCCCATTTTTTCGTAAAAAACAGGCCAAATTTGAACAATTTTCGTCGTTTTCGGCAAATTATGGTTTTCTTTGTGCCTTCAACTTAAAGCGAAAATATGGACTTAAAAGAGATTCAAGCCCTGATTAAATTTGTTTCAGGCGTAGGTGTAGATGAAGTAGAAATCAACCAAAAAGATTTTAAACTTTCAATCAAAAAGAATCCTGCACAAATCACCACAGCCCAATATACCCCTGTGGCAGTTCAGGCAGCGCCCGCAGCAGCAGCGCCCGCAGTGGCAGCGCCTGCGGCAGCAGCGCCTGCAGCGCCTGCAGCGCCAGCAGCAGAAGCCAAAGCCGATAACCTGATCACCATCAAATCACCCATGGTTGGAACGTTTTATCGCACCCCAAATCCAGAATCACCCGTGTTCGTGAATGTGGGGGATGATGTTAAACCCGGTAAAGTGGTTTGTATCATTGAAGCGATGAAGTTGTTCAATGAGATTGAAAGTGAGATCAGCGGAAAGATTGTAAAAGTGTTGGTAGAAAATGCGACTCCAGTAGAGTACGACCAGCCTTTATTCTTGGTTGAACCTGCCTAATCACATTTGTCATGTTTAAAAAACTCTTAATCGCAAACCGCGGTGAGATTGCGTTGCGTATCATTCGCACGTGTAAAGAAATGGGGATTAAGACAGTCGCTGTTTATTCCACAGCCGATCGTGAAAGTCTTCATGTTCGCTTTGCCGACGAAGCGGTTTGTATCGGACCTCCTCAGAGCAAAGACAGTTATTTGTCGATGTCTCGCATTTTGGCTGCAGCGGAAATTACCAACGCCGACGCCATTCACCCAGGATACGGATTTTTGTCTGAGAATAGCAAGTTCTCTGCACTTTGTCGCGATCACGGCATCAAATTTATTGGTGCTACGCCAGAGCAAATCGATCAAATGGGTGATAAGTCAAATGCCAAGGACACCATGAAAAAAGCAGGTGTTCCCACCATTCCTGGATCAGAAGGTTTGTTGGAAAGCTTTGATGAAGCCATCAAAATTGCCAACCAAATTGGATACCCCGTAATCATGAAAGCCACCGCTGGCGGTGGAGGTCGTGGTATGCGTATCGTTTGGAGGGACGAAGAAATCGAACCGGCATGGAACAGTGCGAAACAAGAAGCGGGCGCCGCTTTCGGCAACGACGGCTTGTACATGGAGAAATACATTGAAGATCCCCGTCACATCGAAATCCAAATCGCAGGGGATCAATATGGTAAAGTTTGTCATTTATCAGAGCGCGATTGTTCAATCCAACGTCGCCACCAGAAATTGTTGGAAGAAACACCATCGCCGTTCATGACGCCCGAACTTCGCGAGAAGATGGGTGAGGCAGCCAAAGCAGCAGCCCAAATCATCAATTACGAGGGTGTGGGTACCGTAGAGTTTTTGGTGGATAAACACCGCAACTTCTACTTCATGGAGATGAATACCCGTATTCAAGTAGAACATCCTGTTACTGAGGAAGTAATCAACTACGACTTGGTAAAAGAGCAAATTTTGATTGCAGCGGGTGTGCCCATTTCTGGAAAGGATCACTATCCAACCAAACACGCCATCGAATGTAGAATCAACGCGGAGGATATTCACAACAATTTCCGACCATCACCCGGTAAGATTACCCAATTGAATCGTCCAGGTGGACATGGGGTGCGTGTGGATACACATATTTATGCCGGTTACAGCATTCCGCCGTTCTATGATTCCATGGTGGCCAAGCTGATTGTTTCTGCGCAGACGCGTGAGGAAGCCATCGTAAAAATGGAGCGTGCCTTGGGTGAGTTTGTGATAGAAGGAGTGAAAACCACAGTACCATTGCACTTGCAATTGATGCGTGATCCCGACTTCCGTGCGGGTAATTTCACCACCGCTTTCATGAATACCTTCGAAATTAAATAACCTCATTCAGGTATATCAACGAGAAAGGGCACCCATGGGTGCCCTTTCTCGTTGATAGCCGTAATCCTTCCAACAGCCAGCGCTAATGGTTGGGTTATTTAAATTTTACTCCAGTTGCCCGGAATTTGATTTCAATGGTTTTGTCCTCCAAGGTGTCGCGATAAAAGTGTCCTTTTGCGTACAGGTCTTTGTTGGCAATGTTCTTAGGAACGGTGAACACTTCGCCAAAATCGACAACCATGTTATCGTCTTCGGTGACATAAGACAGCCAGCAGCCCTCGGATTGACATACTTCAGCTACTTTACCAAACAACACGGCTTCTGCCTTGCCTTCTTTTTGAAAAGCTTCCATGCCTACTGCTACCGAAACCGCCTCATCAGAGTTCACAGGATCCCCAATTTGATTGATAGAAGTTTGGTTGCAGGCGCCCAAAATCACCGTAAGCGTAAAGATTGAGCTACGAATCATTCTTTTCATAATACAAAGATAGTTTAATTGATCCCAATGTTGGGGTCGAAAGGATAGAGCAGATACGGTTTTCTCTTTTGAATAAACTGATCAATACCCACTTGCCAGGAGTCTCTTATTTCACTGGGCTTTAGTCCCTGCGTGATTTGTTGTCTCAACATCGCGCTGCCGGCCAATTTATCAAAAAATGGATTGAAAAATTTGGATTTATCGGGACATTCCTGGTACAACATCAACAGCCATTCTATGTAGAGGTGTTTGTATGAAATGATGAATTCAGAGGCAAAATTGGTGAGCAGTACTCCGTGACACGTATCGCCCAAATAGGGAGGGTTTAATGACTTTCCGGGAATAGCACGGGGCGTAAATCGGTAAGTCCCTTGTTTTAGCCATGGCGCTCCGAAGCACTCAAAAGGTTTGTCGGTGCCGCGCCCCATGCTCACGTTGGTGCCTTCAAGCAAACAAAGGGTGGGATACAAATAGATGGCGTTTTGTGTGGGTAGGTTGGGCGATGGGGGAACAGGCAATGTATAGCTGCGATTGTGTGTGTAGTTTGTGCAGGGAATCACCGTCAATTTACACGCTTTTCGTTTGGGTGAAAGACTGTCTTTGAGCCATCCTTCGGCGTTGATCATTTTGGCCAGTTCGCCCAACGTCATTCCGTGAACAATGGGAATAGGGTGAAGACCAACCATGCTTTTGAATGAGGGTTGTAATACAGGACCATCAACATAAAACCCATTGGGATTGGGTCTGTCAAGTACGATCAGTCCTTTGTTATTATCGGAGCAAGCTTGCATAACATAATGCAACGTCGTGAGGTACGTGTAAAATCTGGCGCCCACATCTTGAATGTCGAACAGCACAATATCCATATCTTTTAAGTCTTCTGCCGTGGGTTTTACATGTTTACCATACAGAGAAATGATTTTTAGCCCGGATTTGGGGTCGATCCCATTATTGATATGGGCCCCATTTTCCGCATCACCCCGAAAGCCGTGTTCTGGAGCAAATACTCTGGTAATGGTAATTCCCAACGATTTTAGGGTGTCGATAAGGTGGGTTTTACCGATGGTTGAGGTGGGGTTGGCTACGATTCCGATTCGCTTGTTCTTCAACAACGGAAGATAGGATTCGGTATTTTCAGCACCAACGCCGATGGGGAGCAGGTTTTGGGGGCTGGCCGAGACGATGTTAGACGGTTTCGCTTGGTTGGGTTTGATGGGGTTTCCTTGGGTTTGTGCGATAGCCGGGCATAAAAACCATCCACAGATTGTCTGCAGCGCTATTATTACGAGTGCGTTGAAAGAACTACCTTTGAATGTAGTAGTGTCTTGGGTTAAATTCATAGCGTTTCGATTCATGGGGAGTGGGGGCAATTCCTTCTCCAAAAATATGATGCGTTTGGCAATATCCGCTGTTTCTTTGAGCGTTGCTACGATGATTGTGACAATTGCCACAGTGAAAGGCTTTCAAAATGGCATTCGCAACAAGGTAGTTCAGGTTCATGGTAGCTATATTATTGATCACGCGGCCAATGTAGAGGGGGCAGAACCCATGGTCGTTTCCTCCAAGCATCTGCCTGCGTTTGTGGAGTCAAAACGGTCCAACACAACATCAAAACCAGGCGGAATTTCACACTTTGCGATTTCTGCGAGCAAAGCTTGTATTGTAAAGGGGGAAACGGAGTTGGATGGGGTGGTGGCCAAGGGGATGCATCACGCCGATTTTCAATTTGGCATGGGTGAATTTTTAGTGTCGCACTGTGCTTCATTTGCTTCAGGGGTTCAGGAAATACAGCCAGAGGGATTGGTTGTACAATCGAATGGAACGCAGTGGGTATATATTTCTCAGGCGATGGCAGATCGGTTGCGTTTGGATACGGGGGATCAGTTGACTTTAGTCTTTTTTGTAAATGACAGTTTGGGCAGGGGGAGGCCGCGCGCAGCGCGGCCGCTCATTGCAGGGTTGTTTGAGACGGGGATAGAACAGATCGACAATCAAGTCATCTATACCGATTTGTCGCTGGTGCAGAAATACCTGGATGTCAAGCCCGGATTTACCCAAATTGAATTGTGGGAGGCTAAGCAGGGCGACATCGATCCCCTCGCTATATCGATGCAGTTGCCCGCCGGCATGTTGCGGATTTCCGATTCTAGGCAGTTTCATCGACAGATCTACGATTGGTTGGCTATACTAAACACCAATGTGTGGGTGATCCTTTCGTTGATGGCCTTGGTGGCGATCATCGCGATGTCTACCATCCTGTTGATCTTGATGGTTGAAAAGACCTCATTTGTGGGTATTGCTCAAGCCATGGGTGGTAGCATTGCCCAGATCCAACGAATTTTCTTGTGGCAGTCTGCCTACATTGTTACCATCGGCGTAGTTTTGGGAAATATTATCGCCATTACCTTGTGTTTGATGCAAGACAAAACGCACTTCCTCACACTCAACCAAGAGGTTTACTTTGTGAAATATGTGATGGTGGACCTGGATTTTATATCCATTCTACTGGTAAATCTAGGAATCATTCTGGCCAGCGTTTTCGCGGCGATTCTACCCGTACAATGGATAAAGCGGATGACCCCTTCCAGAGCCATCCGCTTCCAATAAGTGTTTTGTAATTGAATTAGGCGTCGATCTTCGCGTATTTCGCATTGGCTTCGATGAATTCCCGGCGGGGAGGTACATCATCGCCCATCAACATGCTGAAAATACGATCTGCTTCCGCAGCACTGTCGAGTTCCACACGCTTGAGGGTTCTGCGTGCTGGATCCATGGTGGTTTCCCAGAGCTGCTCCGCATTCATTTCTCCCAAACCTTTGTATCGTTGAACACCTACGCTGTCTTCGTTTCCACCTTTGGCCAATTCTCTGATGGCGGCATCGCGACCTGCATCATCCCAACAGTAGCGACTTTCTTTGCCCTTTTTCACAAGGTACAATGGCGGTGTGGCTATGTATAGGTGACCATTTTCGATGAGTTTTTTCATGTGACGGAAGAACAAGGTCAAAATCAAGGTTCTAATGTGTGAACCATCCACGTCCGCATCCGTCATAATCACGATTTTGTGATATCTGAGGTTGTTCAACATCAATTCTTTTTCACCTTCTTCGTTGGTGCCGATGTGAACTCCCATCGCCGTAAACATGTTGCGGACTTCTTCGTTGTCGTAGATTTTGTGCTCCAACGCTTTCTCCACGTTCAAAATCTTACCACGCAAGGGCAGAATGGCCTGAAACTCGCGGTCTCTACCTTGTTTCGCTGTTCCTCCTGCTGAATCTCCCTCTACCAAAAATATCTCACAGATGGCTGGATCTGTTTTTGAACAATCGCTGAGCTTTCCGGGTAGCCCCATGCCGCTCATGGCGCCTTTGCGTTGTACCATTTCACGCGCTTTGCGGGCCGCCGCACGGGCTTGTGCCGCAACGATAACTTTGTCAACGATCACACGCGCCTCTTTGGGGTTTTCCTCCAAATAGTTGTCGAGCATTTCACCAACGGTCATATCAACAGCACCCATTACCTCGTTGTTTCCTAACTTGGTTTTGGTCTGTCCTTCAAATTGAGGCTCCTGCACTTTTACTGAAATTACCCCGGTAAGTCCCTCGCGAAAATCGTCCCCTGAGATTTCGATTTTCACTTTTTCCAACAACTTCATGCGCTCGGCGTAGGCTTTCAGTGTGCGTGTCAAAGCCCGGCGGAATCCGGCAACGTGAGTACCTCCTTCAATGGTATTGATGTTGTTTACATAGGAATGCAAATTCTCTGCATAGCCCGTATTGTATTGAAAAGCGATTTCCACGGGAATGCCATGCTTATCGCTCTCGGCATAAACAGGGAAAGGAATCAATTTCTCTCTGGTGCCATCGATGAACGTAACAAACTCCTTCAAACCACCCTCAGAAAAATAATCGCCTTTGCGGAACGATCCATCTTCCAGCGTTTCCCGCTCATCAACCAGTGTAAGATGAATGCCTTTGTTCAAATATGCCAATTCACGCAAACGGTTTTGCAATGTCTCAAAGTTGTATTCGGTAGCCTGGAAAATACTGGCATCTGGTTGGAATTCAACCACGGTTCCACGACGATCCGATGTGCCGATTTCCTTCACAGAATACATCGGTTTACCAATTTGATATTCCTGTTGGAAAATCTTGCCTTCACGGTACACAGTTACTTTTAAGTCCGTGGAAAGCGCGTTTACACAACTCACACCCACACCATGCAATCCCCCAGATACCTTATAGGTGTCTTTGTCGAATTTACCACCGGCGTGAAGCACGGTCATTACCACTTCCAAGGCACTGCGATTTTCCTTTGTGTGCATACCTGTAGGGATACCCCGACCATCATCCTCAACGCGAATGGCGTTTCCGGGCAAGATGGTTACATGGATGTTCTTACAATGGCCAGCCAAAGCTTCATCGATACTGTTATCGACAACCTCATATACCAAATGGTGGAGACCCTTCACACCGATGTCACCAATGTACATCGCGGGTCTTTTTCTTACTGCTTCTAATCCTTCTAAAACTTGAATATTGTCGGCGTCGTAATTCGCTCTACTTAAATCTTCCGTCATTTGACTTTGTTGTTAATTGATTCGTAAAAATACCCATTAAACCCACCCAAACGGCGGAAACAGGTGGATGATTATCCACAATTTAACAACGAGGGAACGGGTAGGTTAACTGCGCGACAACCAGCCCAAATAGTGCAGATAATTGATTCCCGATAGTTGGTATTGTAATTTGTATTCTAGGGCCAGTAAATTCAAATCCAGCAAGCGCATTTCGCGTGAGTTCAACACAAAAAAATTCACATCGCCAGCCTCCAATCGCCTCGCTTCCATGTCGTACAGCCGTTGCTGGTTTTTGCCAATAGACGTCCACTGCTCAAATTGTCCTTGTTGAATGGCGTATTCCTGCAATAACGCCCTGGATTTCACCGAGTAGTTTCTTGTTTTGTTGTCAACCTCCAATTGGGCATTGATCAAACCCAGTTGCATTTCTTTGTATTGACCGCGTTGTTGTTTCAGGAATAAAGTAGATTGAAAACCCAAGCCAAATCCCGTGTACTGGGTTGCTGAGTTTGGGGTATATCGCCACGCGGCGTTCGGTTGACTGTACCCATATTGCAAATTCAAACTGGGCAGCATATTATTCTTGGCCAAATTGAATTCCAACTGTTTCGAAGCCACCTTCAGCACACTCATCCTTAAAGCAGGCTGTAGCATCGTTTCGTTGTTGGGATTGCTGGTGTAGGAATTGGCTTCGCTCACCATACTGTCTATCCACGAAAGGCCATCGGCAGTAGGGTATACGGAGGGCAGTGGCTCTAAGGGATTTCCATCGTTATCCCACAAGTACATGCTCACCATCAATCGCTGTTTTTCTTGTTTCCAAAGGGAAAGGTCATATTTGGCTTTGTATTGCTGCCATTGAACATAAGTCTCCATGGTGTCAACACTGGTGCCTGCGCCCGAGTAAAACAAAGTCCGGAGCCCCTTTTGTCGATCCGTTGCCAAACGCAAAACACCTTGAATTTGCTTCGCCGATTCATACGCCAATAACCACTGAGCATACTCCGTAAAAACGTCTCTGATTAAATCGTTGATCCATTGGTCGCGCTCGGCAAGACTCATTTCTACATTGATTTTGGCTTTTCCCAAGGCCGTTCGACGGTAATCGGTAATCAACCCTTTGAGCAATGGAAGTTCTGCGCTGATACCCAAGGACCCCAAAGTGGTTGACCCTGATTGTGTGAGTGGGTTGTCAATGGAGATACCGCCCCCAAAATAATTGGGAATGGCGAGGTCCACATTTTGGTTACGATACAGTTTGCCGCTTTCATTTTTTTGCGTGCTGTAGAGCGAAACAGAAGGGTCAAATGCACCGCGGGCAATCAACAATTGGGCCTTGGCGATGGGGGTGTAATTGTTCGCCTGTTTTAATACCGGATGATTCTGTAACACCCATTGCAGAACCGTTGAAAAGGGCAGGGGTTGTAACGCAGTTGTGACAGTATCGGTTGGCGCTGTTGTGGCCACAGAAAAGGGATGTGTCAAGCCATTGCCGGGGTGTGGTTTGGCTTCCATTTGCGCCGAAAATAGTGCAATCACGGTCATCCAAATGAATCCACGCAACACAAGGTCTTTTCGTGTTAACCGAAGGATAGCAATCATCAGGGCTCTCATTTTTCTTTGGCGTTTTCTGCTGGTTCTGGCTTGTAAAAATCAGCGGGGAATCCATTCAAAACCCGCCACAATTCATACCAAATTGGGACTGTTTTCAATAGCATATAGCCGCGGGCGCCCACACCAATTTTTAGTGCCAAAGGCCACGGCTTTTGCCGGGTATCCGCTTTCACCAAAACGCGATATTTCCCGTCGGTGTCCATCATGTTATCTACGCCATAAACTTTCCCTTGAAATGTTCCAAAACTCGCCGCTGGCCAACCGCTAAACACAATGGTGGGCCATCCGTCAAACACAAAATTGACCTGTTCACCAACATCCACCAAAGGCATGTCGTTGGGTGATAATTTTAATTCCACCGCCAATGAGGCGCCATCAGGGACAATGGTGCAAACGGCTTGTCCTTCTTTCACGGTCTCTCCAATGCCGCGAATGTTGGTTTTCGAAACATAACCATCCTGGGGTGCGGTAATTACATAAAACCCATTTCGAATGTTGTAGTTGTTGTAGTTGTTCCTCAGTTTGCTCACCTCGGCCTCTGTTTCCAACTGCGATGAAATGGCGGAGAATCGATCACTTTCCGCTTTTGCCAACTTCTCACCATATTCCGAACGCACATTCTTGTATTCGATTTTGGCGGTTTCTACCGCGTTGAGCGCACTTCTCACCTTGGCCTCCAATCCGATTTTCTTGGCGATGGCATCCTGGTATCTGAGTCGCCGGTTTTCCACCTCTAACGGACTCCGCAGCACTTCAACAGCCAAGGCACTGTCGCGCTCGTACTGTTTTTTGGCGATGTTCAATGCGATCACGGCCGCACTGAGGTCGGCCTGTACTTCTTTTAACTTGAATTGTTCTTGCTCTATTTTGTTGAGTGCTTTGGACTGCGACAAATCACGGTTGTTTTCCAGTTGATTAATCTGGTCATTAATCGCATCAATTTTACTGGTATAACTCAGAACAGATTTCTCTTTGGCCGTAATCTGCAACTCCGTTTGATCCAACAGTTTAGGGTCGAGATACTCCGTTTTTATTTCAGTGAGCACCACCACCGTGTCTCCGCGTTTGATAAAATCGCCTTCCTTGATTTTCCATACGCTCACCCGGCCTGCAATGTTTGTTTGTATTTCTTGGGGTCTTTGATCGGGAAGGAGGGTAATCACCTTGCCCGTAGCTTGTATATTTTGTCGCCAAGGCAAAAACAATCCCAATAAAACTATGGCCAACAGAATTCTCAATCGAAGGACCATGGATCTACCAACCCAAACACTGTCTTTCAACCAATATTGCGGTATTTTCTTACTATTCAGTTTCATACAGTGGCCTCCCATTTTTTACTGGCATCAATGGCATTGAGTTTTTCCAAAGCGGTGCCGCTATCGTAGATGTTCTCCACCGAGAGAATTAACTTTTCAGTCGCATCGAGAAGGGTAATAATCAAAATTTCAGAAGCTAAGAATTGCCCTAAGCTGATTTTGTTGTTGACCAAAAGATAACTTCCCACAATCAACATGATGGCGGTAAGTATGGTTTTGGTGAAAATTCCAAACTTGGCTTGTCGGTATAACACCTTGAAATGCTCTTCACGATATTTTACGTACCCATCCACCGAGGTATGGAAATTTTCCAATTGGATTCGCTCCAATTCTTGGTCTTTTTGGGTCTGTGCCAGTGCAAGGATGCTCTCGTAGGTGCGAAATTTCATGTTGCTCTCATGTCGGGCGGTCTCAAATCCCGACTTCCAAGTCAAACGAAAACCAATGAAAATGGCCAGCGTGATTCCGATGCCTACCAACAAGAAAACCGGGTGATACACTGTGAGCAACAGGATGCCCACAACAATTTGTAAGGCACTTTTTGTGAAATCCGCCAACAGTTTAGAGAATGATTTTTGAAAAGTTACAATATCCAAAAATTTACGGCCCTTGATGGATAATTCTTCAGGGTTGTACTGATCATTTAGATGACTCATGGACTCTTTGTAAATCCATGAATATCTTACAAATAGCTTCTTTTGAATACTGTCTAGGATACTCATTTGAGCCAGTTTTGTGGCGCCAGTAAAGGCAACAAATGTGGTAGTTACAATGACAATAATGACCCAGCTAGAACTTAGTTTTCCCGCCATCACCGTGCCCACCAAGGCTTGAATTCCCAACGGAATGGCCAAGCTCAATAAACCAGAAACAATCGCATAAATAAGAATGAATTGGATGTTCTTTTTTTCCTTTACAACCCAATTCCAAATCAAGGAAATGGGGGCAGCGGACACCTGTTTGTTTTGTTCCATGGTTGATGTGGAAACAAAATTACGGAGAAAAAGTTGTGGTTTACTTGCCTCGGCCCTGTACCATGATGAGCACCGTGTAAAGCATGATTTTGAAATCCAATCCCAGCGACATGTTTTCTAAGTAAAGGATGTCGTATTTCATGCGATCAATCATCTCTTCTACATTGGAAGCATAACCGTATTTGATCTGACCCCAGCTGGTGATTCCCGGTTTGATTCTCTGTAGTCGCTGGTATATCGGTGCTTTAGAAACGATTTGGTCCTTGAAAAATTCTCGTTCTGGTCGAGGGCCAACCAAACTCATCTGTCCCAATAGTACATTAACAAATTGTGGAAGTTCGTCCAGTCTGCTTTGTCTGAGAAAAACACCAATTCGCGTGCGACGGTCATCCAAGTCATGGCTCAATTGCGGGCCCATCTTTTCAGCATCGATGCGCATTGACCGGAATTTGATGATATTGAAAAGTTTGCCTTTCAAGCCAATTCTGGGTTGGGTGAAAAAAATCGGTCCTTTTGAGTCTACAGAAACCAAAATGGCTAGAATGACAAACAGCGGCGACAATGCAATCAGCGCCAGGCATGAAACCAATATGTCGATCATGCGTTTGAGCACTTTTTGCCAGGTGGGCATGACCTCAAAATCTACTTCCACCAGCATAGCCCCTAAAATGTTGTTCATTTTAACCATACCCAAAACCAAACTGTATTGATCGGGCATGATTTTGAGGTGAATGTCTTCATTTTGAACGCAGTCAATGATTGAAGTAATTTGTTCGTTCTCTCCGGTTTCGGTGCACAAGATGATGTCTTCCACCTGATGCTCTTGGATCAGGGTTGGTAAATCCTGCCAATCGCCAAGAATTCTAGCTCCAACTGCGTTTAGTGAACAATCATCTTGAATTTTTACGAAGCCCTTGATGAAAAACCCTTCAGATTTTTTCGCGGAATTCAATTCTTGGTAGAGGTTCAAGGCACGTTCACCGCATCCCACAATCAAGGTGTTGTATCCCCAAATACGATTTTTAACGTTGTGAATGGTTTTCGTCACCACCGCCAATCGAAATAACAAGGTTGCGCTGAAATGAAAGCCAAATAGGGTGGTCACACTCAGATAATAATCGCGATAATCTGAAATACTATCGTCCAGGATCAGCGTGAAAAACAAGAACAATACCCCAATGACGGATGCATTGAATGTGTGCTGAAGTTCTTTCAATCGGCTTCGACGGAAAATGTAATTGTAGTACCCCGATACGCCGTAGAGTATGATCCAAAATAAGGGCACCAACAATAGTCCCAACAACAAGTTGTCGTCGTGGTTGATGGGGATTTCGTACCCGTGTTTGCTCGCCTCAATGTAGTTTTTCCGAAAAAAGAATAACCCCAGCCAGCTGATGGTTGCGGACAACCAATCAACAAAAATGTGAAGAGCAATTCTGCGGGTTTTATTCATGTTTACTTGAGATAACTCAAACGCAAATTATCGAATAATATTTCCCTATTGGCAACAGAATTTGCCGGCTTGTTTACATCGAAAAAGATACGAATGCTAGTATTGGCAGGCTGGTTGGCGAGTTCGTATACCAGATTGACATAAAATCTTTTCCATTTTCCGTTTGTGGGATTCACAACCATGTAAGGCACTAATTCCGTAGTGGTTGGGTTACGTCGTTTCAAAGCCAATTGTACAGGCAAGTCGGTTTTGATGTCAAACTCAAAAAACACGCCACTTCCGTTTGTGGGCAAGTCCGAAAATTCCAGAAAAGAACCCGCGTCAAAATACTTCGCTGTATCCGTGTTTTCAAAACAGAAGCGATACACTTTTGAATTGCCGTTGAATTCTCCGTCCAAATCGAAAGGACTGCTCACAATGCCCACCGTGTCGCCCGGGAATGGCGAGGGAGAAATGGGCACCAGGGTAGAGTTGTTGTCTTCAAAATCCTCTGTCCACTTTACCACAGTTGAACTGCGATGTTTGAAGGTGGGTATGAGGGTTTGGGTTTTTCCAGCCACCAAAGTCAAGGTGTCTCTGTAGCCATCCAGCGGCGTATAAAGCGTTAAGTTACTGCTGCTGCCGTTGATGTAAACAAGGGGGTAAATGTCGAGCTGCACCGCACCAAGTTTATCTACTGGGATTTTGCAGGGCAATTGAAAATTTCCCAACAGTTCTTGATTCGCAAATACCTGCACACCGGCAATTTGGTGGATGTGGTTTCCATTGGCAGGGTCTATGTTTAATTGGATGGAATCAATCGCGATCCTGCCCGGAATGCCCTCGTCGCGGTCTTTGCAACCGGACTCAAATAGGCTGAAACAAACAATAAAACTGACGAGAAGAAACTGTAAAATCGACCTCACTCCACAAACTTAGCGGATTTTTTCTAAGAACTGAAATGATTACAGATCTTGGTATTTCCGTTGAATTTTCTCAATGGCCCACTCGCAAGTACCACAGACCTCCATGGCATGGTCTAAATTGGTCAGTGGCGTGAGTCCCTTGTCGATGTTTTCATGGAAATTTCGCAGCTCCATCTTCCAGGTGTCAAAGGGCATTACCTGACGCTCAATTTTAATTAACTCTGGTGGTAACTCTGGATGGTCAAAATCGGCAGACAAACTCAATTGGTCTGTTTGGGTAGCCGTGCGATATTCGATGAGTTCGTGATTGGTGAAATTCAGCAGGAACAATCGATCCTGTTGGAAGATTTTCAATCCATAAGTGCCTGGCTCCATCGCCCTTCCGGCAGAAATTTGCGCAATCGCGTCGTTGTCGAACTCCAAATGAATATTTAATAAATCCGTCTGACTTCCAAATAAAAACATGGGGCGGGCAGAGATTGAGCGGACTCGGCACGACATCGTACGTTGAATCAAGTCGATTTCCTGAAACAGGTTGGTATGCATCCAAGTGGCGAACTCACCCGCAACGGGGGGATGACAGTGTTTTTCCAACTTGATGTAACGGGGCTTTTTCACCAATTGTAAAGCTGAGGTGAACAAAGGTTTGTTGTGCAGTACATTGCCAATTTGGATGACTACGGCAGATTCGGTGCGGTACTTTTGAAGTTGTTCAATTTCGCCGGCATTGAAAGGACGATACCCATCAAAAAACAAGTGTTTACCCAGTTTGACTAGGTGACAAATGACATCGAACGGTAGATTCTTCACATGGCGATCAATGAAAAAAACATCGCCCAGCGCGGCAATCTCCAAGGCAAACATCATCTCACCCAACATGGAATAGTTGTCGCTGTCGTCGGGGTCGATAAAGCCAACCAATTCGAAACCCTCTACTGTGTTGAGTAGATGCTCGAAAATTTCTGCTTTTCTTTTCGATCCGATGACAACTGCTTTTCTCATGTTCCTACATTTGTAGTTCGATGCAAAGATTCACGAATCACGCTCGGACAGCAAATTGGGTTTTTAACAGGGGATGAAAAAGACAGATTTAATAGACACATTGATTCATCAAGGGCAGCGGAAACGGTTGGTGGAAGAATTGCGAAAAAAGGGCATACAGTCTGAAACGGTTTTGGCTGCGATGAATGCGGTGCCACGTCAATGGTTCTTTCCCAAGGATTTTGAACAGTTTGTCTACCGTGATGCGGCCTTTCCCATAGACCATGGGCAGACCATTTCACAACCCTACACTGTGGCCTATCAAACGCAATTGTTGGGCATTGATCGCGGTGCGAAAGTGTTGGAGATTGGCACGGGGAGTGGGTATCAGGCCGCGGTGTTGTTGGCGATGGGCGCCAAAGTGTATAGTGTTGAGTATATCCTGCCTTTATTGAAATCGGCCAGCGAGGTTTTCAAGGCGATGGGCTCAACCATTCAATTGTTTCATGGCGATGGAACCCTTGGACTTCCGGCGCATGCGCCTTTTGATGCCATTGTTGTTACTGCTGGGGCACCGGCTGTTCCTGAAACCTATATTCAACAACTCAATGTGGGTGGTCGATTGGTGATCCCTGTGGGGGACCAAACCGACGAACAAAAAATGATGAGAATCACCAAGATTTCGGACACCCAGACCAAAACCGAGATATTACAAGATTGCAAATTTGTACCCCTCAAAGGAACCTTGGGGTGGAAGTGAGTCTGGTCGCGTTTAGCGATTCATCCAATTTTCGATTTCATCTACTTCAATGGGGAATCCATCCATTAAATCGATGACTCCGTCTGCGGTGATAACGACATCATTTTCAATTCTGATGCCCAAACCTTCTTCAGGGATATAAATGCCGGGTTCTACGGTGACCACATTGTTGACATCGAGGTTTTCCCAACGGTGCATGACATCATGAACGTCCAAACCCAGGTGGTGGCTGGTTCCGTGCATGTAATATTTCATGTGTGCTTTGGGGTTGGCTTTTACTTCCTGGGCGGTCAAAAGTCCCAATTTGATGAGCTCCTCTGACATGATTTTGCAGACTTCTTCGTGATATACCGGCAAACTTACACCGGGTTTCAATAGCTTTTTTGCCTCGCGTTGAACAAATAGTACTGAATTGTAAACCTCTTTTTGTCGGGCCGAAAATTTTCCATTCACAGGAATACAACGCGATAAATCACCATTGTAGTTTCCGTATTCGGCGCCAAAATCTAACAGCAACAAATCCCCGTCTTTGCATTGTTTGTTGTTTTCGATGTAATGAAGCACGCAAGCGCTTTTCCCACTGGCAATGATGGGGTCAAAGGCGAATCCGCGACTGCGATTCCGGATGAATTCATGGATCAATTCCGCTTCGATTTCATATTCCCAAACCCCAGGTTTCACAAAGCCTAACAGACGCTCAAATCCTTTTTTAGTGATGGAAATGGCCTCTTTTAATTGGTCGATTTCTTCTGCTTCTTTGCGCATTCTTAAGTTGGCAAGAATGGGCGCTGAACGCTTGATTTGGTGGGCGGGATATTTGTTTTTTACCTCTTGGGCAAAACGCAAATTGGCGTAGGATACTTTGTCGGTGAAGCGATCATTTTCATTTAAATTTAAGTAGATAATGTCCGCCAATAAAAATGCAGCATGAATGGTTTTCCAAAATTCATGGTACCAAAAAACTCTTGAAATTCCCGAAACTTCATATACTTGATTTGGGTTCAATCGGGCACCGTCCCAAACCGCAATTTGTTCGCTCGTTTCTTTGACAAAGACCATCTCGCGATAGAGTGGGTTAGGACAATCGGGGAACAAAACCAAAATGGTATCCTCCTGATCAATACCTGTAAGGTAATACAGGTCTGATTGCTGTTTGAAAGTGAAATAAGCATCCCCATTTCTTGGCACTTCATCGTTGCTATGGAAAATAGCAATACCCCCTGATGCCATGGATTTGGCAAACTTTTGGCGGTTTTTAATGAACAAGTTGGCGTTGGGGTTGCTGTATTTAGAATTCATGGGTACAAACTTATCTCAAATTCAGTGAAAACAAAACTTCTGTGAATTGTCTGTTTTGCTGTAATTATTTGGGCTTATTAAGCAAAAAACCTATTTTTGGGGCAACACAAAGAATATCCTTGTTGTCAATAACACACAAACCAAAGAAATTTTCAATATGAAAAGACTTATACCTATTATTTTTACCGTTTTAACGCTCTCATTTTCAAGTAGTTTGAAGGCATCTCACATGATGGGTGGAGACATGTCTTACAAATGTCTTGGAAAGGGTCAGTACAAAATCACCGCAAAAATCTACCGTGATTGTCGAGGTATCTCGTTTAGCGGACCTTCTTTCGGGGTTTACGCAGGTACAAACGGAGGAAACGGTTGTGGTAGTTCTGGTCTGTCCATCACAAGAACAAGTATCAAAGACGTTACGCCACGTTGTTCAACGGCGAGTTCACCATGTACCCCCCAAAACACTGGTGGTACAGGAGAGGGTATCGAGGAACATACTTATGAAGTGACCGTAGATTTCACGAAAACTCCTTTGAGTAACTTTGTAGGGAAGAGTACTTGTTGCGAAGTGACCTTTTACATCGGTCAGTGCTGTAGAAACGGTGCCATCACCACAGGTCCTGCCGGAAACGACTTCTGGACAACCTGTATGATCAACATTTGTAACATCGCAAAGACAACCAACAAGTGTAACTCATCACCTCAGTTGAGTAACCCTCCAATTGGTTTCTTGTGCTGTAACCAGGCTTATTATTTTAACAACGGTGCGATTGATACCATTGACTACGACTCGTTTTCATATAGTTTGACTCACGGTGTCAATTCATTGCCCAATAACTCAGTGTCTTATGCGTCTCCATTTACTTCACGCTATTTCATGACGCCGTATTGCATTCCCCCAACTTCTATCAAATGTACGCCAAACCCTAAGACCAACCCGCCAAGGGGATTACATTTCGATACATCTACAGGAGATATCATTTTTACGCCTACCAAGTGTGATGAGGTGGGTATTGCGGTAATCGAAATGACGGAGTGGCGACAGGATAGCGCATCGAAAAAATGGGTCATCATCGGTAAAACGCGAAGGGATATGCAGTTGATTGTAAAAGACGACTGTGGATATAATAAGGCACCCACGGTCCTTGGTCCCTACACTTGGAAAGTTTGTGAAGGGGAGACCCTCAAATTTAAAGTGGAATCGGATGATGAAACGTTTACACCCTACCAGACCATCCCAGATACCACCAATTTGAAATGGAACAAAGGTATTCCAGGGGCTAAATTTACGTTGGCCAACAAAAACGATTGGCCTGAGAAACGCAAAGCCTTTGCGAATTTTGAATGGACACCGCCAGTGGGTATGGCTTCTGATGTAGCTTACTCATTTACTGTGACTGTAACGGACGACCACTGTCCAAAACCATCTCAAGCGATTCGTGGTTTCAAGGTGAAGGTGAACCCCCGTGCATTCTCTACCAGAAAATACACCAATTTAAAATGTGGCAAATTTGCGATGGCTGCTGAAGTCAAGGCCTCATTCAAAGGGGTTCCACAATTCAAATGGAGTGTGCGTGATAGTTTGGGTTCGAAAGAGATTTTCTACAGTGCCAAAAAAACAGATACCATGATTTTCTATCGTGGTGGAAAGTATATCATCGTCCATACGGTGAACAACAGCGATAACTGTCCAACCATTTATAGAGATACAGTAATCATCCCCGATCCTCCACAGGTAGTAATGGCGGATGCCGATACGTTTGCGTGTTTTGGCACAACCATGAAACTCAAAGCGAATGTGTTGTATGGTAAACCCAACTACAAATACTATTGGACACGTGTTGTGAAAGACACAGGAACCAAATCGCCATGGAAAGCGGAATACCATATTTCTGGCGATACGCTGAGTGATTTGAGTATCCCCAATATCAACAGAGATTCCACTGTGCGTATTCGCATTACCGATGGAGATGGTTGTATATTCTACGACACCGCCACGATTTTTGTGAAACCATTACCCAAATTGAGTATTGGGCCGGATCAGCGTATCTGTACCTATGAAACCGCCACGTTTGATGCCCAAAATGCGGATACAGTAAAATATAAATGGAGTACAGGCGATACCACCCGAACATTAACTACCAATCTGAAAGGTACCTATTGGGTTCAAGTCATGGAGACCAAGTGGAAATGTACTCAGCGTGATACTGCCATTGTCTATGTAAACGACACCGTGGTGAGTTTGGCGGGCAATGACCAAACCATCTGTAACCAAAAGAGCACAGAGATTGCCGCGAGCCACAGACCCTTCTTGGAAACTGGAAATTACACTTGGAAGGATATAACTGGTAGTAAATCCCTAGGAAATAGTACCAAATACACGGTAAAACCAACCAATACCAATACCCCTGGAGGTGCAGCTCAGCTGTTCTATTATGAATTGTTAACCAAAGTAACCCAAGGTGGTCATCAGTGTGAGGATTTGGATACCATGCGTATTAAAGTTAATACATTGCCTTTTGTGAAGTGGGATCCAAAACCCCTGAAAGCCCAGTGTTTTGTTTACGGTGATATCGAAGTGAATCCATTCTTCAACCAAGGTAAGAGTGTCAATACCCGCATGTGGGCCTTCGAAAACAAAGCCCCCAACAACGTAAATACCAAGCCTACCACCTCAACCAGCCCAGGACCTGGTTTCGCCAGAAA
>Ga0255182_1000048_pt1 | contig 146271 bp, 134 predicted proteins | sample Atl_UVDOM_RepA_8_FD_188420 | JGI IMG/M metagenome (GOLD analysis project Ga0255182, IMG submission 188420) | Freshwater microbial communities from Altamaha River, Georgia, United States - Atl_UVDOM_RepA_8d | ecosystem: Environmental > Aquatic > Freshwater > River | place: USA: Georgia...
TGGCGAAAGCGGATGTGTTCCACTACATCGAACGCTTTCACAATCCTCGGATGCGACGACGATTGGCAAGGCGTGATCTGGAGTTTTCAAGCGTTTTATAACCGTCCGTGAGAACGGGGTAGAACCCCGATAGAGCCTTGAAGATATTGGGTTTTGCATCTTGCCGCTAGGTTTACGCGACCTCGGTGCACCCGCCTCATAGCAAGTTCCTGAAAATCGTTCTGGCCCTTCGGGCCTCCACCGGGGCGTTATGAGCCCGCTGTGAACTTCCGATGAACAAAAGCAGTGTTACCGTTATCAAGGCTAGAATAATCAGGCATGCGCGCGCACTTCTTGACTCCAATACTGACTACCTGATGCATATTGGTGAGCTTTGGAATGCAGGACGCGAAATGTATGGAGACGCATGGGATACTGAGTTCCATATCTTCGGAGTAATTTGGTCGGATACTGATCATTTGCCGCTAAGTCATGTTCGCAAGTACTATTCCTCTGAGGCGCTTCGACGTGCGGATGACGAATTGGAGGAGATCATCAGGTCATATAGCGAATATGTCCGTGCCGCATGTGAAGAGATAATTGCCCGGCATGAAGTCTCATAACTATCAGTTGCACAGCGACAATTTCTGCGCTGATTTTCACCTCTAAAATTGCGCGTGAGAATGGGCGTTATCAGGCATAGGAGAGTGTAGTGGTTCTCGAAGTGGCTATTTTGGATGTAAAGCCGGGACAGGAGAGTGAGTTCGAGGAAGCCTTCAATGTCGCCCAGGCAATTATTTCTTCCATGGCTGGATATGTATCCCATCAGCTTCAACGCTGCATTGAGAAGGAAAGTCGCTATATTCTTCTAGTTAATTGGCTGAAGCTTGAGGATCACACCGAAGGATTTCGGCAGTCGGCAGAATATCAAGAGTGGAAGAAGCTTCTGCACCACTACTACGACCCTTTTCCTACAGTGGAGCATTACAAGAGTGTGTTTAATGGCGACGTTCGGCCTTATACCAAAGACCCCCGCGCACCTCTGGACCGAATAGATGAACCACGCCACGTATCACCGCACGACGCAACTGCTAATTGAGCGCGGGCTGAGCTTGCTAAGTCAGGAGTGCCATGAGCAAAGCTTTGGCTAAAGCCGAACGCGAATCCAGGCAATATCGAAGTAGCATTGAGCGTACTTTGCTCCGAGTAGAAACTATCGTCCTGCGTACTCCGTACAAGAATCTTTCGTGTGCCCCGCTGCGGTGAGGCATGAAGAAAAGTCGATGTACGGAAGAGCAGAGCATCTACATCTGGCCCAAACAGTAAGGTGGCATGGCCGTTGATGAGGTTCGCAGACTGCGCCAGCTGGAGCAGGAGAACCCAAGGCTGAAGAAGGTGCTTGCCGCGCGTGTACGCTGCTCAAGGTCGCACGCTCTGCGTTGCACTACCGCAGTCGCATGGCGCAGAAGGATGAACCGGTGATTGAGCAGATGCGGGTGCTGTCTGCGCAGTGCCCGCGCCTTGGCTATCGGTGGATACAGGTATTCATGCAACGCGCAGGCGAACGACTCAGTAGATTGGCACAGATTTTCATAAGACTTCATCGCATTGCATGGGGTTTCACCCAATCCTAGATGCGCATATTGCCAATATGGAGTTCAATTGATGGCGAATCACAAGAAGTTAGTAAAGGTTTTTGCTACTGCACATTTTGTAATTCTTCATTGGGTAATTCTTTCTACTACTCGTGATCCTATAAATCTTGCAAGCCTAATTAGTATGTCCTCGCTTATCCTTTTCGGAGCCGTGCCGATAATTTGCCTGTCATTTTACATTCTCACTTCGCAAGGCAAGGCTTTTGGAGGGCAATTTTTGCTGTATCTAAGTATTCTGCTTAGTGCTCTTTTTGCGATTGAAACTCTTTATTCGCCTACTGATTTAGCTGCATTTAGTTTTGTTTTCGCACTAATCTTGCCATGGTTGGTGACCATTATTGGGTTGGTCGCATATTGGCTGTACATAGTGCTTCAGTCATTCTTAAAGAAACCGGATAGTCCATCTATAGAAGATTAGTACCGCGCATAACTTCTGCTTCAAGGCTGATGTCCTAAAGCGAGTAACTGAAGTGGGCGTAATATTACCGGTCACCAATTCGAGTCCACCTGTAAGCCAGCCTTGAAGTGATGGTACTTATTGGAGAAAGAGACAGTGGAAGTTGATAGCGAGAACGCCTCTTCAAAAGGTCTAGGTCCAACTGAACGTCGTACCCTTGATCGAGAGGGCTATGTCCTGATTCCTTCCGCATTGGATGGTTCCTGGGTGAGCGAGCTTCTGCATGCTTTCGATCAATCTGAAGAAGACGGCGGCACGCAGCATGTGGAAATTGGGACTCTCACAAAATGTCGGGAAGCGTGGGATTCTCTCGCAAGCCATCCCATCATCGTGGAGGCGGCTCGCCACGTGCTCGGACATACGTCCTACGTGCTGGACATCCATGGTCGAAACCCGATGCCGGGGTTCGGACAGCAGGGATTGCATACGGATTGGAAGCCGCGACCTTCCGGCGCGCCGTTCTTCGCCGCGACAGTCATTTTCATGCTTGATGCGTTTACCGAGCACAATGGCGCAACGCGGGTCGTGCCTGGCACTCATCTTGTCACGGCACCGATCCCGAAATCTTACGCGCAGCCTCTTGCTCATCACCCAGACGAGGTGGCAGTCACCGGCGCGAGTGGCAGTGCGCTTGTATTGAATGGACACCTTTGGCATTCAGGGACGCGCAACGTGTCTGGTGGCCAACGACGCGCTGTGCAGGCAGCCATACGTACAAAGGGTTGAGAAGTTTCAGCGCTGTACAACGGAAACTCGCGCCTGTTCATGAGGGCCAGCAAGTTTCCCGCGTGGTGTAAGCAAGCTCGAGCTGATGCTATCAAGGCGAGATCATTTCAATGTATCCGTCAGAGCATGATGTAGTGCGTCAACTTTCGCGTTGGCAGCCTCGCCACGACGATAGGTAGATGAATCGAACAAGGAGAACTCCTCAAATGCGAAGTCTGCTCTGTGCCTTGATACTCACCTTCAGCGGCTCTGCATACGCAGACAGTGTCTTGCTGTTGTATGAACGTGACGTTTCTCGAGAGGAGATCGAAGCAAAGCTTTCCTCGTTTGGCCTGTCGGTCGCTTCCTATTGGGGAGCACTGCATGGCGGCCAGATCCACGTTCCTTGCAGAGAAGCTGAGCGTTGGGTGAGGGTGCTCAATGAGGTCAAGGGGATATTGTCGGCAGAGCACGACCTGCTCGTTACTGGGGCTGGCGTTTCCCCTTCACTCGTTCGCGCATGCGTTCCTCACACTGAGGCAATATACGATGATGAGTCAGAAACCCTGGTGATCCCGCAAGTTCATCTGGATGGACATGTCTATCAGCTGAAGCTGGGTGCGCCGTTCAACATTCAGGAACTCGAATCCTTGGGCGAGCTCTCCATTTACCCGTATGAGGAGTAAGGTCCTAGTTCTGTCAGCTGCCTCCAAACCGCTCGACAACAACATGACTCGAGAGCATGGCCTGATTTCGAGTGGTGACCTATAAATGGCATGTCTAAAGCCTATCAAGTGAAGCAGGTGCTTCAGGCAGTCGAGCGGTTGGAGGTCCAAAATGGCAAAAAGTATTGATCGCTACACTTACAGAGTCACCTGGTCTGAAGAAGACCAGGAGCATGTAGGGCTGTGCATTGAATTCCCCAGCCTGAGTTGGCTGGCTGAAGACCCGGAGCAGGCGTTGAAGGGTATTCGCCAGTTGGTTCAAGACAGTGTCGCCGACTTGCTTCAAAACAATGAGCAAGTTCCGGAGCCGCTTTCATTGAAACAGTTCAGCGGAAAATTCATGGTGCGTGTGCCACCTGAAACACATCGGCTATTGGCAATTGAAGCAGCGGAATCCGGGGTCAGCTTGAATCGGCTGATCTCCAGCAAGCTGCATCAGCCCCGCATGTGAAAAATCCACCAACGACGCGCCTTCACCGCGCCAGTTTCTGAGGCATTGAGCACGCCATCACGAGGATTCGACATTGAGCGAACTGGTAATCACGACATTGGACTGGGTACCCTCGGGTCCGCGAGGTTTCGTGCGCGATCTGCGCTTGCGTTGGGCGTGCGAGGAAGCAGGCCTTTCGTACTCTGTGGAAACAATTCCTTTCGAAGGTCGTGAGACCAACCATCTGGAGCAGCAGCCATTCGGGCAAGTCCCATTTCTGAGTGACGGTGACCTCCAGCTTTGCGAAAGCGGGGCGTGTCTTCTGCACCTGGCGCAAAAATCCGACAAGCTGATGCCGCGTGATCCGGCGGGGGTGGCGCACACCCAGCAATGGATTTTCTCGGCCTTGAATTCCATCGAGATGGTGAGTGTGCCCTGGTGGTTCCTCACCATGTCGGGCCAGGCGGAGAATCCCCTGACAGGCTGGTTGAGCAAGCGTCTCGATCAGCTCGAGCGCGTTTTTGCCAGCAGGGAGTGGCTGGTGGCGGATCGCTTCACAGTGGCCGATCTGTTGATGGCCGATGTCCTTCGCGTGCCCTTGGTGCGGCAACTGGGTAACCGCCCGGCTACTGAGGCCTATGTGTCGCGTATCCTTGAGCGGCCGGCCTTCGAGAAGGCGTATGCGGATCAGATGGCGCATTTCGAGCGGGCAGATAAGGCGCGTCAGAAGTAGTGGCGGGGTGTCCTGTCAAATAATGCGAAAGCCTTTGTTTAATGAGGCATAAAGGAGCTTGTCTCACCAGTCACCAATGGGGCGGAAGTGATATCAATCTCACAGAATGGCGCGGCAACCATGGCTACTCTAAGGATGCTTCTGCTCGCTTCGCTGGTGGCGACCAATGCCGGGCACGCCCTTGATGCAGGAATGTTGAAGCTCCCGCTGACTGTCGAAGTCACTCAGGATGTGCCGGTGAAGACATCCACCGACGGAGATTGGTCGCAGCGAGGAACTCTATACTCCACGACAGAAACAAGGATTGAGAAGGGACAGCGCTTTCAAATGATCGAAATTGGCAACGAGGGTGGATGTCGAATCTCATTTCAAGGGCTTGAGTACGAAGTCTTCTCTTGTCCTTGGCTGCCAGGGTTCAGTGATCAGCAGAAGGATTTCTTCCTTTTGCTCCCCGTAGACGTACACCAGTGACAGGATGGAGTCCGATTCAGGAGGACGCATTTCGACGAGCAACGCACAACAACAAATTCCAGGGAGAGTGTTTGACGTGAAGGATATCAGTGAGCAAAAGAAAATTGCCGTGTTGATTGATGGCGACAATGCGCAGTGCGCCAAAATGAAGTTGATACTTGATGAGCTGTCGGCGCACGGCCACATTCTGACGAAAAGAGCTTATGGCGACTGGTCCGCGGACAATCTCAAGAACTGGAAGAAAACGCTCAACGAACTTGCCATACAGCCCGTGCAGCAGTTTGCATACACCACAGGAAAAAACTCGACGGATGCATCAATGATCATTGATGCCATGGACTTGCTCTACTCCGGGAAATTCGATGCCTTTGCCTTGGTGTCCAGTGACAGCGATTTCACGAAGCTTGCGTCCAGACTAAGAGAAGAGGAAATCTTCGTCTTCGGTGTAGGCGAAACCAAAACTCCCATCTCGTTTCGAAATGCCTGTGACGACTTTATCTTGACGGAAAATCTGGGCGTAGAGCTTTTGGCTGTGAAGGCGATCGCCGCTGAAAGTAGTGCCAGTAAGCATGTGGAAAAGTTTCAGTTGGTTCCAGTTCTTACTAAGGCTTGGGAGCAATACCAGGACGAAGAGGGCTGGGCCAATGTAGCTGCAGCAGGCAGCTTTCTGAAAAGAGCTGCTCCTGATTTCGATCCTCGCACTTATGGCGCTACTAAGCTGCCGGATGTCATTGCAAGCTTGAGCAATGCATTTGAAATGCGGAAGTCCAAAGGCAAGGGAACAGCAACGATCGTTTCTTACAGATTGAAAACAACACACAGAAAGTCACTGAGCAAGGACACCACCATCCGTGCCGGTGTGTGACTCAACGAAGTCCCAGGATGAAGCACTCACTCTACGCAGTCACCCTGACTTTGACTTCCCAGTCCATTCAAACATCTGTGTCGTTCTATCAAGCAGGTTTCGTTCATGCCTGGTTTGCGAGGAGTGAATAAGAATGCCGCCTGACACCTCCCTCTTCGACGCCCTCGGCGGCCACGCCGCCGTACTCAAGCTCGCTCACGCCTGGCACGTGCGTGTCCTGGCCGACGAGGTTGTCGCGCATGCCTTCCGCCAGCCCGTGCATCCGCAGCACACGGAGCGCCTTGCCGCCTACTGGGCCGAAGCCTGGGGCGGGCCGCCGCGCTACAGTGAATCGCTGGGTACGGCGTCAGCCGTGGTGCGCATGCACAGCGGCAACGGCCCGCACCACGACATGAATCAGCGCGCCATCGCGTGTTTCGCGCAGGCGCTGGACGACATCGGGCTGAGCGATGCGGCCCTGTGCGCCGCGCTGCTGGCCTACTTCACCTGGGCCACCGAGACGGCCATGGACGCCTATCCACACAGCAAGCACGACGTGCCGGAAGGTCTGCGGATCGCCAGGTGGTCGTGGGAGGGGCTACACTCGTAGCGGCAAGCCGGCAATCGGCCGGGCAGTCAACCTCCTTGCGTGGCACGCAGCTCGAGCGCTGCCGTGCGGCTCACCCCTTTTCGTTCTGGGAGAACGTGTATGCAAATCCGCTACCAGCACACCGAAACCATTGCCACGACGCCGGAACGGGCGTTCATGCTCATTGATGATCTACCTGCGACGGCTCGGTGGCTCCCGCCGTGTGTCAGCCTGACCAAGGTCGGCGAGGGGCCGAATGCCGTTGGCGATCGGCTCCGATACGTCTACAAGCAGGGAGGCAGTCAGAATGAGATGGCGGGCGAGATTGTGGACCGGGTGCCCGGGGAGCGGCTCCACTACCAGTACAGCGACGCCGCCTTCGACGTGTGGGTGGACCTGCGCGTCGCCGCGGCAGCTGGCGGCACGGTAACGACACATGTGGTCACCATCGCGCCAAAGACGCTGTCAGGCAAACTGATGTGGCCGCTGATCCGCCTCGGTCTGGGCAAGCAGACTCGCGATGCGGCGCGCAATCTCAGGCAGCTGCTTGAGGCAGGCGCGGTGTGAGGGCGATGGCTGGTCGCGTTGACATACTATTATTGGTATATATACTGCATTCGATATGTGGACCATCCATGAGCATAGACGAGTCGCCAAGAGCCTTGAGAGTGCGCCTCTGGAGGTGCAGAAGCGCTATGAAAAATGGAAGGACATCGTGTCCATTTCGGGGCCACAGGGCTTGCGGCTGATCAATGGCCTGAACGACGAGCCTCTCTCTGGCGAGTGGCGCGGCCACAGGTCATCTCGCCTGAATCTGCAGTATCGGGTCATCTACAAGGTTGAAAAGGATCGCGTTCTTGTCCAGGTCGAGAACGTGACGCCCCATGACTATCGGAGGAAGTGACATGAGTGATTACACGCCCGCCACACGCCGAGTCGATGTATCGGTGGGAGAATCTGTGAGAATCCTCCGCGAGTTTCAGGGGCTGAGTCAGAATCAGCTTGCGGAGCTTTCCGGAATTCCACAGTCGACAATTTCGGCAATTGAGAATGATCGCATCCAGTTGGGTGTTGAGCGCGCCAAGACGCTCGCCAGGGCGCTGCGCTGCCACCCTGCCGTGCTCGTATTTCCCGGCTGGAATGTGGAGCAAGAGTCGGCCGCATGACGCGCTGCAGCCACGCTCTTCCTGTCCCCATGCCCCTCACCCTCCCCGACCTCACCCACCGCCTCGACACCCTCAAGGCCCTCCCCGTCCACCGCGGGCGCGTGCTGCGTGCCTGGCTCAATGGCCGGCCGCTGGGCGCCGGGCCGCGTCGTCAGTTGCAGGAGAATTTCCTGCCACTGTCGGTGCGTGAGGGCCTGCCCGCGCTGAGTGAGGAACTTGATGCGGTGGCGCAGATCCATTCGCAGCACCCGGGCGCCGACGACTCGATGCGGCTGCTGGTGCGGCTGGTCGACGGGCAGATGGTCGAGAGCGTGCTGCTGCCGCGCGACGGGCTGTGTGTGTCGACGCAGGTGGGATGCGCGGTGGGCTGTCGTTTCTGCATGACGGGCAAGAGCGGGCTGATTCGGCAACTGAGCAGTCTGGAAATCCTGGCGCAGGTGGTGCTCGCGCGGCGGCTGCGGCCGGTGAAGAAGGTGGTGTTCATGGGCATGGGCGAGCCGGCGCACAATCTCGACAATGTGCTGGAAGCCATCGACCTGCTGGGCACCGAGGGCGGCATCGGTCACAAGAATCTGGTGTTCTCCACGGTGGGCGACCGTCGCGTGTTCGAGCTGTTGCCGCAGCAACGCGTGAAGCCGGCGCTGGCCTTGTCGCTGCACACCACCAAGGCGGCGCTGCGCGAACATCTGCTGCCGCGCGCGCCGAAGATCGCGCCGCAGGAACTGATGGCGCTGGGTGAGGCCTATGCGCGCCTGACGGGCTATCCGATCCAGTACCAGTGGACGCTGCTCAAGGGCATCAATGACGGGCAGGACGAGCTCGATGCGCTGGTCGATCTCTTTCAGGGCAAGTACGCGCTGCTGAACGTGATTCCCTTCAACACACTCGAAGGCCTGGGGCTGGGCGACGCCGAGCATTACGAACGCCCCGACGCGCAGCGCACCCGCGAGATCGTGAGCTATCTGCACAGTCGCTATGTGCTGACCAAGGTGCGCAACAGCGCGGGGCAGGATGTGGACGCGGGCTGCGGTCAGTTGCGCGCGCGGGCCGAGAATGGGGTGCAGCGGGTGCGGGTGAGAGGGGTGCCATGAAAGCCGTCCTCTGCGAGCGCTACGGCCCGCCAGACGTCCTTCGCCTGGTGGACGTTCCCACACCTCTCCCGAAAGACCACGACGTCCTGATACGAATTCACGCCACCACGGTCACTTCGGCAGACTGCCGCCTGCGCAGTCTCAACGTGCCGCGCGGATTCCGGCTGGCGACGCGTCTGGCATTCGGCATCACGAGGCCGCGTCGGCCCATACTGGGCTCGGAACTCGCGGGCGTTGTCGAAGCGGTTGGCAGGCAAGTCACGAAGTTCAGGGTGGGCGAGGAAGTCTTCGCCTTCAACGGCTTCGGGCTGGGCGCTCATGCGCAGTTCCTTTGCATGCCCGAGCATGGCGCGATCGCGCTGAAGCCGCGATGTCTGAGTTTCGAGGAGGCGGCCGCGCTGCCGTTCGGCGGCACGGCGGCACTGGATTTTCTCAGACGCGGCAAGCTCCAGCGTGGGGAGCGCATCCTGATCAATGGTGCGTCCGGCAGCGTGGGCACGGCAGCGGTTCAACTCGCCCGACATCTCGGGGCCGAGGTGACGGCCGTGTGCAGCACCGCGAACGCCGAGTGGGTGCGCGCGCTGGGCGCTTCGAATGTCATCGACTACACGCAGCAGGATTTCACGCGCCAGCGCGAGACCTATGACGTGATCATGGACACCGCGGGCACCGCGCCCTTCTCGCGCTGCAGGCACGCGCTGAAGTCGGACGGGCGATTGTTGCTGGTGCTGGCCGGACTGCCCGACATGCTGCCAATTCCCTGGGTGTCCGTCACCAGCCGCAGGCAGATCATCGCGGCGCCGGCTGCCGAACGTGCGGAGGATCTGCGCTTTCTGGCAGCCTTGGCCGAGGCGGGGGAATTCAAGCCGGTGATCGATCGGCGCTACACGCTCGCGCAGATCGCCGATGCCCACCGCTACGTCGACACGGGGCGCAAGCGGGGGAATGTGGTGGTGGGGCTTGGGTAGCGCTTCAAAGCACGGCCGCCCGCTTTCTCTTTCAACTGGACTCGTGCTCTTCCACGGTAGCTGGCAGAGGAATTGGAGTGGTCGTTGTGCCACGATCACGCACGTCAGAGAATTCGCCATGCAACTGGAGCCATTCACCTTGCAGATGAAGACCAAAGCGGCTTCCAGTGCGCGCCAGGACACCCCATGACCATTCTGTGCATCGAAGGCCCCAGCGCCGTGGGCAAGACCACCGTCTGCCGCGTGCTCGAGGACGAACATGGCTTCGTGCGCATTGCCGAGGTCAACGAGCATTTCGTGCGTGGCCCGCATGAACCGCCGTTCTGGTATTTCGAGCGGCAGGTGGAGCGCTGGCGCATGGCGCAGACCATTTCCTCGGCGGGCGGCATCGCCTTGCTCGATGGCGATGCACTGCAGCCACTCTGGTACAACTGGATCTTCTCGCAGGACGCCGCGCAGTCGATGCCGGACACGCTGGCGTTCTACCGCACGCAGATCGAGCACGGCAGTCTCGGCCTGCCCGACAGGTATTTTGTGCTGATGAGTTCGGAAGACGCGCTGCGTGCGCGCAAGGCCGCGGACGCGAGTCGTTCACGCAGGAATTTCGACAGGCATCTGCAGCTCGTCGCGCCGCAGCTGGCGTACTTCCGCGCGGTGCAGGACACTGCGCCGGACCGCGTGCGCTTTCTGCAGGCCGATGATGTGCGACAGACCGCCGACGCGATCGCGCGCGAGGCCCTGGCAGCGCCGCGTGATGAGTCGAGTGCCCGCGCGTTCGAGACGATGGCAACATTCGTGAGCGGAACGCACCCTTCACCTTGCAGGAGGCTCCCATGAGCGCAGAAGAGAAAGTCAAAGGCCCCGCGTCGTATTTTCCGTCCATCGAGAAGACTTACGGCAAGCCGATCGCGCATTGGATGCAGGTGCTGGCGGACGCCGGCACGCTCAAGCACATGGAGCTGGTCAGCCTGCTGAAGTCGGAACACGCGCTGGGCCATGGTCACGCCAATGCGCTCGTCGCGTGGTTCAAGGCGCAGGGCTAGGGTCGAACTCCATGCAAATCACCTTCACCAGACTCAATGCAGACTCCCACTGCGCATCCACGAGCACGCGCGTCGTCTGACAGGGAATTGGAAGGGCACGCCGTTTGGCAGTGCGGTGGGGATTCGCTGGGCGCTTGAAGCCGTCCGACACGTTGTTCAACCCCCGCTCCCTCCTGTATTGTCCGACCCATGTCGCCACGCTGTCGTGCCTGTGTCGTGTCCGTGTCGTGGCGGCTGACGGGAGCCCGTGTCACGCTCTGTCCCGTGCTTTCAAGGAGTCCTCATGAACATTCAGAAATGGCGTTTGCAACGTGGCTGGTCCCAGCAACAACTCGCGGAGCTGAGCGGGCTCAGTGCCCGCACCATCCAGCGCATCGAGAATGGCCAGCCGGCCAGTGCGGAATCCCTGAAATCACTGGCGTCGGTCTTCGAGATCGACTTCGCATCCCTCAACAGTGAGCAGGAATCCATGGAAACGACACACACTCCCGAAGACGAGCGTCTGGCTCTCGCGCATGTGCGCAGGCTGCGACGCTTCTACATTCATCTGGCGCAATACCTTCTGGCCATTCCGCTGCTGATGATCATCAATCTGGTCACTTATGCAGATGTGCTCTGGTTCATCTGGCCGGCCCTGGGCTGGGGCATCGGCATCCTCACGCATGCGGCTGCCGTGTTCGAGTACTACCCCTTCTTCGGCGCGCAGTGGGAGCGCCGGCAGGTGGAGAAGCGGCTGGGGCGGCCGCTGTAGCGCCCGCGCAGGAGCGAACGAATGGCAAGACTGCAAGGCAAGGTGGCCCTCATCACCGGTGCCGCACGTGGCATCGGCGAGGCGATTGCGCGCAGCTTCGTGCAGGAAGGCGCCCGCGTGTGCCTGACGGATATCGACGATGCGCGCGGAGCCGCCACGGCGGCAAGTCTTGGCTCCATGGCGCAATACCTGCACCTGGATGTGCGCGAGGAGCAGGACTGGGTCGCCGTCACCCAGGCCCTGCTCGCGCAGCACGGCCGGCTCGACGTGGTGGTGAACAACGCGGGCATCACCGGCTTCGAGGCGGGCGACCTGGTGCAGGACCCGGAGAATGTCAGCCTGAGTGCGTGGCGCGCAGTGCATCAGACGAATCTGGACGGGGTGTTCCTGGGGTGCAAGCACGCGATCAAGGCCATGCGCGCGCAGGGGGCCGGGGCGATCATCAACATCTCCTCGCGCTCGGGGCTGGTGGGCATTCCGGGCGCGGCGGCCTATGCCTCGTCCAAGGCCGCGGTGCGCAATCATACCCGCACGGTGGCGCTCTACTGTGCCGAACAGGGCCTGCAGATCCGCTGCAATTCGATTCATCCCGCCGCCATTCTCACGCCCATGTGGGAGCCGATGCTGGGCGATGGCCCCGACCGCGAGGTGCGCATGCAGGCCTTCGTGAGTGACACGCCGCTGCGCCGTTTCGGCCTGCCTGAGGAAGTGGCGGCGCTGGCGGTGCTGCTGGCCTCGGACGAGGCAACCTACATGACGGGCACGGAACTGCACATCGACGGCGGCATTCTGGCGGGCTCGGCGGCGAGTCCGCAGGTGCAGGAATCGTGAGAGGGCTGAATGTCGCACTCAGCGGCGACGGAGCACTGGATATTCCATGATCATGAAGCGCTTCTCATGTCGTCCAGGTTGCCTTCCCACTGCAGTTTGCCGTGAAAGTGACGGATCTCGGCTTGGTCATGAAGTGCCAGCAGTGTTTTCAAGGCCAGTTCGACAACATCCTTCTTGGTCTTCAGCCCCGTGGCCTTCAAAGTGTCGTTCATGAGCTTGTCGTCGATATCGATGTTCAGGTGCATGGGTTTTCGCCCTCTGGTGTGAAACTCTTTCGGTATATTGCTCTTAGCATTCATACACATTTCTGGCAAAGCCACCTGCCGATTGAGGTGCTGCGCTTCCCACAAGCAACACCCTGACCCATCGCCACGCCAGCACGTTGCACTGGCGCCGCGGCCCCGAAGCAGCCATCCTTGCCACAACAGTCACGCCCCCACAGGAGCCCCCATGCACCCAGGCGCTTTTTCCGTCAGTCTGAACGTTCGGGACATTCATGCGTCGCAGGCCTTCTACGCGAAGCTCGGTTTCGTGGCGGTGGCCGGCGATGTGGCGCAACACTGGCTGATCCTGCGCAATGGCGACCATGTGATCGGCCTGTTTCAGGGCATGGTCGAGCGGAACCTGCTCACCTTCAACCCGGGCTGGAACCAGCAGGGCGAGGAGCTCGCCGAGTTCCAGGACATCCGCAGCCTGCAGCGGGAACTCAAGTCCCAGGGCGTGCCCTTTGTCAGCGAGGCGGACGAGAGCGGCAGCGGCCCGGCCAGTTTCGTCATCACCGACCCGGACGGCAATCCGATCCTGTTCGATCAGCATCGGGCCTGAAAACATGCTCTGACCCCCTTTTCGACACTCAGACCCCAAGGAACCCCATGAACATCACCTCTGTGCTCGTCCCCACTTACATCCAGATGCTCGACGCCCTCTCCAGCTGGCTCAAGCTGGCGCAGAAGCAATTGCCCGAGGCCGAGGCGCAGGCCCTGCTCTCGGCGCGGCTGGCGCCCGACATGTTTCCGCTGTCCACGCAGATCCGCTTCGCCTGCGTGCAGGCGCTGGAGCCCATCTACCGGCTGCGGCACGAGCCGTTTCCGCCCTTGATCATGCAGATGCTGGAAGAGGGTCGCCACGCCGGCGAGAAGCCGGGCACGTTGGAAGAGGCCTATGACCGGATCGATGACACCATCGGGATGCTGGGTTTGTTGCCGGGGAACGGGCTGGATCTGCATGCGGGCGAGCCGCTGGCGCATGAGCTGCCCAACGGCATGATCTTCGATCTTTACGCCGAGCAGTACGCGCGGGACTGGTCACTACCCCAGTTCTACTTTCACGTGGTGACGGCCTACGCGATCCTGCGCAACCACCATGTGCAGATCGGCAAGAAGGACTACGTGGCGCACATGTTCCCCTATCTGCGCGAAGGCCATCAGCCGCCAGGCCATGCCTGACAGCGATGGCCTGAGGCCGCGGGGCGCTCAGCGCTCCACGGCGTAGGTGAGGTAACCGGTGAACATCTCCTGCCCCGGGCCGAAGCCGCCCTCGACCGCTTCGCGCGGGTTCGGGTTGAACGGGTTGGAGAGTGAATTGTCGAAGGAGCCTGTGACATTCACCACCGTGCCGGGTGTCACTTCGCGCGGCGTGCCCAGCCAGTACTGCGGCTGCCAGCCATAGTTGTAGGCGGGCACGCTCAGCAGCGTCTCGCCCTTGCCCGCCTGTGCCCCAAGTTCGAATTTCATGTGCTTGCCGCGCTGATTCATGCGCGGACGCACGGCCAGCAGCGTGGCGTTCTCCTCGAAGGTGTAGCTGGCCTGCAGCGGCTGCTCGTGTGCATTCGGCGCCAGCGCCACGCTGGCGGACACGGGGCGTGTCACGATCTCCCGTGCCGGAGCCTCGTCGTGGAAGTACAGCCCGATGGTGGTGGTGTCTTCCAGCACGCGGCCATGGCTGTAGTAATGGAACATCAGGGCCAGTTTGTGTCCGGCGGGGATCAGCACACCGGCATCGTCGGGGAACACGGTGGCCGGGTTCTCGCCGGGCACGAAGCTGCCCAGGAAGCGGCGCTCGGAGGTCGGGGCCTTGCGCTCGGCATCCCAGAAATCACTGTCGGCGGGCACGATGAACGCGGACAGATTGTGGATCACGCGTTCCTCGCCCGGATCCACCTGGAAGGCGCGCACCCAGCGGTCTTCGCTGAAGGGCAGCGTGGCCTCGGTGTACATGTAGTCGAGGATGCCCACGGCGGGAATCACATTGGTGGGTGTGGTGAGCACGAAGTCAGGCTCGCCCAGCTGCCAGTCGAAGGTCTTCTGCGTGGGGATCTGCTCCAGCGGGTCTTCCGCGCCTTCGCCGCGCGGCGCGCCGGCCTGCATCCAGTGCAGGATCTTCGCGCGTTTCTCGGCCGAAAGCGCCAGCGCGCTGGGCGTGTCGCCGTGCACCGGGTCCACCTGCATCGGCGGCATGCGCTTGTTCTGGATCACTTCCTTCACCATCGCGGACCAGCCCACCAGGGAGTAATACCCGGTGAACGGGAACGGCCCGGCGCCGTCCTCGCGGTGGCAGATGGCGCAGTGTTCCACAATGATCGGTGCCACTTCGGTGGAATAGTCGGGCACCGGCGTGCTGCTGCTGGCATAGGCGATGGCACAACCCTGCACCTCGGGCTGCAGCGCATCGACGGGGCTGCCCGCGAGAATGGCACCGAGCGTCTGCTCCAGCGCCACGCCGGCATCGCCGCGGTAATGCAGCTGCAGGCGCTGGGGATTGAACACCAGCACTTCGCCGGCCTGGCGCACCTGCAGGCTTTCGGCCACCAGCTTCAGCTCGTCGGCCAGCACGGGGAAGCCGAGCTTCAGACCGTGGGCGCTGGCGCGGTCCATGGCATTGATGTCCAGGGCCAGGAATTCCACCTCATCGCCGTGCTGCGCCTTGAGAGCGGCCAGGCTCTGCGCGGCGTCGCGGGCGGCGGGGCAATTGCTGTCATAGGCCACCATCACCACGGCGTCGCGGTGCTGGTAACGGCTGAGCTGGTGGAACACGCCCTCTTCGTCCAGCAGGGAGAAATCGCCCACGCGCTCGGGGGCGGCCAGGCTCGGCAGGCTGCTCAGGCCGGCGCAGACGGCGACGCAGAGAGTGCTCAGGAAACGACGAGTCATGATGGCAAACTCCTATTGCTGACGGCTGATGCTGACGTGCGGGTTCTCGGACTGCGCGCGCGACCAGTTGCGGTCGGGCCAGGTCAGGCCGCCGCGCGCCGGGCCGCCGGCGTTGTAGATGCCGCCGCGCAGCACGAACAGCATGTATTTCATTTCATCGGGGGCCAGATTGGCCTGCTTGTCGGTGTAGGCGGCCACCACCTTCTCGATCTCCTGCGTGCGGTTCTCGATGCCGGGGTAGGCCAGCACGTCGCCGATCACCACCTTCAGGGCCTCGAGGTTGTCGAGGATGTAGGCGGCGTCCTTGTAGGCGGCATAGAACGAGGGTGCGATCACCGGGCTGGTGGGGATGTCGGCCGGCAGCTGCACGAAACCGCTGTGCTGGCGGATGAGCTTCTCGTTGTAGAGCGCGACCAGGCGTTCCACGTCGGCGTCCAGGGCGTCGTCATCCGGCGCGGTCAGCACGATCTCCAGCAGCGCGATCTTCAGCCACTGGCTGGCCCAGGTCAGGCCGGCGAACTGTGGAAAGCCGGCGGCATAGGAATAGGCGTAGGCGTGCTCGGACAGCAGATCATCCGACTTCGGGCGCGTGGGCACGGAGTGGGCGTCGTCGCTGAGATAATCCTGCACGGCGGCGGCCACGGCGGCGCGCTTGTCGGTGTAGGCGGTGTTCAGATGAATCTCGATCAGGGTCTCGACGAACTCGCGGCCGCGCTGCAGGGTCTGCAGGGCCACGGGGGGCAGCACCCCGATCTGAGCCAGCAGCGGGCGCACTTGTTCGGCGCTGTGTTCCTCGTAGACCACGCCGAGCAGGCCCGGGGTCACGCGGCTCTCGAAGGCGCGGTGCGGCCCGAGCAGGGAGAGGTGATTGCCAGCGCTGTGGTAATGCGAGGTCTGCGCTTCTTCCAGTTCGTTCAGCTTGTCCAGCAGCATGCGCTGGCCGACGGCGGCGGCCGGGGACTCATTGGTCAGCACCACTTCCTCGTAGGCGCGGGCCTGCAGCACATCGTGGGCCAGCAACAGCTGCTGCACGTCGGGGTAGCGCTGCTCCAGGACGGTGGGCTCACCGGCGGCGGCCGTGCTGAAGCAGGCGAGCACGCCAAGGCCGAGCAGCAGGCGGCTCAGGGGGCGACGGGAGGTGGGGCGGGCAGTGGCAATCATCGGCAATCTCGGTGAATTCAGGGTTTTTGTCAGGGTTCAGACTAGCAGGAGCGTCGGGGAGGGCCTTTGATCCTGGTCAAAAGGAGGGCGATTGCCGGCGCTCAGCCGATCGTCGGATGACGGGCCCGCCGCGCGGGGTGTAGGCTCGGTGCCAGCAGTCTTCACAACAACAACGACAAAGGAGTGTGACCCATGCGCCATCACTACATGATCTGCGCCCGCGCCACCCGGGGCGGCGACTTCATCCCCGAGCCGGGGCCCTCGCGTTACCTGAAGATTCCGGAAGGCGAACTGCCCAGCCCCGCCCACGCCATCGCCCGCAAGCAGTGGGTGCGCGAACTGCGTGCCGCTGCCACCTGGGGCACGGATGCGCGGCGCGGGGACGGCGAGCGGGGCGACCTGCTGGTGTTCGTGCACGGCTACAACAATGACCTGGACATCATCCGCAAGCGCCATGCCCAACTGGAGGCCGACCTGCAGGGCGTGGGCTTCAAGGGTGCCATCCTCACCTTCTGCTGGCCCAGCAACGACATCGGCCTGAACTATCTGGAAGATCGTCACGACGCCAAGCACAGCGCCATGCAGCTGGTGACCGACGGCATCAAGCTGCTGTCGGCCCACCAGGCACCTAACTGCACGCTCAACATCCACCTGCTCGGGCATTCCACCGGGGCCTATGTGATCCGCGAGGCCTTCGACGATGCCGACGACTGCGCGCTGCCCAACAATGCCTGGTCGGTGAGCCAGGTGGTGTTCATCGCTGCCGATGTCTCGGCGGGCTCCATGCGTGCCGACACGGCCACCACCGCCTCGCTCTACCGCCACTGCTATCGGCTGACCAACTACTCCAACCGCCACGATGCCGTGCTCAAGCTCTCCAATGCCAAGCGGGTGGGCGTGGCGCCGCGCGTCGGAAGGGTGGGGCTGCCCGCCGATGCGCCGGCGAAGGCGGTGGACGTGGACTGCTCGGAGTATTTCCAGCAGCTGGCCAGCGACAAGGCGCTGCGCAAGCGCGATCAGGCGGCCGAGCTGGGCGCCTTCGACCACTCCTGGCACATCGGCAATCGGCGCTTCGCCACGGATCTGTTCGAGACGCTCAAGGGCGACCTGGACCGCTCGGTGATTCCGACGCGGCGGGTGGGGGAGAAGGGCGAGCTGGTGCTGCTGCGCGGGGACTGAGCAGGCGGCTTCGGGCGGGCGAAGAAGTTTTGGCCGCGATCTGGGTCTATGTCTCATAACGCGGCCCGCCCGGCGGGCCTTCGCCCATTCTTTGAACCCCGCGAGGTTGCCTGTGATCTTCCCTTGTTCGCCGCGCCGCGCCAGCCCCCTGCTGCTGGCCACTGCCCTGCTTTGCCCGCCCGCCCTGGCTCAGAACGCCGTCACCACCACCGAGGTCCGCCCCTCCCTGCAGGCCACCCGCATCCCGGCCGGCAGCGTGGTGGAGTTGGACGGCACCCTGGACGACGCCGTCTGGGGCCAGGCCCGGCCGATCACGCAGTTCCGCCAGCAGGAGCCGGTGGAGGGCGGCGAACCCAGCCAGCCCACCGAGATCCGCGTGCTCTATGACGACGAGGCGCTCTACATCGGCGCCATGCTCTACGACTCCAACCCCGAAGGCATCCTGGCCTATCAGCTGCAGCGCGATGCCGGTCTGGGCACCGACGACCGCTTCATGTGGATCATCAGCACCTTCGACGACAACCGCACCGGCTACTTCTTCGAGACCAATCCGGCGGGCCTGCTGGGCGACGGGCTGATCGAGGGCGGCGGCGGCTTCAACAAGCGCTGGAACGGCCTGTGGAACATGCGCACGCGCATTCTGGAGAACGGCTGGTCGGCGGAGATCCGCATCCCCTTTTCGACGCTGAACTTCGACCCGGCGCTGACGGCCTGGGGCATCAACTTCCAGCGCACCATCCGCCGCCACAACGAGGAGATCCTGTGGAACGGCTGGCGTCGCACCGAGGGCCTGTTCCGGCCGGTGCACACCGGGCAGCTGCAGGGCCTGAGCGGGCTGAGCCAGGGCCGGGGCATCGAGCTGAAACCCTTCATCAACGCGTCCACCAACAGTGGCCCGGCCGCCGGCGCGTCCCGGGGCAGTGACGCCACGGCGGGCATCGACATCACCTACTCGCTGACGCCCTCGCTGCGCACGGCGCTGACCATCAACACCGACTTCGCGGAAACCGAGGTCGACAACCGCCAGGTGAACCTCACGCGCTTCCCCCTGCGCTTCCCCGAACAGCGCGAGTTCTTCCTGGAAGGCTCGGGCGTGTTCTCCCTGAGCGGCGCCGACCCCTTCTTCAGCCGCCGCATCGGCCTGGTGGATGGGCAGGAAGTGCCCATCGACTTCGGCGCGCGGCTGGGTGGCCAGGTGGGCAACTACGAGCTGGGCCTGTATCAGGTGCGCACCGGCGAGACCGAGCTGGAGCGCGGCGATGGCAGCGTGCGCCCCTGGGCTGCCGAGGACTTCACCGTGGGGCGGGTGAAGCGCAGCCTGTTTCAGCAATCCCACGTGGGCCTGATCTACACGCGGCGAGCCTCGGACTCGGTGGCCGGGGTGGGGCCGCTGGAGGATCGGCACACGGTGGGTGCTGACTTCGACTTCTTCACCTCGCAGTTCCTGGGGCGCTACAACGCCCAGGTGGAGGGCTTCATGCTCTATCACACCGACCCGGTGGCCGGCGGCGACCTGAGCGCCTCCGAGCGTCGGGCGAGTGGCATCGATCTGGCTTTCCCCAACGATCTGCTGCGGCTGAGCACCTCGCACCGCGAGTTCGGCGAGCAGTGGGACCCGGCCCTGGGCTTCGTCGAGCGCCGGGGCTTCCGCCGCCATGCGCCCACGCTGACCTATGCCCCGCGCCCGGAGCGCTGGGACTTCATTCGCCAGACGGAACACGAGATCGAGTTCGAGTACCTCACGGACCTGAATGACCGCCTGCTGACGCGCAACCTCGAGATCACCCCGCTGCAGATCAACTTCGAGAGCGGCGACCGGGTGGGCTTCGAGATCGGCCGCAACTTCGAGCGGCTGGATCGCGTGTTCACGGTCTACGGCAGCGGCGCGGACGCGATCCGCATCCTGCCGGGCGACTACGATTCCGACAGCTGGTCGTTCGATGTCAGCACGGCCGGGCGCCGCATGCTCTCGGGCACGCTGGAGTTCGAGCACTCCGAGTTCTGGGGCGGCGAGCGCGACACCCTGGATGTGTCCGGCACCGTGCGCACCCGCGGCGGCGTGCAAATGACCACCACCTACCAACACAACGAGGTGAGCCTGCCGCAGGGGGATTTCGAGACCAATCTGCTGCGCCTGTCCTGGGCCTGGAACCTGAGCCCGTGGACCTCGCTGACCGGTAACGTGCAGTACGACGACTTGTCGGAGGTGGTGGGCGTCTACGCGCGACTGCGCTGGACGGTGCAGCCGGGCAATGACGTGTTCCTGGTGTGGAGCAACAACTGGCTCTACGACGATGGCCCGCTGGCCGACAGCCGCTTCTCGACGCTCTCCCGGGGGGGCGCGTTGAAGTTCAATTACACGCTGCGGTTCTGAGTGCCATACTCGGTGATGCCAGCATTCTCTCTTGTGGCTGATCAGGAATTAATGGGCTAATATCTGACCATAATTAAGCTCTATATATAGGTGTTCCATGCGACAGGTATTGGCAGATTTTTCCGTCAGCATCTCAGAATTGAAGAAGAATCCATCGGCCCTGCTTGCTCAGGCCAGTGGTTCTCCCATTGCGGTGCTGAATCACAACAAGCCGGCTGCCTATCTGGTGCCGGCGGAAACCTATGAAACGATGATGGAGATGCTGGACGACCTGGAGCTTGCCTTGTTGGTAGAGGAGAGAAAGGGCGACAAGGACAAGGCCATCCCGGTATCTCTGGATGATCTATAGGCTTCGCTTTCTGCCCGCCGCACTCAAGGAGTGGGAAAAGCTGGGTGCCACGGTACGCAGTCAGCTCAAGAAGAAGCTCGCTGAGCGGCTGGAAAACCCCAGAGTGGCGGCAGACAAGCTCCGAGGATACGAGTCTGTCTACAAGATCAAGCTGCGCTCCGCTGGATATCGACTGGCCTACGAGGTGGTCGATGATGAGCTGGTGGTCTATGTCATCGCCGTAGGCAAGCGCGAAAAGAGCAAGATATATTCGACCCTCAAGGACAGAATCTGACAGCTCCCTGTGCGGCCCCGACCAATTTTATGGAAGTCCCCATGCAACCCATCAGCTTCGACGATTTTCTGCGCGTGGAACTGCGCGTCGGCCGCGTGCTCAGCGCCAGTGTGTTCGAGGGCGCGCGCAAGCCGGCCTACATCCTGCAAGTGGATTTCGGCGAGGAGATCGGCATCCGCAAGTCCAGCGCGCAGCTCACGGCGCTCTATCAGCCGGAGGATCTGGTCGGCAGACTGGTCGTGGGCGTGGTCAATTTTCCCCGCAAGCAGATCGGGCCGCTGATGTCGGAATGCCTGATCACCGGCTTTCACCGGGCTGACGGCGCCGTGGCGCTGTGCGTGCCCGACCAGGACGTGCCGCTTGGCACGCGACTTCTCTGAGCCTGCCATGACTCCTTCCCTCGCCGACATCCGCAGCCTCACCGTCACCGCTTCCCCGCAGGCCCTCTTCGCCACGCTCTGCGATGAGCACAGCCTCTCGCACTGGTGGGGGCCGGATGGCTTCAGCAGCACGGTGCACGCGTTCGGCACGCAGCCCGGGGCCAGGTGGCTTCTGACGCTGCACGGGCCCGATGGTGCCCGTTATCCCAATGAGTACCGCGTGCTCGAATGCGTTCCCGACCGCCTGCTGGTGCTGGACCACCCCTCCGCCGATCATCACTTCGTGTTGCGCATCGCGCTGCAGCCGCAGGGGGACTCGACACAGGTGCACTGGGAGCAGCGCTTCGACAGCGCCGAGGACTTCGCGCCGCTGGCCGGCTTTCTGGCCGAGGCCAATAAGCAGGTGCTGGCGCGGCTCGCGCGTGAGGTGCAGCGCCGGGCGGCGGCGCAGGACGCCACGTCGTGATCACCGACATCGAGCACTACTTCACGCTGGGCTGCGGGCGCTGCGAACGCTTCGCCACGCCGGACTGTTCCACCCGCCCCTGGGCGGCCGGGCTGCTGGCCCTGCGCGCGCTGTGTCGTGACATGGGCCTGGAGGAAACGCTGAAGTGGGGGCATCCCTGCTATCGCCATGCCGGTCGCAACATCGCGCTCATCGGCGCCTTTCGGCAGGATTTCCGCCTGAGCTTCTTGAATGCCTCCCTGCTGCACAATCGCGACGGCCTGCTGGAGAAGCAGGGTCCGAACACCCAGCACCCGGACATGATCCGCTTCACTGACAATGCTCAGGTCGTCCAGAAGGCAGCGGGCATTCGCGCCTGCCTGCAGCAGGCGATGGACTGCGCGCAGCAGGGCATCCTGCCCGTGCGGGAAGCCCGCGACATCGTGCTGCCCGAGGAGCTGGTGGATGCGCTCGACGCCGACCCTGAATTGGCCGAGGCGTTCCACAATCTGACGCCGGGCCGGCAGCGCAGCTATGTCCTGCATCTGCAATCGGCGAAAAAGTCGGCCACGCGCCGCGCACGCATCCTGGCCTGTCGGGAGCGCATTCTGGCCGGCAAGGGCGCACAGGAGTACTGAGCGGCGCGCTCAGCCCTTCGCCTCGATCTGCGCCACCCGCCCCAGCAGGGAGATCAGCAGCGCGGTGTCGGCCTCGCCCAGATGGGCCAGGAAGTCGGACTGGGCCTGCCGCCAGAGGGGCAGCAGGGTCTGCAGGGCCGCGTGACCGGCCGGCGTCAGGGTGACCTGGCGTGCGCGCACCGAACCCTCCCCGCTCAGCTCGACCAGGCCCTGTGTCTGCAGCAGCTGCAGATTGCGGCTCATGGAGCTGCGATCCATGCCCATCTTCTGCGCCAGCTCGGTGATGGAAATCCCCCCCGCCACGCTCAGCACGAACAGCACGCTGAACTGCGGCGCGTGCGCCCCGCCGTCCTTCATGATCGCGTCGTACTGCCGGCTCACGGCCCGTGCGGCGCGGCGCAGAAAGAACAGATTGCAGGGGCTCTCGGCCGGCGTGAAGTCGGGTGCGAGAGCGGCGGGAGTCGTGGCGGTCGTCATGGTCAGCGCATTCCTGAAGGGCGAAGCAAGTCCGGGCACGGTAACAAATCGGCACATATCGTGTATATACACGCTTCGTGACTGTGTGTAGCGTTGGGGCCAACAATAACTCAGAGCTGTACTGGAGTCCCATGCTGCGAACTGCCCCGTTTCGTCTCGCCACTGCATTTCTTCTTGCTTCCGCCATTTCCACCTCGCTCGCTCAGACGCCGGAAACCGATTCCACCGTCACCTACGGCGCTGACTTCTTCCAGGGTTCCGGGGCGCTGACGGTCAACGACATGCTCGACCGCGTGCCGGGCATCGAGATGATCCTGCAGGCCAGCACCACCTCATCCGTCTCGAGCGACGGCAATCGCGGGCTGGGGGCGAGCTCGCAAATTTTGATCGACGGCAAGCGCATGGCCGGCAAGGCCAACGAGGCCCGCAGCCAGCTGGCGCGCATTCCGGCCGGTCAGGTGGCGCGCATCGAGATCATCCGGGGCTCGTCCAGCGATCTCGACGTGCAGAACAGCAACCAGATCGTCAACATTGTCCTGCTGGAGGCACTGCCCACCAGCACGCTGGCCAGCGAGATCAATGTGACGCAGTACAGCGACAGCACGCTGAACCCGGGCGGTTCCCTGTCGTTGAGCGGGCAGCGTGGCCACCTCAATTACCTGTTCAGCGGTCAGGTGGTGAGTGCCTACGAGCATCAGGAAAGTTTCGAGACAAGCATTCTGGGCGACTTCTCGCCCAACGAGACCATCGACGCCGACCGCTACCGGGATCAGACCAACTACACCTTCAACACCACGCTGGGCTATGCGTTGACGCCGAACGACAGCGTGACCTTCAACGCGCTCTACAGCGAGCAGGACCCGCCCGTGAAGCTGCAGCGTACCTATGTCAATCAGCGCACCACGCCGGTCAGTACCTTCATCGAACGCGAGACCATTCCGGCCACCGCGACCAACTGGGAAGTGGGCGGGGACTACGAGCATCGCTTCGACAGCGGCAGTCGTCTGAAGGGCCTGTTCATCGTGAACGAGCGCGACAATCAATCCACGCGTGAACGCTACCGTGCCACGTCGCCCACGGATGCCGGCGTGAAGAATCTCTTTCTGGACACCAGCAGCGTGTATCAGGAAAAGATCGTGCGCGGCTCTTACACCTTCAACGTGGCGGAAGGACAGGGCGTGGAGCTGGGGGTGGAGCGCGCGCTGACCACGCAGGACTCGGGTCTGCGTCAGGGCGTGCGTACCGCTGCACCCGGCGTGGCCGAATACGGCGGCCTGACGCCGGTGGTGCTGCCCAATGCGTTTTCCACCGTCGAGGAGATCCGCTACGAACCTTTCGCGGTGCACACCTGGCAGATCAATCCGCGCATGACGCTGGAGAGCACGGTGGTGGCGGAGTTTTCCGAGATCTCCCAGTCCGGTGATGTGAACAACAAGCGCGACTTCCGCTATGTCAAACCGAAGGTGGACCTGCGCTACGACCTGAGCAGCACGCTGCAGGTGCGTGGCACTCTGGAACGTTTCGTCTCGCAACTCACCTTCGCGGATTTCTCGCGCACCATCGACGAGCGCGACATCGACCGCGACACCGTGGCGGGCAACCCCACGCTGGAGCCCGAGGAAAGCCTGCGCGCCGAACTCACGCTGGACTATCGTCTGCCCAGCGACGCCGGCACACTCAACACGCGGCTGTTCTACTACGACTTCGACAACAAGATCGGCAAGATCGACATCTCGCCCTCGGTGACCAATCTGCAGTCCACCAATGGCAACATCGGCCCGGCCGTGGCCTATGGCCTGATCAGCAATGCGAGTTTGCGTCTGGGCTTCCTCGGGCTGCCCCAGGCACTGCTCACTGCCTCGCTGACCATGCAGGACGCGAAATTCGAGGACGACCCTTTCGTGCCCTACTCGCACCGCTTCCCGCCCTATGACCGCGGCAGCCTGCGTGTGACCTATCGCCACGACCTGCCGGCCTACAATCTGAGCTATGGCGTGACCTACAACGGCCGCGCCCACGATGGCCGCTACATCTACGAGAACGACAGCCGCTTCACCTGGATCATCCCCACCAATCTGAGCGCCTTCGTGGAGATGGTGGGCTTCGCCGGCCTGACTTATCGCCTGGAAGGCAGCAACCTGGCCGACTTCGAGGCCTGTGCGCTGCGTCGCCGCTACGATGGCTACATGCGTGACGGCATCCTCAAGGAAATCGAAAACAACTGTTCCACCACCGGCGCGCAGCTGGCGTTCAAGGTGCGGGGGACGTTCTAGTCCGCCGCCCCGGGGCGGCTCGCTCTCCGGGTTGCGGATGCCTCTGCACCAGCCTGCAGGTCTGGCATCGCGCGTGACAAGCAGCAGGCGTTGCGCTCATCATGCACGCCTGCCGATTGTATCGGCTGCATGCCAAGACAACCTTCGCCGGAGAGCGACCATGCGCATCCTGACCCTTGCCTGCCTGATCCTGCTGTTCACCTCCCCCCACGCCCTGGCCCAGCGGCCCATCCGCCCGCTGCTGCCGCTGCACACCTGGACGCTGCCCGACTATGTGGCCGTGCCCTTCACCGAGGCGCTGCACTTGCCTGACGACCTGGAGGCGGCCTCCTACGCCGGCGTGGCGATGACGCCGCAGAACACCCTGATCGTGCTGAGCCGGGACCCGCAGCCCTTCCTGGAGTTCACCGCCGACGGCCGCTTCCTGCGCGGCTTCGGCGCCGAGAATCTGCTGGCGCGGGCGCATGGCCTGCACATCGACACGGACGGTCATCTCTGGGTGACTGACGTCAATGACCATGTGGTGCTGAAACTCGATGCCGACGGGCAGGTGCTGCTGACGATCGGCACCAAGGGGCAGGCCGGGGAATGGGACGAGGCTGCCGGGCAGCACCTGCTGAGCGAACCCAACGACGTGGCGCTGGATTCCGCCGGCAACATCTATGTGGCCCAGGGTCACGGCGGGCAGCTGCCGCGCGTGCTCAAGTTCAGCCCCGCCGGCGAGTTCCTCGCCCAGTGGGGCAGTCGCGGTTACGGGCCCGGCCAGTTCGTGGCGGCCCACGCCATCGAGATCGACGCCAATGATGTGCTGCACGTGGCCGACCGCGAGAACATGCGCATCCAGCGCTTCGACACCCAGGGCGCACTGCTGCGCGAATGGCGCTTCGACGCCATGGTCTGTGCCCTCTACCTGCACGACGACGGCTATCTCTACATCACCACCGGCTTCGACGGTGAACTGGCGCGGGTGGACATGGACGGCAATGTGCTGGGCTCCATCGGCAGTCCGGGCACGGGCAACGGCCAGTTCGGCGAGGCCCACGCGCTCACGCTGGACGCTGCCGGCAACGCCTGGATCGCCGATGTGATCAACCGGCGGGTGCAGAAGTTCGCGAAACTGCCACCCCGCTGAACGCGAGTCACAACACACGCCAGACGCTGCGGCAATTTGCCACATTGTTTCTGACCTCCGACGCGCCCACTCTGAAAGTGTGCAGAAAAGTAACACCGAAGCGATGGCGCCGGCTGGTTCGGCCGGACGCATCCTCGGTGAACATCGGAGGTACGACCATGAACGAATCGCGAAGACGCTCCCTGCGTTCCCCAGGGTTCTTGCGCTACATGACGCTGGCCGCTTGCGTTGGCGCCATCACCGCGGCGGCGGCCGAGCCTGATCCGCAGTACCAAGGCTTCCTGCAGGCGCGTGCAGAACCATCGTGGATCAATGCCAACGCCGAGCATCCGCTGGCCAATACGGCCTATCGTCCCATCCCCCCGCTGGAAAGCTTTCCAGCAGACCCGGCCAAGCGTGAGCTTGGCTTCGATCTGTTTCACGACGCGTCGCTTTCCCGCGATGGCTCCGTGGGCTGCAATACCTGTCATCGAGGCATGCTGGGGGCGACCGACGGGCGCACCGTGGCGCAGGGAATCGGGGGGGCGCTCGGCGCACGCAACACGCCCACCGTTTTCAACGCTGCGTTCAATTTTCGCCAGTTCTGGGATGGCAGGGCAGTCGATCTCGACGCGCAGTCCATCGCCCCCATCACCGATCCGGTGGAAATGGGCCATGACATGGACTCCGTGCTGGCTTCCTTGCGCGCGAGTCCGGACTATTCGGCGCGCTTCGCCGCGGTGTACCCGGACGGCGTGACCGCCGCGAATCTTGGGAACGCGATCTCGCAGCACACCAAGGACATGACACGCACCGACTCCGCCTTCAATGCCTACCTTCAAGGCGCAGATGTCACACTTTCCGAGTCGGCCTTGCGCGGCCGCGAACGCTTTGACGCGCTGGGCTGTGTCGCGTGTCACAACGGCATCAATCTGGGGGGCAATTCCTATCAGAGCACGAACCTGGCGCGCGCAGGGCTGTCCGGCCATGCCGCGGTGGACGCGGACCCGGGGCTGCAGAGGCGGACGCTGCGCGAGGAGGATCGTGGGGTGTTCAAGGTGCCCCTGCTGCACAATGTCGCGTTGACTGCGCCGTATTATCACGATGGCAGTGTCGCCACCCTGGAGGATGCAGTTGTCACCATGGCCAGGACGCAGGCGGGACGTGAACTGAGCGAGACAGACGTGGCCGACATTGTCGCGTTTCTGCAAAGTCTCAGCAGTGAGTTCTTCAGTCGCAATGCCCCCAGCATGAATGGCGAGCAGATCCAGCAATCGATGCGGCAGCAGATGCCCGGTGCCGCTCAACAGCATCAACATCAGCACCAGCACAATATGCCGGAGGCGACTTCTGCCCAGCACCACTCAGGCCACCAGGGAGGACACTGATCATGCGTCGATTCAATCGTTGGTTCACGCGTATTTCCCCGGCGCTTGCCGCGATGCTGCTGGCCGGCCTGCTGCCGTCTGGCGCTGTGTCTGCGGAAGCGCAGAGCGCTCACATGCGCGAGTACATGGCCGCGGTCGAGAACGTGGAAAGTGCGCAGGCACGCTTGCTCGAACGCATGCAGCAGCTGCAGTCGGGGCAGGTGGCACACTATGACTTCCTGCAGTTCGAGCACCTGGAGATGATTCGCCATGCGCGTGCGCTGGCGTGGCCGCCCTCCAGCCTGGACGACACTGCGCGCGAAGTGGTTGCTGCCGAGGCGAGCGCAGCGCTCGACGGCGCCATGGCGCTGGAGTGGGTGATTGCCGACTATCTGCGTGCCATGTCCCAGGTTCGCATCGCTGTCAGCAACACGCTCGACATTCTGGCCCTTGATGCTGTGCCGGCGTCGGCAGCCACCACAGAGCTGGAGGCGCAGATTCAGGCGCTGTCGAAGGACCCGCTTGCCGCAGACGCGATGGCCATTGCCCGGGCATTCGACGCCGTGCTGGCCGAAGTCGATGACGTGCAGCGCGGCAACGAGCTGCGCTTCCAGGCCGGGCTGCTTGCCCGCGGTCTGCCGGGCCTGCGTGAGCAGCGCGAGAATCTGCAGAGCGTCAATGCCGATGAGCATGCCGCGCGGATTCGTACCGTCCTGGCCGGCATGCCCTGACTGTGAGAACAGACTCCCCGTGTGCCGTCGCACGGGGAGTCATGAATTCGTCCGGATTCTGCAGTAAGCTCGCAGACATGGATCCCAACGCGAAAGTCGAACTCTGGCACACCCTGTCACCGGACGAAGCCCTGCAGGCCACGGCGTCCTCGCGCGCCGGTCTTGCTGCCACCGAGGCGGCACTGCGGCTGCAGCGCTTCGGCCCCAATCGACTGCCCGAGGCAAGGGGCCCCAGCGCCCTCAAACGCTTCGCCCTGCAGTTTCACAACATCCTGATCTATGTCCTGCTCGCCTCGGCAGCCATCACGGCAGTGCTGCAGCACTGGGTGGATACCGTCGTCATCCTGGTGGTGGTGATCGCCAATGCCATCATCGGTTTCATTCAGGAGGGCAAGGCCGAACAGGCCATGGAAGCCATGCGCGAGATGCTGGCACCCCAGGCGGCGGTGATGCGCGACGGGCGACGTCAGAGCGTGGCCAGCGAGCAGCTGGTGCCCGGTGACATCGTGCTGCTGGAGGCGGGCGACAAGGTGCCGGCCGATCTGCGCCTGCTGGAGGCCCACGGCCTGCACCTGCAGGAAGCCCTGCTGACGGGCGAGTCGCTGCCCGTCGAGAAAGCGCTGCCGGTGGCAGCGGCCCAGACAGCGCTCGGCGATCGGCACAACATGGTCTGGTCCGGCACCCTGGTGGCGAGCGGTCAGGGGCGGGGGGTGGTCGTTGCCACGGGAGCCACCACCCAGATCGGCCGCATCAGCGGCATGCTGGCGAATGTGGAGATGCTCACCACGCCGCTCGTCGAACAGATGGCCGTGTTCTCGCGCTGGCTCACGGCCCTGATCCTGGCAGTGGCGGGTCTGTTGCTGGTTTACGGCTATCTGGTGGCCGACTTCGCCTTTGCCGACATCTTCATGGTGGTGGTCGGGCTTTCCGTCTCCGCCATTCCGGAAGGTCTGCCAGCCGTGCTCACGATCACGCTGGCCATTGGCGTGCGGGCCATGGCAAGGCGCCACGCCATCGTGCGTCGCCTGCCAGCCATCGAGACCATCGGCTCCGTGTCCGTCATCTGCACGGACAAGACGGGCACGCTCACCCGCAACGAGATGATGGTGGCCAGTCTGATCACCGCGCCACAGCAGTACCGGGTGGAAGGAGAGGGCTACGCTCCGGCGGGGCCGGTACTGGCGGCAGATGAGCCTGTGGCAGGGGCGGAGGTGCCTCTGCTGCAGCAGATCGCTCTGGCCGCAGGCCTGTGCAATGACGCGGCACTGCAGGAACAGCAGGGCCAGTGGAGCGTGCACGGGGACCCGATGGAAGGGGCGCTGCTGGCGCTGGCCGGCAAGCTGGGGGCGGACCTCGCCACGCTTGCGGAACGCTGGCCGCGGGTCAACCTGATCCCATTCGACTCACGCCATCGCTACATGGCCACCGGGCACGCCACGGGGGCAGGCAGCGTCGTCTATGTGAAAGGGGCGCCGGAGCGCATCCTGGCTCTGTGCCGGGCGCAGCGTGGCGTGGCCGGGGATGAGCCGCTGGATCAGGCCTGGTGGCAGGCCCAAGCCGATGCCGTGGCCGGGCAGGGTCAGCGCGTGCTGGCCTTCGCCGTGCTGGAGAGCGCTGCGCCGCAGGGCGCGCTGGCCCCTGCCGACCTGGAAGGCCGGCTTGTGCTGCTGGGCATGGCGGGAATGATCGATCCGCCTCGCACAGAGGCGATCCAGGCAGTGGCTCAGTGTCGCGCCGCCGGAATCTCCGTGAAGATGATCACAGGCGACCATGCCCTGACTGCCGCCGCCATCGCCCGGCAGATCGGACTGGAAAATCCCGCCCTGGTGCTGACGGGCGCCGATCTGGATGCGCTGGATGATGCGGGTCTGGCGGATGCCGTGCAGCGCTGCGATGTCTTCGCCCGCACCAGCCCCGAACACAAGTTGCGGCTGGTGATGGCCCTGCAGTCCCATGGGCTCACAGTGGCCATGACTGGCGATGGCGTGAACGATGCGCCTGCCCTCAAGCGCGCCGATGCCGGCATCGCCATGGGCTGCAAGGGCAGCGCCGCCGCACGAGAGGCGGCCGAGCTGGTGCTCACCGACGACAATTTCGCGTCCATCGTGGCGGCCGTGCAGGAAGGGCGCACCGTCTACGACAATATCCGCAAGGTGATCAGCTGGACATTGCCCACCAATGCCGGCGAAGGGGCGACCATCGTCACCGCGCTGCTGCTGGGCCTGAGCATGCCGGTCACACCGGTGCAGATCCTCTGGGTCAATCTGGTCACGGCCATCACGCTGGGACTGGCGCTGGCCTTCGAGCCGAGCGAAGCGCGCAGCATGCAGCGGCCCCCCCGTCAGCGCGGAGAATCCCTGATCAGCCGCCAGTTGCTTGCGCACATCGCCCTGGTGTCCGTGCTGTTCCTGATTGGCGTGTATGGCATCTTCAGCTACGCCACGAGTCAGGGCTACAGTCTGGAGCTGTCGCGCACCCTGGCCGTGAACACGCTGGTGGTGATGGAAATATTCCATCTGTTCTTCATCCGCAACCTGTATGGCACTTCGCTCACCTGGCAGGCCGTGCGGGGCACGCGGGTGATCTGGCTGACCATCGTGGCGGTGACGCTGGCGCAGCTGGCATTCACCTACCTGCCCTTCATGCAGGCTGCCTTCGGGACCGAGGCGGTGTCACTGCGCGACGGACTGATCGTGCTGGGCATCGGGGTGGCGCTGTTCGTCATCGTGGAACTTGAGAAGCAGTGGCGGCTGCGCCGTCACACCGGGGAGGAATGACCCATGTTTCTGGCCATGAAATACCTGGTCACCGCCGCCGTGGTGGTGCTGGTGTCGGAAATCGCCCGGCGCAATGCGCAGCTGGGGGCCCTGATCGCGGCGCTGCCGCTGGTGAGTTTTCTGGTGCTGATCTGGATGCAGGTGGAGCAGCAGACGCCACAGCGCATTGCCGATCACGCCTGGTACACGTTCTGGTATGTGGTGCCGACGTTGCCCATGTTCCTGCTGTTCCCCTGGCTGCAGCGCACGCTGGGCTTCTGGCTGGCGCTGGGGGCCAGCGCCGTGCTCACTGTCATCCTGTTCGTGCTGTGGGGGCTGCTGCTGCGCCGCTTCGGCATCGCCCTGCTCTAGCCCCCGCGTTCAGCCCCGCGCACGGCCGCCTCAGAGCGGCAGATACCCCAGCTGCCAGGCGGCCACACCGGCCGCTGCCAGCACCAGCAGCGTCAGCCAGAGTTTCCACGGGCGCTTCTTCTCGGCGAAGGGGTCGCTCAGCGCCCGGCTGGCACCGGTCGGCAGACTGGCCACGCCCGTCATGGACGCGCCGAAGGGCACGTTGATGCGGGCGCGGGTGTTCACCGCCCAGCCGTTGGCATCGAGCAGCGGACCGAGATTGCGCCGGCGCAGCGTCAGCCAGGCCATGATCATGGCCGGCCCGGAGATCACCGCCAGCACGCCCACGATCACCAGCGGAATCTGCCACCAGGCCAGCGCCACCAGGCTCGCCATCACGGTGGCCAGCGCCGTGCCCAAGGCACCGGCGGCCAGGCCGAAGGCGGCGAAGATACCGGCGAACTTGGCGATGTCGAAGGCCGGCGTGGCCGCCCCCGCTGCCGGCAGGGCAACGCCGGTGGTGGTCTTCGCCTCGATGTCCTTGTCGCGGGAGGCCGCGAAATTGCGCAGCTGGGTCTCGACGAAGGTGGCGATGCGGCGATAGGGCGACCAGAACGCCTGCCGCAGGCTCACCGGCTGATCCACCACCTTGGTGACGGTCGCGCGCCAGTCCCGGCCCTGCCGGTCGTAGAAGATGCCGTTGCGGCCTGCCACCATCATCTCGTCCACATCGCCCCCCGTCAGTGCCGCCACGATGGCCAGCGGCGCTTCGCCCATGCGTTCGCACTGGCAATAAACCAGATAACAGCCGCTCAGCGGCGCCATGGCAGCGTGGCGGGCCGGGTCGTTCACGCGCAGCACCAGTTCGCAGCTGCGCTGGTCCAGGTAGAGCGTGCCGGCCTGGAAGATGGCTTTCTTGCGACCGCGATAGAAGTCGCTCAGCGTCACGAAGTTCTGCAGCAACGTGACCAGGTCGCGCTGGTAGCGCACCAGCCGCTCCACCTGGGCGACGTGACCGGCGAAGCCATTGGCGGCGGCATCCTCGGCGATCAGGGCCTCGATGCGGGCGCGGCCATCCCCGGCCAGGATCTCGCGCAGACGCGCCTCGCCCAGCTCAACGACGCTGGTCTGGGGCTTCGCGGCCTGCCAGGCCAGCCAGGCGGAGAGCTGCTGGCTGATCTGCTGCCAGTCGGCGGCGCTCAGGTTGTCACGCGCGCCCAGCAGCGGGGCGATGACCGTGTCGTGCAACTCACGCAGGGCGCCGGCCCAGGCCGGGTTCACGCCCTGCTGCAGGGGCAGGGGCTGCTCGGCGGCGATGGCGGCCAGGGGCAGTGCGGCAATCTCGGTGTCATTGCCGGCCAGGGTGCGGGCGCCCAGGCCGGCGTACACGGCCGGGGCGGCGTTCAGCGCTTCGCCGGCGCGGGTGTCGAAGGCGGCCAGCTGACAACGGGTGAAGTAGTCGTCGATCTTGGCGCGCAGGCACTGAAAGAGGCCGGCGGCGGCAGCGGTGCCCTCGCCCAGGCGATGGATGCTGCTGGCGTCCGCGGCGCCGGCGTCGAGCCAGGCCAGCGCGGATTCACCTTGCGCGAAGAAGGCGGCCAGGGTATCGGCGTTGACGCCCGCTGCGCCACTGCGATCCGCCACGCCCCCCTGGCTGGCGATGATCTCGCCCAGCAGTTGCTGCAGCGCGGTGTCCTGGGTCAGGGCGGGCGTCACGATACCGTCGCCATTGAAGTTGCCAGGGGCGAACAGGGCGCTGCTGTCGGCAAAGTCCGCCACCGTGAGTGCCGGGGCGTCGGGCTTGCCAAGATAGCTCAGCACGCGACGGGCGGTCTGCTTCAGCGCGCGGCCTTCATCGTCGTGCTCGGCGATGCAGTCCACTGGCAGACCGCAGTCCTTGAAGAAGATGTCCGCATCCACCACCCGTTCGCAGGCCCAGTTCACGGCAGCCAGCACCTCTGGCACGCGGATCTGGCCGTCGCCGTCGGCATCCAGCAGCGCGGCCGTGCGGGAGTCGAATTCCAGGCCGGTGGTGGGGCAGTTGAGCACCGTCCACAGTTTCGGGTCCAGCTCGGCCAGATGGCGCAGGTCCTCGCCCGTGGTCAGGCTGACCTGGTCGAAGCCGCCAGAGCGAAAGAAACGCCATTGATGCGGGGCCGCAGTGGGGGTGGTCATGGGGCTGTCTCTCCGTGTCCGAGGGGTCCGTGGTGTGGGGTGTCGCGGCTCAGGGCAGCGTGCGCAGGAATTCGTCGATCTGCCGCGCCACCGGGGATTCCGGCGTGGCAAAGCTCTGGGCGCGGCGGGCAATGCCGGCCGCTTCGTCGGTGCGGCCCTGCCGCGCACGGATGCTGGCCAGGCGGAACCACAGATTCGCATCGCGCGGGGCAATCCGCACGGCCCGCTCGGCCACGGCGGCGGCGCGCTCCAGATCACCGGCCGCCAGGGCGGCATCGACTTCCATCAGCAGTGCAGCCTCGGCGGTGGCAGGCATGCCTGGCATGGGCACGGGTGCCGGTGCGGGATCCAGCGGCACGGGGGCCGGCTGGCTCGGAATGCCGGGCGCGACGGTGCGCGGAGGCAGGTCATCGATGCCGGGCACCACGCTGCGGGCAGGATTCGTGCGCGCAGCGGGCGGGGTGGCGGGCTGTGCTGGCGCGGGCATCGTGGCGCTCTGGCTCTGCACAGCGCTGCCGCCACCAGAGCGGTCCTCCACCGGGGCGGGAATGCCCCGGCCGCCGTCCATGCCGGCGCAGGCGCTCAACAGACTGAAACAGAGGATGGGCAGCACACGAGTCAGCATGATCAGAAGTCCCCGAAGCGATTGAAGAAACGGTCCAGGAAGGAACCTTCGTCTTCACAATTGACGGCCGGGTCCGGCAGGCGGCCAGGCAGGAAAGGCAAGGAAGTCGTCAGGCGACAGTCGCGCTGGGCACTGTCGCGCACCGGCCCCAGGGCCACGCTCTGCCAGACCACGTTGGCAGGCGGAATGGTCAGGCGCGGCTGGATGTCCAGCTCGCGCATGATGTCCGTCCACACCCGCAGGGCGCCGGTGGCGCCGGTCAGGCCGGTGTCGGAATTGTCGTCATTGCCCAGCCACACCACGCCCAGCAGATCGTCGCCATAGCCGGCAAACCAGCTGTCGCGCAGGTCATTGGTGGTGCCCGTCTTGCCGGCCAGGGGCAGACTGGCGGCGAGCCGGTTGCGGGCGGTCTGCGCGGTGCCGCGCTGAAACACTCCCTGCAGGGCATACTCCAGCAGGTACATGGAGGCCGGATCGATCACCTGTTCCGTCTCGATGCCATAGCGCTCCAGCGGCTCGCCCGTGGGCGTGGTCACGGCCTCGACCGTGCGCAGGGGCGAGCGGAAGCCGTTGCCGGCCAGGGTCTGGTAGAAACGGGCGACTTCCACCGGCGCCATGTCCACGGAGCCCAGCAGCACCGACGGGAACTGCGGCACCTCGCGCTCGAAGCCGAGCCGGCCGAGCATCTCGCCCACCTTGTCCAGCCCCACCTGCATGCCCAGGTCCACGGTGGCCAGGTTCATGGAGCGCTCCAGCGCGTCGTGCAGATACACATCGCCGAAAATCTTGTCGTCGTAATTGCTGGGCGACCAGGCGGGCGAGCCGCGTGACTGCAGCGTGACGGGACGGTCGGACAGCACTGAGGCCAGGGTGAAGCGGCCCGACTCCAGCGCCGCCAGATACACCGCCGGCTTGACCAGGGAGCCGATGGGGCGCACGGCATTCAGGGCCCGGTTGAAGCCGGCAAAGCCGCGCTGCCTGCCGCCCGCAACGGCGCGCACCTCGCCGGTGACGGCATCGGTGATCACCACGGCCGCCTCCAGTTTGCCCTCACTCACCGGGCGTTCGACGGCCTTCACGGCCTCTTCCAGTGTGGCCTCCATGGTGCTCTGCACGTGCAGGTCCAGCGTGGTGAAGATGCGCAGGCCCTCGGTGCGCAGCGCCTCGGCGTCGTAGTCCCGCGCCAGATCCTGGCGCACCAGCTCCATGAAGGCCGGGTAGCCGGCGTTCTGGCGCGGGGCGCGGGCATTCACGCGCAGGGTCGCGGCGCGGGCGTCTTCGTACTCGGGGGCGCTGATGTAACCCTGGGAGAGCATGCGTGCCAGCACCACGTTGCGCCGCTCCACCGCCCGCTCGGGGAAGCGCATCGGGTTGTAGTAGGACGCGCCGCGCGGCAGACCGGCCAGCAGGGCCAGTTCGTCCAGGCTGAGTTCGTCCAGACTGCGGCTGAAGTAGAACTCGGCGGCCAGCGCAAAGCCGTGGATGGCGCGATTGCCTTGCTGGCCGAGGAAGACTTCGTTCAGGTAGGCAGCGAGGATCTCGTCCTTGCTGAAATGCAGCTCCAGCGCCAGCGCCATCAGCGCTTCCTCGGCCTTGCGGCGCAGCGTCTGTTCGCGGTTCAGGTAAAGGTTCTTCACCAGCTGCTGGGTCAGCGTGCTGCCGCCCTGCACGATCTCGCCGGCGCGCAGGTTGGCCACCAGGGCGCGCAGGATGCCGATCGGGTCGACGCCGAAGTGGCTGTAGAAGCGCTGGTCCTCCACCGCGATGATGGCTTCCACCAGGTCGGGCGGCACGTCTTCCAGGCTGATGGGCACGCGGTCCTCGCCATTGCCCGGGTTGATCAGGGCGATCTCGGCAGGCTCCAGTCGCACCAGCGGCACCATGCCGGTGCGCTGATCGCCCCACATCTCGCGGATGCGGTTGCCCTCGAATTCCACATTCACGTAGAGGCTGGGCTCGGCACCGTCCCAGAACTCGAAGCCGCGCGTCCACAGGCTGACGCGGTTGCCGCTGGCCTGGAACTCGCCGGGGTTGCGCAGCTCGCTGCTCTCGCGATAGCCCAGCCGGCGCAGCTGGTCAGTGAGCCGCGCGGCGCTGACGTGGGCGCCGGCATAGATCTCGAGCGGGCGGGCGTAGATGCGGGCGGGCAGCTCCCATTGCAGGGCTTCGAAGTCGCGGCGGATCTCGTAGTCGATCTTCACGCACCAGGCCACGAAGGCGAGCACGGCCAGCCCCAGCAAGGACCAGACCCAGGCGAAGCCCTGACTGGCGCGGGGAAGCGCGGAACGCGGCGGTTGTGGTCTGCGAGTGCTGGGGTTCATGGGCGGGCATTATGGCATCGGCAGTGGGCTCGTCACCAATTCTGCATCACATATCCGCGCTTGACGCCCGGGCGGCAGGCAGAATACTGTACATAAAACCAGTATTTTCGTGTGCCTCCCCATGAACGCCCCCGCTTATGCCGAGCTGCATTGTCTCAGCAACTACAGCTTTCTGCGCGCCGCCTCCTTCCCCGAGGAACTGGTGCGCCAGGCCCATGCGCTGGGCTATGCCGCACTGGCTCTCACCGACGAGTGCTCGCTGGGGGGCGTGGTGCGGGCGCATCTGGCGGCACGCGAACTGGGGCTGGCGCTGATTGTCGGCAGTCACTTCGTGCTGGCGGACGGCCTGTGCCTGGTGCTGCTGGCGCCGGACCGCCGTGCTTACGGGCAGCTCAGTGCCTTGATCACGCTGGCCCGGCGCGCGGCCGCCAAGGGTCAGTATGTGCTGGAGCGCGGCATGCTGCAGGCCGAGGCGCTGGACGCGTGTCTGGCGCTGTGGGTGCCGGCCCCGACTCCGGCCGTGCTCGACGAAGACGACGGCCGCTGGCTGGCGGGCGTGTTCCCCGGGCGGCTGTGGCTTGGCGTCGAGCTGCATCTGCGGGGCAATGACCGGCGCTGGCTCGACACACTGCAGGCGCTGGGGCACACCCTCGGGCTGCCACTGGTGGCCAGTGGTGGTGTGCTGATGCACGAGCCGCAGCGCCGGCCGCTGCTGGACACCCTCACGGCGATCCGCCTGGGCTGCACGCTCGACACCCTGGGCTTCGCCGCCGCGCCCAACAACGAGCAGCATCTGCGCCCGCGTGCGCGCCTGGCCAAGCTCTACCCGGCCGCGCTGCTGGAGGAAAGCGTGCGCATCGCCGCGCGCTGCCGTTTCTCGCTGAGCGAGCTGCGCTACGAATACCCTCACGAACTGGTGCCGGCCGGTCACACCCCGGCCAGCTGGCTGCGGGCGCTGACCGAGCAGGGCCTGCGCGAACGCTGGCCGCAGGGGCCCTCGGCGCGGGTGCGGGCGCTGGTGGAAAAGGAGCTGGGTCTGGTGGCCGAACTGGGCTACGAGCACTTCTTCCTCACTCTGCACGACCTCGTCGTCTTCGCCCGCGCCCGGGGCATCCTGTGCCAGGGGCGGGGCTCGGCGGCCAATTCCGCGATCTGCTACTGCCTGGGCATCACGGCGGTGGACCCGGACCGCATGCAGCTGCTGTTCGAGCGCTTCCTGTCCAAGGAGCGGGACGAGCCGCCGGACATCGATGTCGACTTCGAGCACGAGCGGCGCGAGGAGGTCATCCAGTACCTCTACACCAAGTACGGCCGCGAACGGGCGGCGCTGGCCGCCACGGTGATCTGCTACCGCGCGCGCAGTGCCATCCGCGATGTGGCGGGGGCGCTGGGCATCGCGGCCCCGGCAGTGGAGGTGCTGGCGAAGTCGGTGGACTGGTACGGCCAGGAGATCGTCACCGGCCCTGAGGTGGAGGCCCTGGCCCTGCCGCCCGGGCGGCTGACGCTGCTGGTCAGTCTGGTGCGCGCCCTGCTCGGCTTTCCCCGGCACCTTTCCCAGCACGTCGGGGGCTTCGTCATCAGTCAGGGCCCGCTCTCGCAGCTGGTGCCGGTGGAGAACGCCGCCATGCCCGGACGCACGGTCATCCAGTGGGAGAAAGACGACCTGGAGGCGCTGGGCCTGCTGAAGGTGGACGTGCTGGCGCTGGGCATGCTGACGGCCATCCGCAAGGCCATCGCCCTGGTGAACCGCTATCCGGCGCGCGCCGCGCTGCCGCCGCTGACCCTGGCCGACGTGCCCGGCGAGGACGCCCAGGTCTACGACATGCTCTGCGCGGCCGACACGGTGGGCGTGTTCCAGATCGAGTCGCGCGCCCAGATGAGCATGCTGCCCCGGCTCAAGCCGCGCAATTACTACGATCTGGTCATCCAGATCGCCATCGTCCGGCCGGGGCCCATCCAGGGCAACATGGTGCATCCTTACTTGGCGCGGCGCAGCGGACGCGAGCCCGTGAGCTACCCCAGCGAGGCCATCCGGGAGGTGCTTGAGCGCACCCTGGGCGTGCCCATCTTCCAGGAGCAGGTGATGAAAGTGGCCATCGTGGCGGCGGGCTTCACGGGCGGCGAAGCCGATCAGCTGCGCCGGGCCATGGCAGCGTGGAAGAAGAAAGGCGGGCTGGAACCGTTTCAGGAAAAGCTCAAGGCGGGCATGCGCGAACGCGGTTACAGCGACAGCTTCGCCGAGCAGATCTACAGCCAGATCAAGGGCTTCGCCGACTATGGCTTCCCCGAATCCCATTCCGCCAGCTTCGCCCTGCTGGCCTATGTCTCTTCCTGGCTGAAATGCCATTACCCGGCGGCCTTCACCTGCGCTCTGCTCAACAGTCAGCCCATGGGTTTCTATGCGCCCTCGCAGCTGGTGCAGGACGCCCAGCGTCACGGGGTGAGCGTGCTGCCGGTGGATGTCAACCACAGCGAGTGGGACTGCACGCTGGTCTTCACGCCCGGTCAGGCGCATGCGCCGGCGCTGCGGCTGGGGCTGTGCCTGGTGAAGGGCTTGTCGCTGACGGGGGCGCGCCGGCTGTGCGAGGCGCGGCAGGCGGGGCCCTTCCGCTGCGTGCAGACGCTGATCGAGCGCACAGGCATCGATGCCGCCGACCGGGAGAGTCTGGCCGCCGCCGATGCGCTGCATGCGCTGGCCGGGCATCGCCATCGCGCCTTCTGGGACGTGGCCGGTCACGAGCCGCCACTGCCGCTGTTCGCCACCTCTGGTCAGACCGACTGGCCCGCGCCGCCAGCGGTGGCCCTGCTGCTGCCGGCGCCGTCCGAATCCCAGGAGGTCATCGCCGACTACAACAGTGTGGGCCTCACGCTGCGCCGGCATCCGCTGGCACTGCTGCGCGCGCATCTGCAGCAGTACCACGTGGTGCCGGCCGCCAGTCTGGTCGAGCGCGGCAATGGGGCGCGGGTGAAGGTGACGGGGATCGTCACCTCGCGACAGCGGCCGCAGACAGCCTCGGGGGTGACCTTCGTGACCCTGGAGGATGAAACCGGCTTCGTGAACGTGGTGATCTGGCCGGCGGTGACGGCGCGGCAGCCGCGTCTGGTGCGCGAGGCCAGTCTGCTGGGCGTGGCGGGCACGCTGCAGATCAGCGAGGACGTGGTGCACGTGATTGCCGCCGATCTGGTGGACCTGAGCGCCTGGCTGGCGCAGATGTCGCTGCGTTCGCGGGATTTCTGCTGAGCGCGCCTTAGTCGAAGATGCCGTGCACGAACCAGCGCCGCTCGCCCTCGCGCTCGTGGAAGATCCACAGCCGCATGCCGCGCGGGTTCGTCGCCACGTAGTAATCCCGGCACACTTCCTGGCCGCTCCACCAGCGCGTCTCGATGCGTTCGGGGCCGCTCAGCAGCTGCAGCGGCCCGCGGTAGAGCAGCTGCCCGGCATGCTGCTGCAACTGCACCGGGGCCGGCAGCAGCCAGCACGGGCGCCGGGCCTGCAACGCCAGCGCGGGGTGCGGGTGGCTCTGCTCGTGGCCGGGCGTCGGGCTGGCTGCCAGTTCCGGGCAGTGGTCTGCCTGACACTGCAGGCTGTGCACGGCGGCATCGCCCAGTCGAGCCTGCAGCAGCCCCAGCAAGGGCGCGATGCGCGCGGGCCCGCTCTGTGCCGCTGCGCCTTCGGCAGCGCTGAGGCCGGCGAGCGGCTGTGTGCCCGCTGACGCCGCCTTGAAGCGCCAGGCCTCCAGCTGCATGCCGCAGACGGGGGCCGGCAGCGTCAAAGTGCTGAGCCGGGTTTCCAGCAGCAGCTGCAGCGGCGCCCGGGACTGGCCGGGGTGGCGCATGTCGAGCGCGATCAGCGTGGGCGCCTGGGCTTCGTGCTGCAGACTCAGCTGCAGATGCAGCGTGCTCAGATCACGCGCCCGCAGGAAGGCGCACAGCCGTTCCAGCAGCTCCTCGATGGCCGGCAGCAGGCGCTCGCAGCCTTCCACGGCGTAGTCGAATTCCAGGCTGCTGTTGAAGCGTGGCGGGCTCTCATAGGCCTTGACCGGCGTGGCGACATGCCCCAGACACTGATCGAGCTGGCGCAGGAACTGTGTGCCGAAGCGCTGCCCGAGCGCGTGGGCGGGCAGGCGCCAGACATCGCGCAGCAGGCGCAGCCCGCTGTTGTGCAGCTGCTGCCGGCGCTGCTGCGGCAGGGTCAGGCTCTGCACCGACAGCCGCCCCAGGGCGGAGCGCAGGTTCTCCCGGCGATGGACCAGCAGATTGCACCCGGCCCGGGCCAGCAGCAGGCTGGCGGCAGGCGTGGGGCTGGCTGCCTGATGGAAATCGACAGGAAGTCCCCACTCACTCAGCAGGGGCTGCAACAGCTGGCGGCAATGCGTGCGCAGCGAGTGGATGCCACCGAAATAGCGCAGCGAACTGCGCGCCTCGAACACCAGGGAATCGGGGGCCTCCACGCTGACCGTGCCGCTGAGCTGTCCCAGGCGCTGTGCCAGCAGGGCCAGTTTTTCCTCGCGTATCTGCGCATCGGGAATGCCCAGCAGCTGCGGCAGGGCGATGGCATACCACAGTGGGGGCAGGCGACCTGCCCGTGGCGTCTTGCCCGGCGTTCTCGGCGGCGCATGCGGCCTGGCCACGCGCAGTGTGCGCTGGGGGCGGCCGAGCAATGGCAACTGGAAGAGGCGACCTGTCATGGGGCGCTCCTGGCGAGCGCCACTGTGCTCTGACGGTAACTGCCGCGCGCCTTGAGCACCTCGACGCGCAGGCCCTGCCGCGTGGCTTCCACCCGCAGCCGCAGGGCCGCCGTGGACTGCCGCAGGGCGCCGTGATGAAACAGGATGCCCAGGGTGTTGCCGGCACTGGCGGCCAGCTGCAGGCGGCGGATCTGGCGGTGACTCACGCGACCGGGCCAGGCGAGCACCAGCGCGCAGGCGGTATCCTGCAGCGCCTTTTCGATGCCCCACAGCAGCTGTGCAGCCGGTGCCGACACCACGTAGAGATGCGCCGGGTCAATGCCGCTGGCCAGCAAGGCCGGTGCATAGGGCGAACAGGGCGGGGCGAACCAGACACTGTTGCCGCCCTGCTGGCTGAGCTGTCGCAGCAGCGGCAGCACCAGCTGCAGTTCTCCGATGCCCCACAGGGGCGTGATGATTTCCACCAGCGCCCCGCGGGGCCAGCCCTGCCAGGGCAGGCAGGCATCGAGTGCAGCAAAGCCTGTGCTTACCCCTCTGTCAGCGATTGCTGACCTGCTGGCTGAGTGACTGCTGCCCCGCCAAAGGCCTGGGGTGTGCAGCAAGGAAAGAAGGCGAGGATCGGTTTGGTGAGTCGGCATGATACTGTACATATTAACAGTATTGTTCCGCCTCACAAGCGCGGTCTTCAGAGCCGGCAGCCGCGCAAACCGAGAAACGCGTCCAAGTTGCGGAAAGTATTTGGTTTTCCGCCAAATTCGTGATTGTTATCGAAAAATTAATGTATTACTCTTCAGAGCCTTAGCCTGACTAGCTGAACATGCATCTCAGATAATAATCTCAATAGACTGGAAATCTGGAAAATTATCGATGAAAAATAAACCAGACATGCTGATGGTGGTCGTCGTTCTGTTCGCCCTTGGGGTGCTTGCCAGCGGTGTGGTGCAGAGCGGGCTGCTCTGACGCTCACGCCAGTGCCCACTCACCGATACCCGCACTGACCTGCTCACGGGAGCGGGCCGCTCGTGTCTGCCCTTTCAGGCCCGCCATCCATACCAGTGCCGCTCACTCACGATCGCATCCATCTGCACATCCCACGTCTGCCGCTCCAGAGTCTCGACCCGCTGACACTCGTGTGCCAGACCGATCAGCAAGGGTCGCCGGCGCGCTGGCCTGTTGCGGAAGCTGAAAGTCCTGTCATAGAAACCCTTGCCCATGCCGAGCCGATTGCCATCGGCATCGAAGCCCACCAGCGGCACCAGCACCACGTCGAGCCAGCGCGGCGACACCAGTCGGTGTGCCTGCAGGCGCGGCTGGGCGATGCCCCAGCGATTGAGCTGCAGTGGATCACTCTTGCGATAGCGGACAAACAGCAGCCGGCCATGGCGGAAGGGATGCAGCAGGGGCAGGAAACAGGCCTGTCCACGTGACAGCGACTCGGCGAGCAGCAGGGAGGGGTCAATCTCGCCATCGATGGCCTGGTAGAAGGCAAGGCGTCTGGCCGTGCGAAAGAAGCGCTGACCTGCCAGGGCATGATGCAGCGCAATGGCGGCATCGCGTTGCTGACGCGGGCTCAACAGGCGTCGGGTGTGACGCAGGGATTTGCGAAGGCTGGCGCGCTGGGCTGGAGTCATGAGACTGACAGGGAATAAGGAATGAAGTTACCCGGAGCACCGCTACCAAAATAGTCCTGAACCCAACGGTTCAGGTGGTGACTCCAGTGGTGCATAAGGCTTTCCGTCGTGCGGACTTGCTCAACAGCACCTGGCGTGAAGCCTCCAGGTATACAGATATCGGCTCAAGAACATTTTTGGTTGGCCAATGCTCTAGGCAACTCTGGAGCGAGTATATAGCAGCAAAAAAATCGGGGCGAGCAAGCCGGCAAAAGTTTTTTGTCTCGATATGATCAGCTTATTTCAATCTGACGATTGGCCTGCAGGCTGCGATCGAGCTTGTCTTCGAGATACTTGATCTGCTGCGCGGTGTGGTGACGGCTCTCGTTGAGCTGCACGCTCTTGCTCAGCATTTCATGGGTGATGTTGAGTGCGGCCATCACGGAAATCTTCTCGAGTCCGTGAATGTTGCCGCGGCCCTTGATCTTGCGCATGTTCTCGTCGAGATAGCGCGCGGACTTCAGCAGGGCTTCCTGTTCTGCAGGAGGACAGCTGACCTGGTACTCCTTGTCGAGAATTCTGACCACCACGGTACCGGGGCTGTTTTCTTCTGCGCTCATGCGGATTCTCTGGGTGTGGGCGAGGCGGGTGACACGTCTCTCATGATGACTGGGACTGTTCCATGGACTTGAGCCGGTGCAGCACGGCTTCGAGGCGGGACTTCGCCAGCTTGTTGTTTTCGAGCAGTTGCTGGCGTTCGGAGTGCCAGTTATGCTCGTTGGCCCGCAGCTGTTGATTCTCCCGCTTCATCGTGGCGCACAGCTCGATGAGCGCATCAATCTTCTGATCCAGCGTGGCAAATTTTTCGTCTGTCATTATGATGGTCGCCATATACAGAAGCGGCAAGAAACCGCCCTGTTCAACTGTCGTTACTATAGAGGCGTGACCCCAAGGCGGTCAATCTCAGGCACGGGCATACGATGACAAGCATTCACGAAGAAGCGGCGCGCAGGCGCAAGGAACTCATGCAGCAGATGGAGCCGGACAGCATTGCGCTGCTCAGCGCCGCGCCGCAGTGCACCCGCAGCAATGACACCGAATATCCCTACCGGCAGAACAGCGACTTCTATTACCTCACCGGCTTCGTCGAGCACGATGCCGTGCTCGCCCTGATTCCAGGGCGTGAACAGGGCGAGGTCGTCCTGTTCTGTCAGGAGAAGGACAAGACGCGTGAATTGTGGACCGGCATTCTCACCGGGCCGGAGCAGGCCGTCAGCCGCCTGCTGATCGACGATGCCTTCCCCATCGGTGACATCGACGACATCCTGCCGGGGCTCATCGAAGGGCGGCAGCGTGTCTACTATTCCATGGGCAAGGACTCGCGCTGGGATCAGCGCATCATGGACTGGGTCAATGTCATTCGCGGCAAGGCGCGCCAGGGAGCGCATCCGCCGGGCGAATTCCTGGTGCTCGATCATCTGCTCAATGAAATGCGGCTGATCAAGAGCCCGCTGGAAATCAAGCTGATGGAAAAGGCCGGCGCCATTTCCGCACAGGCTCACAAACGTGCTATGGCCGTGTGTCGTCCGGGTCTGCACGAATATCACCTAGAGGCCGAGTTGCTGCACGAGTTCGTGCGCTCCGGCAGCCGTTCGCCGGCCTACAACAACATCGTGGCCGGGGGTGCCAACGCCTGCATCCTGCACTATGTCGAGAACACCGCCGTGCTCAAGGATGGCGACCTGGTGCTGATCGATGCGGGCTGCGAATTCGATTACTACGCGGCCGACATCACGCGCACCTTCCCCGTGAACGGTCGGTTCAGCAAGGAGCAGAAGGCGCTGTACGAGATCGTGCTCGAGGCGCAGCTGCAGGCCATAAAGGCCGTCAAGCCGGGCGTCGCCTGGGACGAGCCGCACAATGTCACCGTGCGCATCATCACCGAAGGGCTGGTGCGTCTGGGGCTGCTCCAGGGCAATGTGCAGGAGCTGATTGCGCGTGGCGCCTACAAGGCTTTCTACATGCATCGTGCCGGCCACTGGCTGGGCATCGACGTGCACGATGTGGGCGATTACAAGATTGATGACAAGTGGCGCCTCATGGAGCCGGGCATGGTCACCACCATCGAGCCGGGCATCTATGTGGCCCCCGACAACATGGACGTTGACAGCAAGTGGCGCGGCATCGGCATCCGCATCGAGGACGATGTGCTGGTGACGCGCACTGGACATCGCATTCTGAGTGCCGGCGCCCCGAAGACGGTCGAGGAGATCGAATCCTTCATGGCGCAGGCGCGCGCCCAGGCCGTCGCCTGAGATGCAAGCGGAGCGTGACGCGGCATGAAGATCCAGCAGACCAGGCAGCACTATGACATCGTGATCGTCGGCGGCGGCCTTGTGGGCGCGAGTTTCGCCAGTGCACTGGCCGCACAGCTGCGTGGCAGCGGCGCCAGTATCGCTGTCGTCGAGACGGCCGCGACACCGCAGGCCTCCAGCAGCTTCGATGCCCGTTCCACCGCCCTCTCCCATGGCAGTCAGCGCCTCTACGAACAGCTGGGGCTGTGGTCCGCCATCGCCTCCCATGCCACTGCCATCCGCCGCATTCACGTGTCGGACCGCGGGCACTTCGGCGCTGTGCGGCTGGACAGCACCACCATGGACGTGGACGCCCTGGGCCATGTGGCCGAGAACCAGCACCTGGGCCAGGTGCTGACACAGGCGCTGGAGCATGACCCGGACATCGAGCTGCTGAGCCCCGCCAGCATCAGTGCGCTGACGCCCCTGCCTCGGGGCATGCGGTTGCAGGTGCAGGGGGTTGCAGGCGCACTGCCCGCCATTGAGGCCGATCTGGTGGTGCTGGCCGACGGCGGGCGTTCCACGCTGCTCGAGCAGCTGGGCATCGGCAGCAGCCAGACTCCCTACGGCCAGCACGCCCTGATCGCCAACGTGGCCTTCAGTGAGCCGCACAGGAATGTCGCATTCGAGCGTTTCACCGACACCGGCCCCATGGCCGTGCTGCCGCTGGCGGACGATGACGAGGGTAGGGCGCGCGGGGCCTTGATCTGGACCTTGCCCGATGCGGAAGTCCAGGCGGTGGCGCAGCTGCCGGAGCGGGAATTCCTGAGCCGCCTGCAGGAGCGCTTCGGTTACCGGCTGGGACGTTTCGAGAAGGTGGGCGCTCGCACGCTCTACCCACTCACCCTCAGTGTGGCGCGGGAGCAGGTGCGGCCTGGCCTGGCGCTGCTGGGCAATGTCGCCCACACGCTGCATCCAGTGGCGGGACAGGGTTTGAATCTCGCCCTGCGCGATGCGCAGAGTCTGGCGCAGCAGATTGCGCGCGCTCGCGCGCAAGGCATCGTGCCGGGCACCATGAGCGTGCTGCAGCAGTATGTGGCGCAGCAGCAGAACGACCAGCAGCTCACCATCGGCTTCAGTGACTACATGACTCGACTCTTTTCCAGTGCCCACCCGGCGCTGGTCTGGGCACGCAAGGCAGGCCTGTTCTCCATCGACCTGCTTCCCCCCGTCAAGCAGCAGTTCGCCCGTCAGGCCATGGGCCTGGGCGAGCGCCGCGCCCTGCAGGCCTGACTCAAGGCGCGCCGAGCGTGCTGCGCAGATCCTCGATGCGCTTGCGGTTCACGCCCAGATCGCTGTGCCCGAGCCGCGAGGCCGAGCGGACATGCACCAGGCCGGCGGCGGGCTCTGCCAGAAACTCCACGTCATCCACGAAGCCCATCAGGCGCGAGGTGAACTCCGCGTACAGGTACAGCTCGCGCTCCTCGATGATGCGGGCGCCGGGCATGCCGCTGACCGCCGTGCGGACCTGGCCGAGCGTGGCCTGCAGCGGCGCGATGCGGTGACTGTCGCGGGTCTCGAAGCTCGACACGCAATTGGGGGAATCCGGGCAGGTGCCCAGGCGGCCGTCCGTCGCACCGAGAGTGGCGGGACGTTCACCGGCGCAGCCGAGCAGGGTCAGCAGAGGAATCATCAGCAGGCTCCGTTTCATGGGCAGGGGTCTCTTGTTGGAAAGTCGTTGGGGCGGATACGCGGCTGTGAGGGGGCTCAGATCATGCTCAGGCTCAGCCACTGCGCGACCAAGGCCGGCCGCTCGTTGCCGTCGATCTCCACCGTGCATTGATGCGTGAGCAGCACTCTGTCCGGCGCCTTGCAGATGACACTCTGCAGCACGAAGCGTGCGCGGATGCGGGCGCCCACCGGGACCGGCTGCACGAAGCGCACGGCGTCCAGGCCGTAGTTGATCACTGCGCGGGCGTCGCGGATGCGCAGCATGCCGCCCTGGGAACCCAGCTGCGTGAGCAAGGCCAGGGTCAGAAAGCCATGGGCGACCGTGCCGCCGAAGGGACCCTGAGTGCGGGCGCGCTCTTCGTCCACATGGATGAACTGGAAATCCCCTGTGGCCTCGGCGAACTGATTGACCCGCTCCTGAGTGATCTCCAGCCAGGGCGACACGCCGACCTCCTGGCCGACGCAGGCCTGTGCTTCGGCCAAGGTCACGAGCCTGGGCGGGACGGCCTCGGTCGCCGCGGGGGGAGTCTGGGTCACGCTGGGCACCTGCAGCAAAAAGCGGTGGGATGGTGGGCGGCAGTATCGGCCATCGCCTGCAGCACGGCAATTCGCGCGTGCACGCCGGACTGCCCCGGCGGCGGACGCCCGGCTATACTGCGCGCACGTTCAGCATCGCGGTGGAACCCCCATGCAACAGAGCACTGTCATGACATTCGACGTCATCATCGTCGGCGGCGGCCTGGTAGGCGCCAGTGTCGCACTGGCACTGGCCGACACAGGTCTGCGCATCGCCGTGCTGGATGCCCAGCCACTGGCTGCACCAGCCGCCCCGTACGTGGCGCCTGAGCGTTTCGATCCCCGCGTTTCGGCCATCACTCCAGCCTCGCGTCGCTTCCTCGACTCCCTGGGCGCGTGGTCCGGCGTGGCGCGCCGACGCAGCTGCGCCTATACCGACATGCGCGTGTGGGAGGCTGACGGTACCGGGTCGATCCATTTCGCTGCCCAGGACATTCACTGCGAGAGCCTGGGCCACATTGTCGAGAATTCCGTCTTGCTGGCCGCGCTGCACGAGCAGCTGCACGCCGCGACTGGCATCACCCTGCTGGCGCCGGTGAGCCTGGAGGCCCTGCAGCGGCTGCCGGTGCCTGCGCCGCTGGACGACGATCAGGCGCGCACCCAGTTGCAGCTGGCCGACGGCCGCCAGCTGCGTGCCCGCGTGCTGGTGGCGGCCGACGGCGGCGCGTCCCGGGTGCGCGAGCTGGCCGGCTTCGAACTCAGTGAATGGGACTACGAACACCAGGCCATCGTCGCCACCGTGCGCACTCACTTGCCGCATCGTCATACCGCGACTCAGCGTTTCATGGACGACGGCGTGCTGGCCTTTCTGCCCCTGAAGGCTTCTGACGCAGTGATGGACCAGCACGTCTCGTCCATTGTCTGGTCGGTGGTGCCCGACAAGGCGGCCGCCTTGATGGCGCTGGACGACGCGGCCTTCGCCCGGGAACTCGAACAGGCCATCGAAGGGCGTTTCGGCACCATCGAGCAGGTCGATCCACGGCTGTGCGTGCCGCTGCACCAGCGTCATGCAAAGCAGTATGTGCAGGAAGGCATCGCGTTGGCGGGCGACGCGGCCCACACCATCCATCCGCTGGCCGGGCAAGGCGTGAACCTGGGCTTCGCGGATGCAGCCGCCCTCGCCGCCCAGCTGCGCCGGGCCGTGGCGCGCGATGACGAGATCGGCAGTCTGCAGGTGCTGCGGCGCTATCAGCGTCAGCGCATCGGCCACAATCTGGGCATGATGTGGGTGATGGAAGGCTTCAAGCGGCTCTATGCCGACCAGGCGCTGCCACTGCGCTGGCTGCGCAATGCCGGCATGGCCGGGCTGGATCGCAGCCTGCTGCTCAAGAGCCGCGTCATGCGCGCCGCCATGGGCGTGGACTGAGCGCCGCCTCAAGTTTTGTGGCGGCCGGTCGATGACCCGGCAACATAGCGCTTCACCGGAGATCCCCTACATGTTTGGCAAAGAACCCGCCTGGCCCTTCGACATGGACCTGAGCACGCTGGACACCGGCAGCATCACCAACATCCTGAACGACATCGAAAGTCACCTGCCCCACATGGAGTCCGCGGGGGGGCTGAATGAATTGCTGCGCGTGAAGAAGCTCTTCGAGAACGAGCTGATGAGCGCCCGCCGCCTGCACTGAGCCCTGCCCGCCTCGAAGCGAAACCGCCGGGTGCCGGTCATCTGCTGGTGTACTCCCGGTGGGGCCTTGGTTTATTCTAGGCCCCGTTCGAATTTCCCGAAAAACAATGACATTCCAAGGATATGCCATCATGAAAAAGATACTTCCCCTGGTTGCCGCCGTTGCCATGCTGGTCGGCGCCAATGTCCAGGTACAGGCCATTGACGTGGCCGCCGTGACTCAGGCGCTCGCCGCCGCAGACCGCAGCGACGCCGACAAGGCGCTCGACTCTGCTCGCAAGCCCGCTCAAGTCCTCGACTTCCTGGGCCTGGAGCCCGGCATGACCGTGCTGGACGTGATGTCCGGTGGCGGCTGGTACACCGAAGTGCTGTCCCGCGCCGTTGGTCCGAATGGCAAGGTCTACATGCAGAACTCCGAAGCCTCTCTGGCACGTGGCACCACTCAGGCCACCGTCGATGAGCGTCTGGCACGTCTGAGCAATGTCGAGCTGCTGAAGGCCGATGTCAACGTGTCACTGCCGCTGTCCGCGAACTCCATCGACTTCGCCATCACCAACCTGAACTTCCACGACGTCTACAACCGTGATCCGGCTGCCGCTCAGGCCTTCCTGACCAACATCAAGAATGCGCTGAAGCCCGGTGCCGTGTTCGGCATCATCGACCACGAAGGCAATGTGGGTGCGGACAACGCTGCCCTGCACCGCATCCCCGTGGAGCTGGTGCGTGCCGCTGTGCTGGAAGCCGGTTTCGAGATCGCCGAGGAAGGCAATCTGCTGGACGTGCCGACCGATGACCGCACACTGGCATCCTCCTCTGCCGAGCTGGAGCGCAACACTGACCGCTTCATGCTGAAACTGGTCAAGCCGCAGTAAGCGGTCTGACATGTCGAACGGCTCGGGAAAGCAGGAATTTCCGGGCCGTTTTGCATCCCGCAATCCCGACGCACCACCCGCTTCGAGTCACGCCTTGCAGGACACCGCCCCACTCTCCTTCATCACCCGCTTCTTCGCTGTCTTCAAGTACAGCCGCGTTGCCATCGAGATCGTCTGGGGCACCAGTGCCGCCCTGACCCTCACCATGGCCTTCGCCACCCTGCTGGCTGGCGTGCTGCCTGCGGCAATCGCCTATGTGGGACAGCTGATCGTCGATGCCGTGGTGGCGGCGATACAGGCCCTGCCCGAGGCCCGCGAGGCGGCCACGGATCAGACCCTCTTCTACGTGCTGTGCGAGGCAGGCCTGGTGGTGTTCTTCACAGGCGTGCAGCGGCTGAACACCGTCTGCCAGTCCATCCTGCGCGTGCTGCTGGGCAACAAGATCAACGTAATGATCCTGGAGAAGTCGCTCACACTGGAGCTGCAGCATTTCGAGGACTCCGAGTATTACGACAAGCTGGTGCGCGCCCGCCGCGAGGCGTCCAGTCGCCCGCTGAGCCTGGTGATCCGCACCTTCGATCTGGCCCGCGAGTCCATCTCGCTGGTCAGCTATGGCGTGCTGCTGTTCCAGTTCTCGCCCTGGGCCGTGCTGTTGCTGGGATTTGCCGGGCTGCCCGCCTTCATGGCGGAAGCGAAGTTCTCCGGCGAGGCCTTCCGCAATCAGCGCAGCCGCTCGGCCGAGCGCCGCATGCAGATCTACCTGGAAATGGTGCTGACCCGGGAAGACGGCGTGAAGGAAGTGAAACTGCTCAAGATCGGGCGCCTGTTCCTGCAGCGCTACATCGACATCTTCACCAACATCTACAAGGAAGACCGCAACCTGGTGCTGCGGCGCGGCTTCTGGGGCTATGTGCTCGGGCTGATCGCCAGCGCGGCGTTCTACTTCGCCTATGGCTGGGTGGTCTTCGCCGCCATTGCCACCACCATCACCATTGGCCAGATGACCATGTACATCGCCGTGTTCCGGCAGGGCCAGAATGCCGTCACCAGCAGCCTGACCGCCGTCAACGGCATGTACGAGGACAATCTCTACCTCTCCAATCTGGTGGAGTATCTCGAACACAAGGTGCCTGAGCAGAGCGGCGACAAGCAAGAGGGGCCGGACCCGGCCGACGGCATCCGCTTCGAGAATGTCAGTTTCTACTACCCAGGCAGCAAGACCCCTGCGCTGCATGAGCTGAGCCTGCACATCAAGGCCGGCGAGAGCCTGGCCATCGTGGGCGAGAACGGCTCCGGCAAGACCACCCTGATCAAGCTGCTGACGCGACTCTACACGCCCACCAGCGGACGCATCCTGCTGGAAGGCCTGGATCTGCAGGAATGGGACATCGACGCGCTGCGCCACAAGATCGGCGTCATCTTCCAGGACTTCTCCCGCTACCAGCTCACGGTGGGCGACAACATCGGCATCGGCGATGTGGAAAACATGCAGGACCGTCCCCAGATAGAAAGCGCCGCGCAGGATGGCCTGGCCGCCGACTTCATCCAGCACATGCCCCAGCAGTACGACACGCAGCTGGGCACCTGGTTCAAGGGTGGCAAGGAGCTCTCGGGCGGGCAGTGGCAGAAGATCGCCCTGGCCCGGGCCTTCATGCGCAGCCACGCCGATGTGCTGATTCTGGACGAGCCGACGGCGGCGATCGACGCGAAAGCCGAGGCCGACATCTTCGCCCACTTCCGCGAGCTGACCGCCCGACGCATCTCCATCATCATTTCGCACCGCTTCTCGACGGTGCGGATTGCCGACCACATCATCGTGCTCGAGAAGGGCGCCATCGTCGAAGAAGGCTCCCATGCGCAGCTGCTTGAACGGGATGGGCAATATGCCCGGTTATTCCGTCTGCAGGCGCAGGGTTACCAGTAAGCGCCTGTGGCAAGGCAACACCCCTGTGAGGGCGGGCTTGCCCGCGAACCTCACACTCTGATTCACCGACACTCTGGAGACATTTCATGCTCGACGCCAAGAATCTGCTGGAACAATTCCTCGGCCCCAATGCCGGCAACACCCTGCGCCAGGCGGGCGGCAATGCCAAGCAGCAGCTCGACTCCATGGGCATGGGCGGCTTCGGCGGCGGTGCCGTGGTGGGGGGGCTGCTCGGCCTGATGCTGGGCGGCAAGAAGATGAAGAAGATGGCCAAGGGCGTTGTCGGCTATGGCGGTGCGGCGGCTGCCGGCGCGCTGGCCTACAAGGCCTATCAGAACTGGCAGCAGGGCAAGGCGGCGGCGACGGCGCCTGTCGCCACCCCGGCCGATTACGCCAGCGTCGACCCGCGCTTTTTGCCTGAGGCCGCGCCGGCGGCGGATGGTCAGCCGTTCCAGCTGGCCCTGATCAAGGCCATGATCGGCGCCGCCAAGGCCGACGGCCACATCGACGCCGAGGAACAGAAATCCCTGTTTGAACAAGTGGAGAAGATGGGGCTGGATGCCGAGAGCAAGGCATTCGTGTTCGACGCGCTGACTCAGCCGGTGGACATGGCCGCGATTGCCGCCTCGGCCCAGGGTATGGAACAAGCGACCGAGATCTATCTCGTGTCACGCATGGCGATCGATGTCGATCACCCGGCGGAGCGTGCCTATCTGCAGGCGCTGAGCCACCGGCTCAACCTGCCGGCCGAGCTGGTCGCGCATCTCGACCACCAGCTGGCGCCGCAGGGGTGAACTCAGGTTCCAGAGCGGGTGGAGGCCGGGCAGGACCGTGAGCCGCCTGGATGGCGGCGAGTCGAGCCGCCATGGCCGAAAAGTGCTCCTGCATTTCCGGCACTCCCGCCATCCATGGCGGTCGGATGGCTTCACGGCGTGTCCTGCCTGGCCTCCCCCCGCTCTGGAACCGAACTATTGGTACGTATCCAGCGCCGGACACGCACAGAACAGATTGCGGTCACCGTAGACATTGTCGATGCGGTTCACCGACGGCCAGAACTTGTTGTCCACCAGCCCCGCCACCGGCCAGGCGGCCTCGCGCTTGCTGTAGCCGCGCTGCCATTGCTCGTCCATCACATCCGCCAGCGTGTGCGGCGCATGCTTGAGCGGATTGTCGAGCGCATCCAGTTCCCCTGACTCCACGCGCGCGATCTCCTTGCGGATGCTGATCATGGCGTCGATGAAACGGTCCAGCTCCTGCTTGGGCTCGCTTTCCGTCGGCTCGATCATCAGCGTGCCGGCCACCGGGAAGGACATGGTGGGCGCGTGGAAACCGTAGTCCATCAGGCGCTTGGCTACGTCTTCCTCGGTGATGCCCGAGGCCGCCTTGAGCGGACGCAGGTCGATGATGCACTCGTGCGCCACTCGGCCGTTGCGGCCGGTGTAGAGCACCGGGAAGTGCGGCGCCAGCCGGCTCGCGATGTAATTGGCGCTCAGGATCGCCACCTGGGTGGCCTTGACCAGCCCTTCTGCGCCCATCATCGCGATGTAGGTCCAGGAGATCGGCAGGATGCCGGCGCTGCCCCAGGGCGCGGCGGACACGGCCGAATTGCCGGGGTTCGGCCCCTGCAGCGGCACTACCGCGTGATTGGCCAGGAATGGCGCCAGGTGTTGCTTCACCCCGATCGGGCCCATGCCCGGTCCGCCACCGCCGTGGGGAATGCAGAAGGTCTTGTGCAGGTTGACGTGGGAGACGTCGGCGCCGATGTCGCCCGGGCGTGTCACGCCGACCTGGGCATTGAGGTTGGCACCGTCCATGTAAACCTGACCGCCATGGGCGTGGATCAGCTCGCAGATCTCCTTCACCCCTTCCTCGTACACCCCGTGGGTGGACGGGTAGGTGATCATCAGCGCGGCCAGCGTGTCCTTGTGCTGCTCGACCTTGGCACGCAGGTCCGCGCCATCGATGTTGCCGTGGTCGTCACAGGCCACCACCACCACCTTCATGCTGAGCATCTGGGCACTGGCGGGATTGGTGCCGTGGGCGGAGCTGGGGATCAGGCAGACGTTGCGCTGGGCCTCGCCCTTGCTGATCAGGTAGTTGCGGATGGCCAGCAGGCCGGCGTATTCGCCCTGCGCCCCGGAGTTGGGCTGCATGCTCACGGCGTCGAAGCCCAGGATCTCCTTCAGCATGTCCTCCAGCTCACCGATCATGCGGCGATAGCCCGCCGTCTTCTCGACGGGTGTGAAGGGGTGCGGCTTGCTGAATTCCGGCCAGGTGATGGGGATCATCTCGGCCGTGGCGTTCAGCTTCATGGTGCACGAGCCCAGCGGAATCATGGCGTGGGTCAGGGAGATGTCCTTGTTCTCCAGGCGCTTGAGGTAGCGCAGCATGTCCGTCTCGTTGTGGTAGCGATTGAAGTACGGATGGCTCAGGAACGCCGACTGACGCTGCAGCGCGGCGGGAATGCCGGCCTGCGCAGCCGTGCCGGCGCAGATCTGCTGATCGAGGGTGTCCACGGCCAGACCGCTGGCCTCCACGCCCAGCAGCACTCGCCACAGGGTGGCGATCTCGGCTGGCGTAGTGCATTCGTCCAGGCTGATGCCCAGGCAGTGCGGCTGATCGACGCGCAGATTGATGCCCGCTTCCGCCGCGCGCGCCAGGATACCGGCACGGGTGGTGTCGTCCACGTCGAGGCTCAGCGTGTCGAAGAAGGCACTGTGGCGCGGGGTCAGGCCGTGTGCCTGCAGGCCGCTCGCCAGGATGACGGTGAGACGGTGGATGCGCTGGGCAATCGTGCGCAGCCCTTGCGGGCCGTGGTACATGGCATAGAGCGCGGCGATATTGGCCAGCAGCACCTGCGCGGTGCAGATGTTGCTGTTCGCCTTCTCGCGGCGGATGTGCTGCTCGCGGGTCTGCAGCGACATGCGGAAGGCCTGCTTGCCGCGGGCGTCGATGGACACGCCGATGATGCGACCGGGCACGGCGCGCTTGAACTCGTCGCGGGTGGCGAAGTACGCCGCGTGCGGCCCGCCGTAGCCCATGGGCACGCCGAAGCGCTGGGTGCTGCCCAGCACCACGTCGGCCCCCATCTCGCCGGGCGACTTCAGCACCACCAGGCTCATGATGTCGGCGGCCACCACGGCGATGGCACCGCGCTCGTGCAGGCCGGCGATGGCGCCGCTCAGGTCACGCACCTCGCCACTGGCGGCGGGGTACTGGAAGATCGCGCCGAACACCGGCTGCTGCGTCAGGCTGGCGATGTCGCCCACGATCAGCTCGAAACCGAAGTTCTCGGCGCGAGTCTTGAGCACGTCGATGGTCTGCGGCAGACACTCGCTGTCGACGAAGAAGGCATTGGCCTCGCTGCGGCTGACGCGGCGGGCAAGCGCCATGGCCTCGGCGGCGGCCGTGGCTTCATCGAGCAGAGAGGCATTGGCGAGCTCCATGCCGGTCAGGTCGAGGATCATCTGCTGATAGGCCAGCAGGGTTTCCAGCCGGCCCTGGGACACCTCGGGCTGATACGGCGTGTAGGCGGTGTACCAGCCGGGATTCTCCAGCACATTGCGCAGGATCACGTGCGGGGTCAGCGTGTCGTGGTAGCCCAGGCCAATGAATGAGCGGCCCGGCGCGTCGTCGCGCACCATCGCCTTCAGTCGGGCCAGCACGGCCGCTTCGGTGCCGGGCTCGCCCAGCGCCAGACGGCGCTTGAGGGCGATGGACTCGGGCACTGTCTGCTCGATCAGCTCGTCCAGCGACCCCAGTTGCAGCTCGGCCAGCATGGCCTGGATCTCGTGCTCGCCCGGGCCGATGTGGCGGCCAATGAATTCGTCGGTGTGCTGCAGGCTCGCGAGGGAGCGCACGGCGGAAGGATTGTTCAGCATGTAAGCCTCGGTCAAAAGGGAGCGCCGCACGCAGAGTGGTTCTGCACGCGGCGCCCGCTGGGAGCAGGAAGAATCAGTGTTGCTGGCGTGACGCCGCGACGGCCTATTCGCAGATCCTGGCGTAGGCGTCGGCGTCCAGCAGAGCGTCCAGCTCGGCGGCATCCGCAGGCTGAATGCGACAGAACCAGCCATCGCCATAGGGCGAGGTGTTCACGACCTCGGGGCTGTCGATCAGTGCCTTGTTGATGGCGATGATACGACCGGACACCGGGGCGTAGATGTCAGAGGCGGCCTTCACGGACTCCACCACGCTGATTTCCTGCTTCGCGCTGACGCTGGCGCCGTCAGTCGGCAGGTCGATGAACACGATGTCGCCCAGCAATTCCTGGGCGTGATCGGTGATGCCCACGGTGACGCTGCCATCGGCTTCCACGCGCACCCACTCGTGGGTGGCGGCATATTTCAAGTTGTCCGGAAAACTGCTCACTGACCAATCCTCTCGCTGAAATGAAAAATTATTCGAAGACCTTCTTGCCGAAGCGCACGAAGTTCGGCTTCACGATACGCACCGGCGTCAACTTGCCGCGCAGGTCGACCTGGCAGTCGGTGGCGAGTGCCGGAATCCTGACCAGGGCGATCGAGTGCTTGAGCGTGGGCGAGAACGTGCCGCTGGTGATGATGCCTTCGGCCGGCTGCCCGTTGACCTGGCACACCACGCGCAGGCCCTCGCGCAGCACGCCGCGCTCTTCCAGCACGAGGCCGGTCAGGATGGGCAGGCGCCCTTCCCGTTGCGCTTCGCGCTGCTGCTCGACCGCCGCGCGGCCGATGAAGTCACGCGTGGCAGGCTCCCAGGCGATGGTCTGTTCCATGTTGGCGGCCAGTGGCGACACGGATTCGTCCATGTCGTGGCCGTAGAGATTCATGCCGGCTTCCAGACGCAGGGTGTCGCGGGCGCCCAGGCCGATCGGGCGCACGCCGGCTTGCAGCAGTGCATCCCAGAGAGCGGGAGCGTCGTTGCCCGGCAGCATCAGCTCCAGGCCGCGCTCGCCAGTGTAACCGGTGCGGGCGATGAACCAGCTGCCGTCTTCCAGGCTGCGGAAATTGCCCAGGGCGCGCACGAGTTCGGCCAGTGCGGGGGCGAGCAGGGCGCAGACCTTGTCGATGGACTCGGGGCCGTGCACGGCCAGGATGGCCAGCTCCGGACGCTCTTGAATCTGCACCTGCCAGCCGCTGGCGTGCTGGTTCATCCAGCGCAGATCCTTTTCCCGCGTGCCGCAGTTCACCACCAGGCGGTAACCGACTTCGCGGCGATACACGATCAGGTCATCCACCACGCCGCCCTGCTCGTTGAGCATGGCGCTGTAGAGGGCGCGCCCGGTGACATCGAGCTTGTCCACGTCATTGGCCAGCAGATACTGCAGCCAGCGGCGGGCGTCGGGCCCGTCGACATCGACGATGGTCATGTGGGAGACATCGAAGACCCCGGCGTGCTGGCGCACGGCATGGTGTTCCTCGATCAGCGATTGATACTGGATGGGCATGTCCCAGCCGCCGAAATCCACGATTCTGGCGCCGGCGTCGAGATGTTTCTGGTACAGGGGGGTCTGAAATCCCACGGTGCGGGTGTCCTGATCTGGCGAAGGGGCAGAGCAGCCACGAGACGGCTGTCGGTGCCGGAAAACAAGGCCGCCATTCTACTCGCTGGCCGGCGGATTGGACAGGACGAAATTGCGCCAGTGGCCCGACGCTGGCGCTCGCGGAGGGCTACTGCAATTCGGTCAGGAAGCGGTCGGCACGCGGCAGGTAATTGCGGTCGCTGTCCAGCGAGAACACCACGGAACTGGAACGGCCGATGATCTGATCGCGCGGGATGAAGCTGTAGATGCGGCTGTCTGCGCTGTTGTCGCGGTTGTCGCCCAGCACGAAGAACTGATCGGCAGGCACGGTTTCCGGGCCGAAGCTGCGGGACAGGCGGCTGCTGTAGGTGTCGGACAGCATGGCCTGGTGCGAGTGATCGAGCAGCTGCTCCCGGATGATCAGTGAGTCGGTGTCGCTGGCGATGATTTCGTAGTCGGCGGGCTGACCGTTGATGACCAGGGTGTTGTTGCGCATGTAGATGGTGTCGCCGGGCAGGCCGACGATGCGCTTGACGAGGCGCTTGCCGGCGGCCTCGGAGTCGATGATCACGATGTCGCCCCGGGACGGGTCGCTGACTTCGGCCAGGAAGATGTCGGTGAAGGGCACGCGCACGTCATAGGCCAGCTTGTTGACCCAGACCTTGTCGCCGTCGAGCAGGGTGGGCTGCATGGAGCGCCCGGAAATGGAGTTCAGATCGGCGATGGCACTCTTGAAGAACACGATGCTGAGCAACAGAAACAGGAATTTCCTGTTTTCCCGCCAGAAGGCCGCAAGGTAGTGCTTCATGTCGTGTTCCTGCCTGTGCTGTCGGGCGGTGGCGTCCGACTCAGAGCGCCGACAATAGGCGATGGCTGCAGGACAAGTCAATTCCCGCAGGCTTCGTGCGGGCATGTGTTCCCGGCTGGTGCGCGCAGGATGATTCTTATACGCTTGCCGGGCGCTTTCGTGTCCAGCCGCCTTTGCGATCGAGTGCCTCCCTCATGCCTCTGAGTGCGTTTCATGCCATCAGCCGCGACTGGTTCGTCCAGCAGTTCGGCACGCCCACCCAGGCCCAGGCGCAGGCCTGGCCGGCGATCAAGGCCCGACGTCACACCCTGATCAGCGCCCCGACCGGCAGCGGCAAGACCCTGGCCGCCTTCTACGCCGCCATCGACGATCTGCTGCAGCAGGCCCAGCACGGGCCGCTGCCCAAGGCCACCCGCATTCTCTATGTCTCGCCGCTCAAGGCGCTGAGCAATGACATTCACTGCAATCTGGAGCGGCCCCTGCAGGGTCTGGCCGACCTGGCCCGCGAGCGCGGCTGCGTGGCTGCCGACATCACCGTGGCCGTGCGCACCGGCGACACCACACCCACCGAGCGCCAGCGCATGCTGCGCAGCCCGCCCCATATCCTGGTGACCACGCCCGAGTCCCTCTATCTGCTGCTGACCAGTGAGGGCGGCCGGCAGATGCTGCGCACAGTGAGCACGGTGATCGTGGACGAGATCCATGCCCTGCTGGGCGACAAGCGGGGCTCTCATCTGGCGCTCTCGCTGGAGCGTCTGGCCCATGTGGTCGGCGGCCCGCTGCAGCGCATCGGCCTGTCGGCCACGCAGCGCCCGCTCTCCCTGGTGGCCGACTTCCTGGTGGGCCAGCGTCCCGACGAACCCTGCGTGATTGTCGACTCCGGGCATCGCCGGGCGCTGGACGTGACGCTGGAAGTGCCCGGCTCCCCGCTCAGCGCCCTGATGAGCAACGAGGTGTGGGCCGAGCTGTATCAGCGCCTGGTGCAGCTGATCGAGTCCCATGGCACCACGCTGGTGTTCGTCAACACGCGGCGGCTGTCGGAACGGCTGGCGCTGGCGCTGACGGAACGCCTGGGCGAGGGCATGGTCAGCTCGCACCACGGCAGCATGAGCAAGGAGCATCGCCATCGCGCCGAGCAGCGTCTGAAGGCCGGCCAGCTCAAGGTGCTGGTGGCCACCGCGTCCATGGAGCTGGGCATCGACGTCGGCCATGTGGATCTGGTGGTGCAGTTCTCCTCGCCCGGCAGCATCGCGAAATTCCTGCAGCGCGTGGGCCGCAGCGGCCACTCCGTGCGCGGCACGCCCAAGGGCATCCTGTTCCCGCTGACCCGCGACGATCTGGCGGAATGCACGGCCCTGCTCAATGCCCTGCGCGAAGGCGAGCTGGATCGCATCCTGATGCCCGAGCAGCCGGCGGACATCCTGGCCCAGCAGATCGTGGCCGAGGTGGCGTCCTCCCAGGGCGAGTCCGGTCCCGAGCTCAGCTGGAATCTTGACGAACTCTACACGCTGATGACGCGCGCCTACCCGTACCGTGCCCTGCAGCGAACGCAGTTCAATGCCATCGTGAAGATGCTGGCTGAAGGCTATTCCACGCGACTGGGGCGCCAGGGCGCCTATCTGCATCTGGATGCCATCAACAACCGCGTCAGTGCCCGCCGCAATGCCCGCCTCACCGCCCTGACCAATGGCGGCGCCATTCCCGACATGTTCGATTACCAGGTGGTGCTGGACCCGGATGATACCGTGGTCGGCAGCCTGAACGAGGATTTCGCCCTGGAGACCCTGCCCGGCGACATCTTCACCCTGGGCAGTCACAGCTGGCAGCTGCTGCGGGTGGATGGGCTCAAGGTGCGGGTGCGCGACGCCCAGGGCGCGCGGCCGACCATTCCGTTCTGGTTCGGGGAGGGGCCCGGTCGCACGCGGGAGCTTTCCGAGGCCGTGAGCACTCTGCGCCAGACCATCGACGGCTATCTGCTGGCCGATGCCGCCGCCGAGGCCGTGCAGTGGCTGCGCGAGGCGTTGCGCCTGCCTGCGTCCGCCGCACAGCAGCTGGTGGACTACCTGCAGGCCGGGCGCAATGCGCTGGACGTCATGCCCACCCAGAACACCCTGGTGATGGAACGTTTCTTCGATGAAGTGGGCGACATGCATGTTGTCATCCACTCGCCGTTCGGCAGCCGCTTGAACCGTGCCTGGGGCCTCGCCCTGCGCAAGCGCTTCTGCCGCACCTTCAATTTCGAGCTGCAGGCAGCGGCCAACGAAGACAGCATCGTGATCTCGCTGGGCTCGGTGCACAGCTTCCCGCTGCAGGAGGTCTATGCCTATCTGCAGAGCGCCAGTGTCGAGGACGTGCTGGTGCAGGCGCTGCTGGACGCCCCCATGTTCGAGGTGCGCTGGCGCTGGAACGCCACCCGTTCGCTGGCGATCCAGCGCAATCGCAGTGGCCGGCGGGTGCCGCCGCAGTTCCAGCGCATGGACGCCGAAGACCTGGTGGCCCATGTGTTTCCGGACCAGATCGCCTGCTTCGAGAACATTCAGGGCAAGCGCGAGGTGCCCGAGCACCCGCTGGTGCAGCAGACCATTCACGACTGCCTGACCGAGGCCATGGACATCGAGGGCCTGATGCGACTGATCAGCGCCATCGAGAGTGCCGAGCTGACCCTGATCGCGCGCGACTTGCGCGAGCCCTCGCCCTTTGCCCAGGAGATCATCAACGCGCGGCCCTACGCCTTCCTCGACGATGCCCCCTTCGAGGAGCGGCGCACCAATGCCATTCGCCACCGCAGCTGGCTGGACCCGGCCGAGGTGCAGTCCTACAGCGTGCTGGACGAGGCCGCCATCGCCCAGGTGCGCGAGGAGGCCTGGCCGCTGGTGCGCTCGGTGGACGAGCTGCACGACGCGCTGTATTCGCTGGCCTTCATCACGGATGCCGAGGCGCAGCAGCACGGCTATGGCCGCCTGCTGCAGGCGCTGGTGGATGCCGGACGCTGCACCCACCTGGAAACCGGAGCGCTGCGCGCCTGGGTGGCCGCCGAGCGCCTGCCCCTGCTGCGTGCGCTGTACCCGCAGGCTGACTGCACGCCGCCGCTGCACCTGCCGGACGCCCTGCAGGCCGAGACCTGGGACGATGACACCGCCCTGCGCGAAGTGCTGCGTCGGCGGCTGGAGGGCATGGGGCCGGTATGCCAGGACCAGCTGGTGAGCCTGCTGGGCCTGCGTCCGGTGCTGGTGGAGGTGGCGCTGCTGGGGCTGGAGACCGAGGGCTTCGCCTTCCGCGGGCAGTTCTCGGCGCAGGGCGATGGCTCGACGCAATGGTGCGAGCGCCGTCTGCTGCAGCGCATCCATCGCTACACCATCGACGCCCACCGCCAGAGCATCAAGCCAGTGTCGCTGCAGAGCTACATGCGTTTTCTCTTCGACCTGCATGAAGTGCGCGTGCAGCGTCTGCCGGCGCGCCCGGTGCTGGTGCCGGCCAGCGCCGATGGTCAGGGGCTGCTGCAGCGCACGCTGGCACGGCTGGACGGGCTGAGTGCCCCCGCGACCTTGTGGGAATCCGACATCCTGCCGGCTCGCATCAGCGCCTACGACCCGGCCTGGCTGGATGTGCTGTGCATCAGCGGCCGGGTGATGTGGGGGCGTCTGCTGCGCCCGAGCGTGAAGCCCGCGGCGGCCGAAGGCGCACGCCGCGCCGCGCCGGTGAAGGGCACGCCCATCACGCTGCTGCAGCGGCAGAACCAGGATCTGTGGCAGGCGCTGGCGAGCGCCGCTGCTCCGGGCGGCGAAACGCTGGAGCCTGCTCTCAGCCCACTGGCTGCGCGCATCGAACAGGATATCCGGCAGCACGGGGCGAGCTTCTTCGACCAGATCGCCCGGCGCACCCAGCTGCTGCGCAGCCAGCTGGAACAGGGGCTGGCGGAGCTGGTCAGTGCCGGGCGCCTCAGCAGCGACAGTTTCACCGGTCTGCGCGCCTTGCTCACCCCCGACTCGCGCAAGCCCAGCGCGCATGGCGGGGGGCGGCGCCGGGCCGCCTTCGGTGTCGAGGATGCCGGCCGCTGGTCCCTGCTGGAGGAAGACGCGGCACTGCCGCCTGCAGGGCAGGAGGATTGCCCGCTGGACGACGAGCAGCTGGACCGCCTGATCATGATCTACCTGGCGCGCTGGGGGGTGCTGTTCAAGCGTGCGCTGGAGCGCGAGACGGGCGCGCCCTCCTGGCGTCTGCTGCTGCGCCGCCTGCGCAGCATGGAGCTGCAGGGCACGGTGCGCGGTGGGCGTTTCATCGCCGGCATCAGCGGCGAACAGTTCGCCCTGGCTGAGACGGTGAACACGCTGCGCCAGTTCGGGCGCAATCAGGATGCCCCCGAACGCAGCACCGAATATGTCAGTCTGGCGGCGGCTGACCCGCTGAACCTGCTGGCGATCCTGCTGCCCGACACGCGCCTGCCTCGACTGCCGCGCAATCGCATCCTGTATCGCGATGGCCTGCCACTGGCGGTGCTCGAAGGCAGTGAGGTGCGGTTTCTGCGCGAGGTCGAGCCTGACATACAATGGCAGCTGCAACAGGTGCTGCAGCAGCGCGATTTCCCTTCCCGGCTGCGCGCCTATATCGGCAGTTGAATCACTCACCTCACGTTCCAAGGATGCCCATGAGCCTACTCTTTCCCATCGACACGCCGGCCGTTCCCATCGTGGGCCAGGCCGAGCTGTTTCCCGTCAACCGCATCTACTGCGTCGGTCGCAACTACGCCGCCCATGCGCGGGAGATGGGTGCCAATCCGGAACGCGAGTCCCCGTTCTTCTTCAGCAAGCCTGCCAATGCCATTGCGCCCAACGGGGCCGAGCTCCCCTACCCGCAGCGCACCCACGACCTGCATCACGAGGTGGAGCTGGTGGTGGCGCTGGCCGGCGCGGCACTGGCGCAGCAGGGCGAGAACCTGACGCTGGCACAGGCTGAGGCGGCGGTGTTCGGCTATGCCGTGGGCATCGACTTCACGCGGCGTGACCTGCAGGCCGAGGCCAAGGACAAGGCGCGTCCCTGGGACACGGCCAAGGGCTTCGACAACTCCGCCCCGCTCACGGCCCTGACACCAGCGGCCCAGGCGGGCGATCCGGCAGCCGCCCGCATCAGCCTGAACGTCAACGGGCAGCTGCGGCAGCAGGGTCATGTAAGCGATCTGATCTGGAACATCCCCGAGCTGATCATGGAGTTGTCGACCTATTACCGTCTGCGTCCGGGCGACCTGATCTTCACCGGCACGCCGGCGGGGGTGGCAGCGGTGGTGCCGGGGGATGTGCTCGAAGGCCGGGTGGATGGCCTGGAGACCCTGCGCATCCGCATCGGCGAGCCACTCAGAAGCTGAAGAAACTGCTGACCGAGAGATAGAGAATGGCGGCGCTCAGGCCCGTGTAGAACAGGAAGCGCAAAGGCTGGGCGCGCAGGCTGGTCAGCAGCGTGGGTGCCTCGCCACGCTCGCGCAGCGCCGCAAACTCCTGCTGCATGCGTTCGGTACGCTGCTGCTGATATTCGCGCAGCAGGGCCATGGCATGGTCGAACTGGGACTCATCGCGCAGCCACAGGGCGGGCATCGAGATGCCCCAGTTGCCGGGCTCGGTCTCGTAGTAATCGATGCCGTGTTCGTCCAGCAGTGCACGCACCTCGTCGGCTTCGTCGTCGGGGACGTGTCGCAGTCTGAACAGCAATGTGGCCATGCGCGCTTCCTTGGAGGTGTCTCGGCGGCATGCTACCTTCTGGCTCGCAAGCCTGTAAATCACACTGGAAGAGTCCCCATGACCGCATTCCTGCACGCTCTCGCTGCACAGACACCGCGTCTGCGCTCCCTGTCACTGCTCGCCGTGATCTTGACGAGCCTGCTGCCCTGGCAGTGGGTGCAGGCGCAGAGCGCCGTCTGGGTCGCCACGCAGGGCGAGGAGAAAGTCTATCTGGGCGGCACCGTGCATCTGCTGCGCCCTTCCGATTACCCCTTGCCTGCCCCGTTCGAGACGGCGTATCAGGACTCGTCCACCCTGTATTTCGAAACCGACATCACCGGCATGAGTGACTTCGGTGTGCAGGCGCGCATGATGCAGGAGCTGCTCTACAGCGACGGCCGTACGCTGCAGAGCGTGCTGGATGCGCCCACCTATGCGGCGCTGGCTGCACACGTGGCCACCACCGGGCTGCCCATGCAGATGATGGAGCGCTTCAAGCCTGGCATGCTCATCAGCACCCTGCAGGTGATCGAGTTCCAGAAGATGGGCTTCACGCCCCAGGGGGTGGATGCCTATTTCAACAGCCGTGCGCTGGGCGATGGCAAGCAAGTGGGCGAGCTGGAATCCGTCGATGCCCAGATCGGCTTCATCTCGACGATGGGCGAAGGCGTCGAGAACGAATTCGTGCGCTCCTCGCTGGACGACATGGCGCAGATCGAGACTGCCATGGAGCAGATGATCGCGGCCTGGCGCAGTGGCGACAATGCCACGCTAGAGGCGTTGTTTGTGGCTGACATGAAAGAGGACTACCCGGCGCTTTATGACACGCTGCTGGTGCGCCGCAATACCGCCTGGGTCGATATCATCGACACCATGTTTGAAACGCCCGGTACGGAATTCGTGCTGGTGGGCGCTGCGCATCTGGTGGGCGAGGACGGTCTTCTGCGCATGCTCGAGCGCAAGGGTTACACCATCAATCAGGTGCCGTGATCAGCAATCTGCCTGGCGACACAGAAGATCGAAGAAAGCGCGGGCCGCCTTGCTCATCTGCCGTTGCCGATGATGGATGCAATCGAGATTGCGCGTGAGTGAAAGCGGTTGTTCACTGTCGCTGCGCAGCACGCTGAGCACAGCAAGCGTTCTGTCTTCCAGCATCGAGCGTGGCAGCACACCCCAGGCATAGCCAGCCGTGATCAGGGCCTTGATGGTTTCAAGATAGTTGGTGGCCAGCTTGATGTTCAGGCGCAGATCGTGCCGCGCGAACAATTCTTCCACCAGTTGCGTGGTGTGGAAGCGGCGCTCCGGCAGCAGCGCGGGATACTGCGCCAGATCTTCCAGAGTGACGCTCTCTCGCTGACTCAGCGGATGCTGCGGCGCTGCCACGAATTCCAGACGATCCTTCCAGATTGTGCGGGTGCACACCGTGTCGTGCTGCTCGCGCACCTCGGTGATGATGCCCAGATCACAATGACCCTTGAGCACTTCGGCGTAAGCTTCCTCTGAGTCCATGAAGCCGATGTCGATTTCCACCAGCGGAAAGCACTCGGAGAACTCCCGCAGTACTTGGGGCAGGCGATGCAGGCCGATGTGGTGGCTGGTGATGATCTTCAGAGGCCCCTTTGTGACGGTATCCAGATCGGCCAGCGCCTGCCGCGCGCTGGCCATGCGTGCCAGAATCGCCTCGGCATGGGGCAGAAGGGTGTGTCCGGCTTCGGTCAGGGAGACCTGACGGCCGATACGGTCGAAGAGCAAGGTGCCCAGTTGCTGTTCCAGCAGGTGAACGCGTTTGCTGATCGCGGGCTGAGTGACATGCAGTCGCGCTGCCGCTGCCGAGAATGAACGCGCGGCAGCGACTTCCACGAATGCTTTCAGATTCTGTGTGTCCATGGTGGACCGAGGGCAGGAACAGGTCTTGCGTGAGCGAGGCTCAGGTGCTGCTCTTGTGGCTCAGCACGATCTGGCGCGGCCCGGACGTGGTGGTTTGACCACTGATTCCAGACGGGATTTTCTTGACCGTGCCGCCCGCCTTGAGAAAGGCTTCGACCTGCTCGGCAAGATTGATCCGGTTGTCTGGTGCGGGTTCTTTCCTGGGCTTGGTGGCCATGGCGCTTCCTGGTCTCGACGTGTAAAAGGTCGCGCATTATACACACAATGACCGGCAGCCGTAACGACGGCGCAGAAACTCAGGCGTTGCGACGACGCTTGCGAGTCAGCAGGTCGTCATTGATGCTCGCTGGCAGTTCGCCGAGCAGTTCATCCAGAGAGACCTTGTAGACCACTTTCACCTTGGCCAGCAGCTCGACTTCCAGATGGCAGCCGTAATCGCGCGTGGTTTCGATGTCTTCCAGTTGCTTGCGGGAAACTCCCAGCAGTGCGGAGCCTTCGGTCATCGAGTGACCAGCGAGCAGACGGAGTCGGCGGATGTGTTCCTTGACGCGAATCGTCAGGGGGGAAAACTTGTCTTGTTGATCTGTCATGCTCTGGCTTCTTCTTCCTGTGGTCCACGGACGTTTGTGCTGATATGAATCAGCGATGATCCCGTCACTTTGAGGAGCAATTCCGGCAATATAAGGTCTTGATGCCCTATTTTTGCTGTAACTGCCTATTTATTGATCACAATACTGCCTGCTCAAATTTTAGTCAAACTGCATGCGCGTTCCGGACGCTTTCTCTCTGCTGGGTGCCTGTCGTCACGCTTTCGATGTTTGCTAGAATCGCCGCCATTCCACGCACTCGGCAGCAAAGGTGAGACATGGCCAGAAAAGCGAAAGAAAAGACGAGCGAGACCCCGGACGCGATGATCATCGGCGACAATTGCGTCGTGGCCTTTCACTACAAACTGTGCGAGATCCTGCCTGATGGCAGCAAGTCAGGCTGGCTGGAAGAATCGGCGGGTCGCCAGCCGCTGCTGTACCTGCACGGCCATGCGAACGTGATTTCCGGTCTGGAGCAGGCCATGGCGGGGAAGAAGGCGGGCGATTCGCTGGAGATCACGCTGCCACCGGAGCAGGCCTACGGGCCGCGGCGCTCCAATTCACTGCTGCGTGTGCCCATCAAGCATCTGCATCTGCCGGCTGGCAACAAGTCGCTGGTGCCGGGCACTGTCGTGGGGGTGCAGACCGATCGCGGCGTGCGCAGTGCGCTGGTGGTGAAGGCGGGGCGCTTCAATGTCGACATCGACACCAATCACCCGTTCGCCGGGCGCACGCTGCATTACCAGCTGGAGATCGTGAGCGTGCGTGCCGCGACGCCGGAGGAGATCACCCACCGCCACGCGCACGGCGTGGGGGGGCATCACCACTGAGTCAGTGCCGCAGTCCCGGGCCTGAGCTGCTTGCCGGGCTCAGGTCCGGGGTGCGGTGAGCTGTGTGATCAGCTTGCGATTGCTGACCACTTCGTAGAAGCGTTCGTCCGCGAGATGCCCTTCCACGGGGGCTTCGTCGCGCCACAGACGCACGCGCCCTTCGCGAATCACCAGATCGTGGGATTTGCCGTTGAGATCGGGGAATTTGCCGACATGCAGCGTGACGGCTTCGCCGTTGAGGCGCACGCTCACCCGCCGCAGCGTGATTTCCTGCTGCAGTTTCTCGAAGCCCGCGTTGTCCAGCAGGATGCCATTGACGTTGTAACGAATGGTGTTCTGTCCTTTCTCGCCGCGCCCTGGCTCGCCATCGGCCAGCGCGAACACCTCCACATTGAACACCCCTGGCTGGATGATGCGACGCAGTTTCCAGGTGCAGGACGATAGCCGGTCGGCCTTGCCGATGGCGCCGGAGATCATGATGGGCTTGTCTTCGTCATACAGGTACAGCGGGGCAGTGGGCGCGTAGCACAGCCCGATGCCTACCTCCAGCTTGGGCAGGCCCATCTGCTCGGAATGCAGATTGTTGGCATGCACCACGTTCAGCATGGCCCTGGCCAGGCCGCAGGCCCTTGCCACCGCGAACCACTGCTGCGGACTCTTCTCGTGCTCCAGCAGGCTGAGAATCACCGCATCGCCCTCGATGAACACCTTGCCCGCCCCATAGATCGGCAGCAAGGCATTGATCGGGCTGAAGAAGCGCAGACTGAAATAGGATGCAGGGTTCAGCGACTTGGCCTGCAGCTCTTCGGTGACGGTGGTGGAGCCGCGCACATCGGCCTTGATGATGGCGTGATGCACGATGCGGTCCTGATCGTCCTGCTGCTCGCTGGGTGTGAGAAGGGAGTACAGCGAGCCAGCTTCGCGCGACAGCTTCAGGTCTTCCTCGCTGCGCAGGATGCGCAGCCGATTGAAGGCGCGATGGGCAAGTCGAAAATACTTCAGATGCAGCCGGAATCGGCAGATGTCCTGCAGAATGGCGAGTGTGCTTTCCAGGGCGTGTGCCCCGGCCTCCTGCTTCACCGTCTTCGCGGCCTCGGCGAACTGCTTCCATTGCTCCGGCGTGAAGACGTGTCCGTTCAGTGCCCTCGCCTGCAGTTTCTTCCTGTCAATCTGACCGCTGAGGAACTGACACAGGAAGCGGCCCTCGATCTGCTCGGCGAGAACAGGGGTCCACAAGGCCTTCACCTGGCGTGAGGCGACGAGCAGCTTGAACAGTCGCTTCTTGCGCCATTGCGCGGTGAATGCACTCAGCGCTCTGCGGCGGGCCATCACCCGCTTGCGTGCCTGCCACCATGCGCCCAGGCCTTCCGCGCGCCGTGTCTCGCGCAGCGCTTCAATCTGCCGGGAGATGGCGAACAGGGCCTCCAGATTGGCGGGGGATTCCAGCCAGGAGAACTGTTCGCTCAGCTCTCCCTTGGTGTCGCTCGCCAGCCCCAAGAACCTCTGGGTCTGGAACAATCCGCCGAGCTCGTCATAGAGCTCGGGGGCGCCGGCCCCCGGCGCGGCCATCAGCGGGGCGATCGCCAGGTCAGGCAATTGCAGGCCAAGCAGTGTTTCCACGCCATCGTTGAGGACATTGAAGCCGGCATCTTCGCCGTCACCGCCCCATAGCCGGTACTGGTCGATGAGGAACGCACTGTCAGCGGGCGCGCCCGTGCACAGCATCGGGTTCAGGCGCAGCTCCAGGATCGCGTGTCCGACCATGGGCAGATACTGGCTGCGCACCTCGGCGAGCTGTCGTGTCTCCACACGCTCGAGCTGGGCGAAAAGCTGTCGATTCACGTCGAAAAGAATGCTGTCGTGGTTCTTCTGCAGCCAGAACAGGCGCTGATTGGTGAGCAGCGCATTGGCCGAGGCGCGTTCCTGCGCCTCGGAGCTGCGCGCCTTCAGGCCGGCGATGATCTCTTCCAGCTGCGCCCGGCTTGTTGCCAGCATGAACTTCAGCAGGGCGAATTCGAGCAGCTGGATGCTGTTGCTGCTCAGGTCTGTCTTGACCCGGTGCAGCAGCGAAGTCATGACTTCCAGATAACTGGCGCGCAGCGCGTTGAACTGGGCGCTGTAGTCGCCGGGTGGCGCATTCGGCACAGTGGCCTGCTGCATCAGCGCGCTGACCAGGCGCCGGACATCGGCGGCGAAGCGCGGGCTGATGCGCACGTCCACATGGTAGTTGTTGATGCCCTTGCGCAGCTCTCCCAGGTCGAGCTTAAGAGGGGGCAATTGCGTGACGGTGTCGATGTCGATCAGTTTCATAAGCGTCGGACTGCCGGGCAGGAATGTGTGAACAGGCACGATCCCGCGACTGACGGGACGGACCGATCTTTCCAAATTTGCCCCGGCAAGTCCAGCCCGCGCTTGGCAGGCTGTGATGTACAGACAAGTTTTGAGTCGCTGTGCTATCGTCAGCGCGCTGCGTGAGAGGCATGCAGCCATGATGGCAACGACTGCGGGCAGGGGGGAATACACCATGCATCCCGAGAATCCGGATCGACGCGCACTGCTCAAGGGTGCGCTCAATACAGGCATCGTCACGCTGGGCGCACTGAGTGTGCCGCACTGGATGATGCCGGCCCTGGCACAGGGGGAAGTGGATGTGCCCTTCACCGACGTGCCCGATACCTTCAATCCCCAGCCGGTCAGACCTGGCGCCATGCACTTTCAGGACACCCGCCGGATCGACAGCTTCTTCACCGACAATGACGACTTCTATGTCATTCAGCACTACGGTCAGCCCGAGATCGACAGTGCCGGCTTTCAATTGCAGGTCACCGGTCTGGTGCAGCGCGAGCTGAAACTGTCACTGGCACAGTTGCGAGCGCGACCCGCCGTCGAGGTCGACGCAGGCTTCGAGTGCGGTGGCAACAGCGGCCGGCTCTTTCACGGCTTGATCGGCAATGCCCGCTGGCGTGGCGTGAGTCTGCGTGCTCTGCTCGAGGAAGCCGGTATCCGGCCCGAAGGCAAGGAAGTCGTGTTCTTTGGCGCCGACGTCGGCGAGGAAGAGATTCGCGGACGCAAGGTGCCCAAGGCCTTCGCCCGCAGCATGTCCGTGGAAGACGCGATGAACGAGCACAACCTGCTTGCCTTCGAGATGAATGGCGAGCCGCTGCCGCATTATCACGGCAAGCCTCTGCGTCTGCTGGCGCCTGGCTGGTACGGAGTGGCCAACGTCAAGTGGCTCACCCAGATCCATGTGCAGGACACGCGTTACATGGGGCGCTTCATGGGCCGGGACTATGTCACGCTCAAGCGCGAGATGGTCGGAGGCAACGAGCGCTGGGTGGAGAACTCAGTGGCGAAGATGAACCTGAAATCCGCCATCGTGCGCGTCACTCGCGCGGGCGACGTGCACACGCTGCGAGGCTTCGTGCTCAATGACGGCACACCGCTGCGAAGTGTGGAAGTGAGCATCGACAACGGGCCCTGGCAGCAGGCGACGATCGACCCGCAGGCTTCGCAATTCTCCTGGAAGCTGTTCAGCTTCGAGTGGCGCGATGCCCAGCCGGGCGAGCACACCGTGGTGTCACGTGTCACAGACAGCAATGGCCTGATGCAGGGTCGCGCCGAGGATCTGCCCGAGCGAGTGAGTTACTGGGAAGAATTCGGCCAGTTCCCGCGCCGCGTGATGATAGGAGGCTGACCATGTCGACCTATCTCGTGCTGACTGTCATCGGGGACGACAAGCCCGGTCTGGTGGAGCTGCTGGCAGACACCATCGCGCGGCATTCCGGCAATTGGCTGGAGAGCAACATGGCGCATCTCGCCGGCAAGTTTGCGGGCATCCTGCGCGTCAGTGTGGCGGATGCCCATGCCGATGCGCTGATTGCGGATCTGCAGGCGCTGTCGTCCGTGTTGCGCCTGGTGGTGGAAAAGGTGAAGCTGGCCGACGCCGGGGCGCGTCAGCGTTCCCTGCGCCTGACGCTGGTGGGCAATGACCGCCCGGGCATCATCAAGGAGATCTCGCGCGCGCTGGCCCTGCAGCACGTGAACGTGGAGGAGCTGGCGACCCAGTGCACCACTGCGCCAATGTCTGGCGAATCCCTCTTCAATGCCCAGGCCGAGCTGCGCGTGCCCGCCGATCTCGACGTGCACGCCCTGCAGCGTCAGCTGGAGCAGCTCGCCGACGATCTGATCGTGGAGATCGCGCTGGTTCCACTGAGCTGACGCTGTTGCTGTCGCAGCGTCGACACCTCACTCCCGCAGACTGATCACTGCCCAGCCGCGACTCTGCGCGATCTCGCGCAGACGTTCGTCCGGGTCCACCGCCACGGCACGGGTCGCACACTCCAGCAGCGGCAGATCATTGAAGCTGTCGCTGTAAAAGACGCTGTCCTGCAGGCTCAGTGCTGGCGTGTCCGCAAGGCGGCGCGCGTTCCACTCCTGCAGCCAGTCGTTCAGTCGCTGCACCTTGCCTGCCTGAAAGCTGGGGATGCCGTCGATGCGCCCCGTGAATTCGTCATCCACCATTTCCAGATCCGTGGCGATCAGCGCATCCACCCCCAGGCGCTGCGCGATCGGCTCGGTGATGAATCGGTTGGTTGCTGTAATGATCAGGCAAAAATCGCCACGCTCGCGATGCTGTGCGAGCAAGGCTTCGGCAGCCGGCAGCATCATCGGCTCGATGAAGTCACGCATGTAGTCGCGATGCAGGGCCTCGCGCTGCGGTCGCGACATGCCCTTGAGGGCGCTCACCACGAACTCGGTATAGGCCACCATGTCCAGCCCGCCGTTCTTGTACTGCTGATAGAAGTAGTCGTTGCGGGCCTTGTGCTGCACCGGATCCACGAGTCCCTTGCTGATGAGGAAGTCGCCGAAGGAGTGATCGCTGTCGCCGCGCAGCAGCGTGTTGTCGAGGTCGAAAATGGCCAGGGTCATGGGCGTTGGTCCAGGGGATTCGCAATGGGGGCCGCATTATAACCCTGCCCTCGCGCCTTCCTGCCACCCCCGCCGAAGGGCGGAGGGCCGGCGTTGAACAATCCTTCGCAGTTGTGAAACAATGCCGCCGATGCCTTTCCACCGACAGGAACCGATTGCAAGATGATAGATTCTCAGGGGTTCAGACCAAATGTCGGCATCATCATCTGCAATCCGCGCGGCCAGCTGCTGTGGGCCAAACGCATCGGACAGGACGCCTGGCAGTTCCCGCAGGGCGGCATCCGCCACGGCGAGCGTCTGCAGCAGGCCATGTTCCGTGAACTCAAGGAAGAAGTGGGCCTGGAAGCCTCGGATGTCGAGGTGCTCTCCTCCACCCGCGGCTGGCTTTACTACCACCTGCCCCGCAACCTGATTCGGCAGAATTCCAACCCCGTCTGCATCGGCCAGAAGCAGAAATGGTATCTGCTCGGCCTGCGCTCGGAAGATCACCGCATCAATCTGCTCTCCAACAAGTCTCCCGAATTCGATGACTGGCAGTGGGTCAGCTTCTGGTACCCCCTCAGCCAGGTGATCGACTTCAAGCGGGAAGTCTACCGCCAGGCGCTCAAGGAGCTGGTGAAGCCCCTGAATCAATTCGTACGCTCCTGACGGAAGCCCGACCATGCTCGAACGACTGCGCGAAATAGTTCAGGAGGTGAACACTGCGAAGGATCTGCAGTCGGCCCTCAATGTCATCGTGACCCGCGTGCGCGATGCCATGAACACCCAGGTCTGCTCCGTCTATCTGCTCGATTCCGAGATCAACAGCCATGTGCTCATGGCCTCCGAAGGCTTGAAGCAATCCGCCGTGGGCCATGTCAGCCTGCAGCTGGGGGAAGGTCTGGTCGGCCTGGTGGCGGCCAATGCCGAACCGGTGAATCTCGAGGACGCCCAGTCACACCCCAATTACCACTACCTGTCCGAGACCGGCGAGGAGCAGTTCAGTTCCTTCCTCGGCGTGCCCATCATTCACCACCGCAAGGTGCTGGGCGTGCTGGTGGTGCAGCATCGCGAGAAGCGCAGCTTCGACGAGGGCGAGGAAGCTTTCCTGATCACGCTCTCGGCCCAGCTGGCCGGCGTGATCGCCGCTGCCGAGGCCACGGGGGCCATCCAGGGCATGAGCCCGTCCGGGCAGCGCAAGTCCGACACCAGCTTCGCCGGCGTGGCCGGTTCCACGGGCGTCGCCATCGGCCATGCCGTGGTGGTGTTCCCCCCGGCTGACCTCGATCTGATCCCGGCTCGCGCCTGCACGGATGTGGAAAGGGAAGTGGAATTCTTCAACCGTGCCTTGCAGTCCGTGCGCGACGACATGAGCCGGCTGGCCAGCTCATTGGAAACCCGCCTGCGGCCCGAGGAGCGCGAGCTCTTTGCCGTTTACCTGCGCATGCTCGACGACGACGCTCTGGGCCATGAAGTTGAAGAGCGCATCCGTGCCGGCAACTGGGCGCAGGGCGCCCTGGCCGACGTGGCCATGGACCATGTGCGCACCTTTGAATTGATGAAGGACCCTTACCTGCGCGAACGCGCCGCAGACATCAAGGACCTGTGCAGCCGCGTGCTGTTCTATTTGCAGGATCACGATGTGGTGAAGGCGGACTACCCGCACGACACCATTCTGGTGGGCGAGGAGCTGACCGCTGCCATGCTCGCCGAGGTGCCCAAGGAAAAGCTGCTGGGCCTCGTGTCGGTCAAGGGTTCGGGCAACTCCCACGTGGCCATTCTGGCGCGCACCATGGGTATTCCCACGGCCATGGGCGTGGTGGATCTGCCTTATCGCCAGCTGGATGGGCGCGAACTGATCGTGGACGGCTACAACGGTCAGGTCTACAGCAATCCCTCCGATCAGCTGCGCAACCGCTACCGCGAAGTCATCAAGGAAGAACAGCAGCTGGTGAAGGGCCTGGAAGGCTTGATCCATCTGCCCTGCGAGACTCCCGACCATCATCGCGTGAACCTGTGGGTGAATACCGGCCTGATGTCCGATGTGGTGCGCTCGCTCGATCATGGCGCCGAGGGCATCGGCCTGTTCCGCACCGAGGTGCCCTTCCTGCTGGCCGAGCGTTTCCCCAGCGAGCAGGAGCAGGCCGAGATCTACCGCGAGCAGTTGCAGGCCTTCGCCCCCAAGCGCGTGACCATGCGCACGCTGGACATTGGCGGTGACAAGGCCCTGCCTTACTTTCCCATCGAGGAAGAGAACCCCTTCCTGGGCTGGCGCGGCATCCGCGTCACCCTCGACCACCCGGAGATCTTCATCGCCCAGGTGCGCGCCATGATCCGCGCCAGCGCCGGGCTCGACAATCTGCAGATCATGCTGCCGATGATCTCCCAGGTGCAGGAAGTCACGGGCTCGATTGCCATCATCAAGCGCGCCTGGCGCGAGCTGCGGGAAGAGGGCCACGACGTGCGCCTGCCTCCCATCGGCGTGATGATCGAGTTGCCGGCCGCGGTGTATCAGACACGCGCGCTGTGCCGTCTGGTCGACTTCATCTCCGTGGGCAGCAATGACCTCACGCAGTATCTGCTCGCCGTCGATCGCAACAATCCCCGCGTGGCGAGTCTGTACTCGTCTTTCCACCCCGCCGTGCTGCAGGCGCTGCAGCACATCGTCTCGGCGGCGCATCTGGAGAATCGCCCTGTCTCGATCTGTGGCGAGATGGCGGGCGACCCGGGCGCCGCCATCCTGCTGATGGCCATGGGCTTCGACATCCTGTCGATGAACGCCACCACCCTGCTGAAGGTGAAGGCTGTCATCCGCAGTGTGCCGCTGAGTGCCGCGCGCACGCTGCTCGATCAGGTCATGCTCATGGACGATGCGCAGCAGGTGCGCCACCACGTGGACATGGCGCTCTACAACGCAGGCGTCGACCGTCTGCTGCGTACGTCGCGCAACAACTGAGAGCAGTCGGCACCCTTGCGTTGCGACCAGTGGCTCCTGCAGAAGGACGAATTTCCTGTTTATTTTGCATTCATGGCAATATTCCTACAGAAATCCTCAATTAAATCAGGATAATGCAACGCAGGATGGCTTCAGGAGATGAAGCGGCATAGGGATGTATCGAGTGCTGACCACCGCATGGACGAGGTCGTCAGCCTCAACCCCCACCTTCTTGCGCCTTGCCTTGCCAGGGCCTCGACGCTAGCATCACCACTCCTCAGGCTCTCCCGTTCAAGTAGCCCCGCATGCTGACCTATCCGCAGTTCGACCCTGTCGCCTTCTCGCTCGGCCCGCTCTCGGTGCACTGGTACGGCCTCATGTACATCGTCGCCTTTGGCGGCGCCTGGTGGCTGGCCAAGGTGCGTGCCGCGCGCGAGCCCGGCCAGTGGAATGACGAGCAGATCGCCGATCTCATCTTCTACGGCGCGCTGGGCGCGGTGCTCGGGGGGCGCATCGGCTCGGCCCTGTTCTACAATTTCGACCGTCTGCTGGACGACCCGCTCTGGCTCTTGCGCGTGTGGGAGGGCGGCATGTCCTTCCATGGCGGCTTCCTGGGCGTGATGGCGGCGCTGTACTGGTACGCCGGCAAGCTGCAGAAGCCTTACTTCGCCGTGCTCGATTTCATCGCCCCGCTGGTACCTTTCGGGCTGGGGGCCGGGCGCCTCGGCAATTTCATCGGCGGCGAACTCTGGGGGCGCCCCACCGACGTGCCCTGGGGCATGGTGTTCCCGCATGTGGATGACGCGCCGCGTCATGCCTCGCAGCTCTATCAGTTCGCCCTGGAAGGCATCCTGCTCTTTGCTGTCGTGTGGTGGTTCTCCTCGCGCCCGCGACCGCGTTACGCCGTCTCCGGGCTGTTCGCGCTGGGCTACGGGCTGCAGCGCTTCTTCGTCGAATTCTTTCGCGAGCCTGACTCCTGGCTCGGTTTCGTGGCGCTGGACTGGATGACGATGGGGCAGGTGCTCTCGCTGCCGATGATCATCGTGGGTGTCTGGCTGCTGAGACTGGCCTACGCGAGCGGCCCCACAGGACGGGTGTCCCCATGAAGCAATATCTCGATCTGCTGCAGCGCATTCTCGACGAAGGCACGCCCAAGGGTGACCGCACCGGCACCGGCACGCTCTCGGTGTTCGGCCACCAGATGCGTTTTGATCTGGCCCAGGGTTTCCCGGTGCTGACCACGAAGAAGCTGCACCTGCGCTCCATCATTCACGAGCTGCTGTGGTTTCTTTCCGGTGACACCAATATCCGCTACCTGAAGGAGAACGGCGTCTCCATCTGGGATGAATGGGCCGACGAGAACGGCGATCTGGGGCCGGTGTACGGCTATCAGTGGCGCTCCTGGCCCGGCCCGGACGGGCAGTCGGTGGACCAGATCAGCAAGCTGATCGAGCAGATCCGCCGCAACCCGGATTCCCGCCGGCTGATGGTGGTGGCCTACAACCCGGCCTATGTGGACCAGATGGCGCTGCCGCCCTGTCATTCGCTGTTCCAGTTCTATGTCGCCAATGGCCGGCTGTCCTGTCAGCTCTATCAGCGCTCGGCCGACACCTTTCTGGGCGTGCCGTTCAATATCGCGTCCTATGCCCTGCTCACGCACATGGTGGCACAGCAGTGCGACCTGGACGTGGGCGACTTCATCTGGACGGGCGGCGACACCCATCTTTACAGCAATCATCTGGAGCAGGCGCGCCTGCAGCTGACCCGCCAGCCGCTGCCTTTGCCGCGGCTGCACATCAAGCGCCGACCCGCCGACATCTTCAGCTATGTGTTCGACGATTTCGAACTCGTCGGTTACGAATCCCATCCGCACATCAAGGCGCCCGTGGCTGTCTGAGGCGGGCGACCTGTCGCGAGGAATGCGCGTGAAACTTGCCTTGATCTGGGCCATGTCCCGCAACCGCACCATCGGCCGCAACAATGCGCTGCCCTGGTATCTGCCGGAAGACCTGAAGTACTTCAAGCGTGTCACCCTGGGCAAGCCCGTCATCATGGGGCGCAAGACCTGGGAGTCCATCGGCCGGCCGCTGCCTGGCCGCACCAACATCGTGATCACTCGGGACGCCGGGTTCCAGGCCGAGGGCGCGCGCGTGGTGAGCTCGCTGGACGAGGCCCTGGCGCTGGCCGAGAAGATCTGTCTGATCGACGGTGCAGAAGAGGCGGTAGTGATTGGCGGTGCGCAGATCTACGCCCTGGCGCTGCCGCGCGCCGAGCGTCTGTATCTGACGCAGGTGCACGCCGAGGTCGAGGGCGATGCGCATTTTCCCCCGCTGGATCTCGATGGCTGGGAGGAGCGCGGCCGGGAGGATTTCGAGGCGGGAGGGGCGAATCCCTACCCGTACAGTTTTGTGGTGTATGAGAAGAATCCTGTGAATTGAGCAGGAGTGCAGGGGCTGGCTTGGCCTTGCAGGACACGCTGTGAATACATCCGTGTACGCTCGGCAGCCGCCATCCTTGGCGGCTGACGGTCCTGCAAGGCCAAGCCAGCCCCTGCTTCGCAGCCAGTGCCAGCGATTCTTCTCGGGGGAGTGACGCGTGCGAGCCGTCGGAGTGCGGTGCCACACTCTTCCACCACCAGGGCGCGAAGGTCTTGTCGTCAGGGTGTGATATCGAGGAGGGATTGGGGCGGGGTGGCGGTGGGTTCGAGCAGGAGCGTGAGCCGCCTGGACGGCGGCGAGCCGAGCCCCCAGGGATGGGTTCACGGCGTGTCCTGATCGAACCCACCGCCACCCCGCCCCGGTCCCGACCCACGATCAACCGCAGGCCAGGACCCTCGCACCCATCAATCCAGCGGGATGAATGCCAACGCATTGTTCTGGTTCATCGGAATGACCAGCTGGTTCTGGATCGAGTCGTAGCACATGGACGCCGCCGACGGGATGCCCGTGGCGATCACTTCCGCGGCCTGCCCCGGACGAATGCGCGACACGCTGCCGAAGCGCACGCTGCTCACGTACTTCGTGCCATCCGCCATGATCACGATGCCATCGTTGCCGCCTTCCGCCGCGTGCTCCGTCAGGATGACTTCGCCGGCCGGGTTGAAGGTCACCACCGCGTTGTCCGCGATGTTCACCATCACGATGTTGCCGTCATTGTCGATGGCCAGGCCGTTCGGCGAGGCCAGCGGGGCGCCTTCCGCGAACACGGAGGTTTCGCCACTCGCCGTCACCTTGTAGATGCGCTGCGTGCCGCCGGTGTTGGAGGCATACACAGTGCCGTCTGCTGCCACGGCCACGCCGTTCAGGCCGGTGGCTTCCGGCACGGCGACGGCGCCCATTGGATTGCCGGTGGCCAGGTCGAACATGCGCACGGTGTCGATGTCCACGGTGTAGAGCACGCCATTGTGAATCGCGCTGCCCAGGGGCTGGTTCAGGGTCAGGCCGTCACGGGTGGCACCGATCCACTTGGAAGTGTGCACGCTGCCGTCCGGGTTGATCAGGGACACATAGCCGTCGTTCTCCTGCAGGTTCTGCGGAATGCCATTGTTCATGGCCAGGATCAGGTTGCGGGCCGGGTCGAAGGTGCAGCTCTCGGCGGTGCGGAAGCTGCCGAACACCTTCACGTTGCTGGACATCGGCGTGGCCACGCCGGCTTCGTTCACGGTGCCCAGCGGGCCGCCAGCCACGAAGGGGCCGGAGGCTGCGGGCGTCTGAGCCTGCGCAGCGGCGCTGAGCGCGACACTCACCAGTGCGGTCAACAGTGATTTCTTCATGAAGTGTTCTCCTTGGTTGGGTAGTCAACCGTGTGCTGTGAAATGGGACAGGTCAAGCGTACGCCGTCTGCATGACGACTGTGGTGACTGAAGACCCGCGAAACGGCGTTTGCCGTTCACGGACTCAGTGCAAGGCCTTCTTGAGGGCCTTGGAATTGCGTTGGTAGTTGTACATCTTCTGCTTCTTTTCCGGCAGCTCGGACACGGCGATGGGCTGGAAGCCCTTCTCCATGAACCAATGTGTCGTCTGCGTGGTGAGCACGATGACATGGGTCAGGCCGATGCGTCTTGCCTGCTCTTCCAGCGCGCTCAGCAAGTGTTCGCCGCGGCCGTTGGCCTGGTAGTCGCGATGAATCGCGATGCAGGCGATTTCGCCGCAAGTGGCATCCAGCGGGTAGAGCGCCGCGCAGGCGACGATCATGCCTTCGCGTTCAATAACGAAGAAGAAGTCGATTTCCGCTTCCAGCAGCTCACGCGAACGATGCACCAGCACGCCCGCTTCTTCCAGGGGCGTGATGAGCTCGAGGATGCCACCCACATCGTCGATGTTCGCGCGTCGCAGCTGCTCGAAGGTGTCCTTGGACACCAGCGTGCCGCAGCCATCCCGCGTGAACAGCTCCTGGATGAGGGCACCGTTGTGCTCGAAGCTGATCAGATGGCTGCGATGCACGTGATGACGACAGGCTTTCACGGCGGCCGCGAGGGCCTGTGCCACGCCATTGGCCTTGTTCTCTGGCTGGGACTCGACTGAGGCCAGCACGTCCTGGGCCGAGGCCGGGCTCAGTGCACTGACCATCTCGCCCGCGCTGTCCATGATCCCCGCCTGAGGGATGAACAGGATGAGCTTTTCCGCATTCAGCGCGATGGCAGTCTCGGTGGCGACTTCCTCGGGGGACAGGTTGAACACTTCTCCTGTGGGCGAGAGGCCGAGATTGGAGACCAGCACAATATTGTTATGGTTCAGGTGCTGCATGATGGCCTTGGCGTTGATCTTGCGCACCACGCCCGTGAGTGCGTGATCGATGCCGTCCAGCACGCCCAGCGGGCGGGCGGTGATGAAGTTGCCACGTGCCAGCTTGATGTCGGCGCCATGCATGGGCGAATTGGCCAGCCCCATCGAGAACAGCGCCTCGATGTCGATGCTCAGTGCGCCCACGATCTGCTTGATGATCTGCAGGCTGATGGCATCGGTGATGCGCAGGCCCTTGTGGTAAGTCGACTCGATGCCCGCCGCTTCCAGTGCCGCGTTGATCTGCGGACGCGCGCCATGCACCAGCACGAGCTTCACACCCAGGCTTTGCAGCAGCGTGATGTCATGCACGATGTTGTTGAAATTCTCGTGCGCGATGGCCTCGCCGGGCAGCAGCACCACGAACACCTTCTTGCGGTGCGCATTGATGTAGCTGGACGAGTGACGGAACCAGTCGATGTACTGCGGCAGATTTTTCATGGCGGCAATATAGTCTATTTCCCCGGCAGGCAGTAGTGGCGGATCAGGCCGCGCAGCGCGTCGATGCAGGGCTGCAGCCGGTCCAGCGCCAGGTATTCGTCGGGCTGGTGCGCCTGGTCGATGTCGCCCGGGCCCAGGATGATGGTGTCCATGCCCAGCCGCTGCAGCAGCGGCGCCTCGGTGCCGAAGGCGACACTGGCCGCGCGGTTGCCCGTCAGGCGTTCGGCCGTGCGCACCAGCTCATTGTCAGGATCGGTATAGAACGCCGGCAGGCCGGCAAACAAGGGTTTGATGGTGGCCTGCACCTCGTGGCGATCGGCAATGGGCTGCACGCGCGTACGGATCTCCTCGCGCAGCTCGGCGATCTCCATGCCAGGCAGCAGCCGCACGTCGAATTCCAGATGGCACTGACCGCAGATGCGGTTCGGGTTGTCGCCGCCGTGAATGCAGCCCAGATTGAGCGTGGGTCGGGCGATGCGGAACAGCGGGCTGTGATAGCGCTGCTGCAGCGAGGCACGCAGGGCCAGCAGTTCGCCCATGACCTCGTGCATGGCCTCCAGCGCATTGCGCCCCAGATCCGGATTGGACGAGTGACCGCTGCGCCCCAGCAGGTCGATGGATTCCATCATCACGCCCTTGTGCGCGTGGATGGGACGCATGCCGGTGGGTTCGCCGATCACGGCGCAGCGCGCCTTCGGTCGTCCGAGCTCCGCCAGCGTGCGGGCGCCCTGCATGGAGGTCTCTTCGTCGGCCGTGGCCAGCACGATCAAGGGCTGGCTGAATTCAACGCCCTCGAAGGCCTTCAGCGCTTCCATGATCAGCGGGAAGAAACTCTTCATGTCGGTGCTGCCCAGGCCGTAGAGCCGCCCGTCCTTCTCGGTGAGGCGAAAGGGGTTCACTGTCCAGAGCGCCTCGTCGAGGGGTACCGTGTCCGTGTGTCCGGCCAGCACCAGTCCGCCGGGACCTTCGCCACGCGTGGCCAGCAGATTGCGCTTGGCATTGCCGGCCGTCAGCGGCGAGGTGCCCGGGCTGGCGATCCGTTCCGTGCGAAAGCCCAGGTCCTCGAAACACTGCGCCAGGTAGTCGATGACGGGCACGTTGCTGGTGTCCAGCTCGGGATTCGCGGAGCTGATGCTGGGCAGGCTGATGAGCGTGTCCAGATGGGTGAAGAGTGCGGGGAAGCGGGGCATGTCGGGTCACCATGGCCGCAGGCGGCGTCAGAGAAATTCCTGCAGCACCGTGTTGAGAAACTGCAGGCCCTTGGCAGTGGGGCGGATCACGTCGTGGTCCTGCTGCAGCAGATCGCGGCGTTGCAGGGATGATACGCGCTTTGCCAGGGGCTCGAAACCCAGCCCCGTGGCGGCCTCGAACTGCGCCGGCGTGAAGCCGTCGCGCAGGCGCAGCACGTTCAGCAGGTACTCGATGCCGCGCTCCTCCACGGCGATGGGCAGCGACTCGGCGAGGGCCTCGCCCGGACTTTGCAGATAATGTGCCGGCTGGCGCTTCTTGCGCGTGCGCAGGATCTCGTCGCGCGCCGGCCAGCTCAACTTGCCATGGGCGCCGGCACCGATGCCGAGGTAGTCGCCGAAGCGCCAGTAATTCAGATTGTGCCGCGCCTGCCGCCCCGGCTGGGCGAAGGCCGAGATTTCGTAGCGCTCGAAACCGTGGGCGCCCAGCAGGGCCAGACCGGCGTCCTGGATGTCGATCAGCGTGTCTTCCTCGGGCAGCGGCGGCGGGCGCTTGAAGAACTCGGTGTTGGGCTCGATGGTCAGCTGATACCAGGACAGATGCGTGGGGGCGTGTTCCAGCGCCGTGCGCAGGTCTTGCAGCGCGGCGGCAGGCGTCTGTCCCTGCAGGCCGTACATCAGGTCCAGATTGAAATTGTCGAAGCCGGCGGCGCGCGCGAAGTCGATGGCCTTGTGCGCGTCGGCATCGTCATGAATGCGGCCGAGCTGCTGCAGCTGCAGCGGATCGAAACTCTGGATGCCGATGGACAGTCGGTTGATCCCCGCGCGGCGGTAGTCCGCGAAACGCGCGCGCTCCGCGGTGCCGGGGTTGGCCTCCAGCGTGATCTCGATGTCGTGCGCGAAGGCGATGCGGCGCTGCAGGGCCTGGAACAGCCGGTCATAGGCCTGCGCCGAGAACAGGCTGGGCGTGCCGCCGCCAATGAAGATGGACTGCAGGGCGCGTCCCTGCACGCCGGGCAGGTCGGCCTCGACATCCGCGATCAGGGCCTCGACATAGGCGGCTTCAGGCAGCTCGCCGTTCTTCTGATGGGAATTGAAATCGCAGTAAGGGCACTTGCGCACGCACCAGGGCACGTGCACATACAGACTCAGGGGCGGCAGTTGCAGCAAGGGGCCGGGTGTCGCGTTCAACGCAGGGTCCCGCGCAGCGCGTCCCAGTGCTGCAGCAGCTGGCGCAGGGCCTGGCCGCGATGACTGAGTGCATTCTTGACGGCCGGTTCCAGCTGCGCGGAGGCACAGCCGTGTGTGGGCACGAAGAACAGCGGGTCGTAGCCGAAGCCGTTGTCGCCCTCGGGGGCAAACAGGATGCGCCCCTCCCAGCTGCCGTGGCAAACGAAGGGCATCGGGTCGCGGGCATGGCGCATGAAGGCGATGCAGCAGATGAAGCGCGCAGTGCGCTGCGCTTCGGGCACGTCCTGCAGTGCCGCCAGCAGCTTGGCATTGTTCTGCCCATCGGTGGCGCCGGGGCCGGCATAGCGCGCCGAATAGATGCCGGGCTCGCCGCGCAGGGCATCCACTTCCAGGCCGGAGTCATCGGCCAGGGCGGGCAGGCCCGTGGCTGCCGCGGCATGGCGTGCCTTCAGAATGGCGTTCTCGACGAAGCTCAGACCGGTTTCGTCGGCATCGCTGACGCCGAGGGAACGCTGGGTCAGGAACTCGAGTTCCGCACTGCCCAGCATCTGCTGGAATTCCCGCAGTTTTCCGGCATTGCCGGTGGCGAGCACGATTCTCTGCATGCCGGTCTCCGCGCTCAGCGACTCAGGTGATAGATGGCGGTTTCGCCCAGCAGATTGGGCCACTGCCGGATCATCCAGCTGCCCTGATGCTTGTGGTCGACGACGGTGCGGGCCATGACGCGGATGTGGCGCTCGCGGCACAGCGCGTCGAAATCCTTCACGGTGCAGAAGTGGATGTTGGGCGTGTCGTACCACTGATAAGGCATGAAATTGGACACCGGCATGCGGCCCTTGAAGCTCAGGTAGACGCGGCTGCGCCAGTTGCCGAAATTGGGGAAGGTCACGATGACCTTGTGGCCGATGCGCAGCATCTCCTCGATCAGCGCGTCCGGGTAACTCACTGCCTGCAGCGTCTGCGTGAGCAGCACGGTGTCGAAACTCTTGTCGCAGAAATTCGCCAGGCTCTTGTCCAGATCCTGCTGGATCACGTTCACGCCCTTCTCGAGACAGGCGTGGATCTTGCGCTCGTCGATCTCCAGGCCAAGCTCCGACACGCCTTTCTCGCGCTTGAGATACTCCAGCAGGCTGCCATCGCCACAGCCCAGGTCCAGCACACGGCTGCCCGGTTCGATCCAGTGTTGAATGATGTCCAGGTCGGGACGCATCAGCGGTTCACCTCGTCACTCACGCGCGCCAGGTAGGTGCTCAGGGCCTGCATGTAGCGCGGCACCGGCAGCAGGAAGGCGTCGTGGCCCTGATCGGCGTCGATCTCCAGATAGCTGACCGGCTTGCGCGCCTTGAGCAGGGCGTTGACGATCTCGCGCGTGCGCTCGGGCGGGAAGCGCCAGTCGGAACTGAAGGACATCAGCAGGAAGCGGCACTGGCTGTGCTCGAAGGCCTTCGCCAGATCGCCGTCGTAATCGACCGTCGGGTCAAAATAGTCCAGCGCCTTGGTCATCAGCAGATAGGTGTTGGCGTCGAAGCGTTCCGAGAAGCGTTCGCCCTGGTAGTGCAGATAGCTTTCCACCTGGAAGTCCACGTCGAGCCCGAAGCTCAGCTTGCCGGAGCGCAGGTCGCGGCCGAAGTTGCTCTTGATGGCTTCGCTGGGCAGCTCCTCGCTGGCCTTGCCGAATTTCTCCCGCATGGCGCTGTCAGACAGATAGGTGATGTGGCCGACCATGCGGGCCAGCATCACGCCCTTCTTGGGATAGGTGCCATGTTCCAGATAACGGCCTTCGTGGAAGTGCGGGTCGGCCGTGATGGACTGGCGCGCCACTTCGTTGAAGGCGATGTTCTGGGCAGAAAGCTTCGGCGCCACGGCGATCATGATGGCGTGACGCAGGCGTTCGGGATAGCTGATCGACCAGCGCATCACCTGCATGCCGCCCAGGCTGCCGCCGATCACCGCGGCCCATTGCGCGATGCCCAGGCGGTCCATGAGGCGGGCCTGGCTGTTCACCCAGTCGCGCACCGTCACCACCGGGAAATCGGGGCCGTAGAAGGTGCCCGTCTCCGGGTTGAGGGAGGTGGGGCCGGTGCTGCCCGCACAGCCGCCCAGATTGTTCAGGCAGACCACGAAGAACTTGCGTGTGTCGATGGGCTTGCCTGGGCCGATGCAGTTGTCCCACCAGCCCGGCTTGGTGTCGCTCTCCTTGTGATAGCCCGCGGCGTGATGGTCCCCGGACAGCGCGTGACACACCAGGATGGCATTGGAGCGCGCGGCATTGAGCGTGCCGTAGGTTTCCACCATCAGGTCATAGGAGGCGATGCGCTTGCCGCTGCGCAGCACGAGCGGTTCGTCGAAGTGCAGGCATTGCGGCGTGACGAGGCCGACGGAATTTTCGGGAAAAGGGCTGGGCATGTCAGTGTCTGGGGCGATCCTGCGTCGTGGTCAGCGTGGCAGGTTTCTGCAGCGCGAGGCCTGCGGGCAGATCCTGCGGCTGCGCGATCATGACGCGCTTCTGCCGGCTGTTGTCTCCACTCATGATGTGAACCCTGTCCTGTGGCACCTTGAACTGCCGTGCCAGGAACTTTATCAGATGCTGATTGGCCTTGCCGTCCACCGGCGCGGCCGTGATGCGGATCTTCAGGCGTCCGTCCACCACCTCGGCGAAACCGTCCTGGGCGGCGCGCGGCTGCAGGCGGCACAGCAGGATCAGCGCGTCGTCCTGCCAGCGGTACCAGGCTGCCGCGTCGTCTGTCACTGTGCTCAGATCCCCAGCACCACGCGCGCGTTCACTCCCACCGGGTCGATGAACAGCATGCGGATGATCTGCAGGCCCAGGAACACGAAGATGGGCGACAGGTCCAGGCCCCCCATGGCGGGCAGCAGGCGTCGGAACGGCTCCATGACGGGCTCGGTGATCTGACGCACCAGCATCAGGGCCGGATGGCCGCTGTAGGGCGCGATGAAGCTGGCGATGATGGAGATCATCATGGCCCAGAAATAGATGTTCAGGATGAAGGACAGCAGGCCCACCACCGACCAGGTAATGACCAGGCCGGCACCGGGCACGGCGTAGCCACTGGTGGTGATCAGCAGGAAGGTGCAGATGCACTGGGCCACCAGGGCCAGGATCAGCGAGGCGAAGTCGAGCCCGCGATAGCCCGGAATGACGCGGCGGAAGGCGCGCACGGCCGGGTCCGTCACCCGTACGATGGCCTGGGTGAAGGGGTTGTAGAAGTCCGCCCGCGCCACCTGCAGCATGAAGCGCAGCAGCACGGCCAGCACATAGAGGCCGCCCAGCGTGTTGACCAGCAGATAAGCGACGTTGCCGAAAGCACCCATAGATCTCTCTCACCAGTGATTGTGTGTCAGCCCGCCAGTTCCACGGAACGCTTCTGCGCGGCGAACAACGCCTGTTCTACCACGGCGCGGAATTCGGCGCTCTCGAAACTGCGGATGGCCGCTTCGGTGGTGCCGCCGGGCGAGGTCACGCGGCGACGCAGTTCATCGGGGGCCACATCGCTGCCACTGGCCAGCTTCGCGGCGCCCAGGGCAGTCTGCAGGGTCAGCTGCCGCGCCAGTTCGGGCGCCAGACCCATACGCACGCCGGCCTGTTCCATGGCTTCCATCAGCAGGAAGAAATAGGCCGGGCCGCTGCCGGAAAGGGCGGTGACGGCATTGATGTCCTCTTCACTCGCCAGCCAGACACTGACGCCGACTGCCGCCAGGATGGCTTCGGCCAGCGCGGCCTGAGCAGCACTGGTGTGGGCATTGGCATACAGCCCCGTGGCGCCCTCGAGCACCAGGGCGGGAGTGTTCGGCATGCAGCGCACGATGGCGCGCTCGCTGCCGAGCCAGGCCTGCAGGCTGCGCAAGGGAATGCCGGCGGCGATGGAGATGATCAGCACGCCGTCCTGCAGGGAAGGACGCAGGGCCTCGCAGACGGCGGCCATGCCCTGCGGCTTGACCGCCAGCACGACGACGTCGGCCGTGGCAGCGATGTCGGCCATGCTGCCGGTGCGAATGCCGCACTCCTGCTGCAACTGGGCCAGCTTGGCGGCGTCGAGGTCACAGGCGGCGAGCTGCTGTGCAGCCACGCCCTTGGCGACGAGGCCACGAATGAGGCTGCTGGCCATGTTGCCCGCGCCGATGAAAGCGATCCTGCTGTTGTTCACGTGTGTCTCCAGAGAGGCCCGCGGACGAGTCTGCGTGCGGGGGTGCAAATGGCGGCCATTCTAGCCCAAGTGCTTGAATAGACGCACCCTGGGGAGTGGTGACAGATTGCACTGCATGCTGGGTCTGGGTAAGCTCTCGTTGTTCCTGATTGAATATAACGAAAGTCGACGATGCATCGCCACCCATTGCACCTGATCCTGCCCCCCGCCATTGTGCTGGCGCTGGCCGCTTGGAGTGCACCGTCGGCCTTGGCGGCCGAGGCGTCCCGTGCGGTCAGGGACAGTATCGTCGAGATCACCGTCAGCGCCCGCCGCCGCGACGAGAACCTGCAACGCGTGCCGGCTGCGGTCTCGGTGCTGCAGGGCGATCTGCTGGAGCGCGCCTATACCGTGAACACCCGCCAGCTCAGCGAGCTGATTCCCTCGCTGTATTACAACTCGGCCAATCCGCGCAACACCGCCTACACCCTGCGCGGGCTCGGGTCCAACTCGCTGTCCATCAGCGCCGCCAATGACGGCATGGAGCCGGGCGTGGGCTTCTACATGGATCAGGTCTACCACGCACGGCCCGCAACGGCCGCGTTCGATTTCACTGACATCGAGCGCGTCGAGGTGCTGCGTGGGCCCCAGGGCACGCTGTTCGGCAAGAACACCACCGGCGGCACCATTCATGTGCTGAGTCGCCAGCCGAGCTTCACCCCGGAAGCGGCCGGGGAGCTGAGCGTGGGCGAGAACGGCTGGCAGCAGGCGCGGGGCTCGATCTCCGGGCCCTTGGGCGAGCAACTGGCGGCACGGCTCTCCGTGCAGGCCACGCAGCGCGACGGCGTGCTGCGCAGCGTGCGCACCGGCCATGACCTGAACACGGTGGACAACTACGCCGTGCGCGGTCAGCTGTTGTGGCAGCCGGCGTCGGCACTGTCATTGCGCCTGACGGCCGATGCCTCCGACCTCGATTCGGTCTGCTGCACGCAGAGCTTCCTGCGCGTGGGCAGCAGCCTGCGCAGCCCGGCGCGGCAGTTTCCCGCGCTGGCGGCGGGGCTTGGCTACGAGCCGCCCAGCCGCGATGTCTATGAACGCTTGAGCGACATCGACGTGGAACCCATGATCGACACCCAGGACGGCGGCGTCTCGCTCATCACCGACTGGCAGCTGGCCGGCGGCACGCTCACGTCCGTCTCGGCCTGGCGCTACTGGGACTGGGATGTGGGCAATGATCGCGACTACACCGGCATCCCGATTCAGCAGGTGCAGCGCATTCCCTCGCGTCAGGATCAGTACAGCCAGGAGCTGCGCTACGCCTCGGATGCCTCGCAGCGTCTGCGTCACGTCAGCGGCCTCTACTGGTTCAAGCAGGACATCGGCGGCAGCCCCACCAGTGTCTACGGCCCGGAGGCGACGTACTGGCTGCTCAATCAGGCAAACTTCAACGTGCCCCTGCCGCGCAATCTGCTGGAGGGTTACGCCCAGACCGGCCGCTCGCAGTTCGAGATGCGCAGCCGTGCGGCCTTCGCCGAAGCCAATTACGACCTGACGCCGGCGCTGGTGGCCACGCTCGGGCTGCGCTACACCCACGAGGACAAGCGCGGTCACTACGAGACCGAGGTGAGCGGCGGCCCGGATCTCAGCGGCCTGCCCGCGGCCACTCGCACCGAACTGACGCGGGCGCGGCTGTCCATCTTCCGGCCGCAGCGCTACAGCGCCCAGGACGCCCAGGGCAATCTGTCCGGACGGGCGAATCTGGCCTGGCAAGTCGGCGATGCGCTGCTCACGTATGTCAGCGCCGCCTACGGCTACAAGTCTGGGGGGCTCAACATGTCGGGTCTGCCGCTGGATGCCGCCAACCGGCCCGCGCTGGCCACCGCCCTCATCGACGACGAGCGCAACACCACCCTGGAGCTCGGCGTGAAATCCACGCTGCTGCAGGGACGCGCCACGCTGAATCTGGCGGCCTTCCACACCCGGGTGCGGGACTATCAGACCAATGTCGTGTCCAGCCTGGAGACGGCCGCCCTGCGTTCCTACCCGGCCAACGTGCCGGAGGTCCGCGTGCGCGGTCTGGAGGTCGACCTGCTGGCCGCGCCGGTGGACAGCGTGACTCTGCGCGCCTCCCTGGCCTATGCCGACGGGCGGCACCGGGACTACCCCGCCGGCCCCTGTCCGCTGGAAGTGCAGAGCGCCGGCACTGCCGCCTGCGACCTCAGCGGCACGCGCCTGCCGGGCCTCTCGCGCTGGGTGGGGTCGATCGGCGTCGACTACCGCCTGCCGCTGGGCAACGGCGAGTTGGTGTGGCATCTGGACGCCCTGGCGCGCAGTGGCTACAACAGCGACACCGCCGGCTCGCGCTACACGACGATTGCCGGCCACGCCTTGGCCAATGCCAGCCTGGGCTATCAATTCCAGAACGGCTGGTTCGTCGACGTCTTCGCCCGCAATCTGTTCGACCGCGACTATCTCAGTGCGCTGACCGTGCAGACCGGCAACTCCGGCTTGATTCTCGGGCAGCCTGGCGATCCACGTCTGCTGGGGGTGTCGCTGCGCGTGCGCTTGTGAGGCATACTGCGCGCCAGATCAGGAGCGCATCATGACCTCGCACCAATCCCGCATCACCCTGCACATGGCCGCCAGTCTTGACGGCTACATCGCCCGCCGCGACGGCAGCGTCGACTGGATGGAAACCAGCACCGAATACGCCGCCGGCGAGACCCTCGACCCGGCCTATGTCGAGACCTTCCTGCAGGGTATCGACTGTTATGTGATGGGCTCGCGCACCTACGAGACGGCGCTGCACTTCGAAGCCCAGGGCTTCGGCTGGGCCTATGGCGACAAGCCCGTGCACGTGCTTACCCATCGCGAGTTGCCGTGCTCGCGCAGCACGGTGCGTTTCTTTCAGGGCGATCTGGCCGTGTTGCTGCAGGCGCTGCGTGCCCGGCATCGCGCGATCTGGTGCGTGGGCGGTGGGGCCCTGGCCGGCGAGTGTGTGCGCCGTGGACTGGCTGATGAGTTGCGCTACTCGATCCTGCCGGTGCTGATCGGCGACGGCATCGCCTTCTTCGACCGTCTGCAGCAGGATGTGCCGCTGCGCCTGACCGAGGTCCGCGCCTACAAGAGCGGCACCGTGGCCTTGCGCTACGACATCCTGCCCGCGCCTGCCACCGCCCCTTGAGCGCGACCCACCCAAGGCCCACCCCCTGCGAGCGGATTCATGACTGATCTTTCCTACTGGCTGCTGTTTCTCTCTGCGGCGATGGCGCTGAACCTCTCCCCTGGCCCGGACTTGTTCTTCGTGCTCTCGCGCACGCTGGCCCATGGTCGGCAGGTGGGCATGGCGGCCGTGTGCGGGGTGTGCAGTGGGGCCATGGTGCACGTGGTGGCTGCGGCACTGGGTCTGTCGCTGTTGCTCAGCGCCGCGCCCTGGCTGTTCACCGTGCTCAAGTATGTGGGGGGTGCCTATCTCGTCTATCTCGGCGTCGGCATGTGGCGCTCGGCGGGCGCAGCCCTGCTGCCCCGGCCTGACGAGGCCCGCCGCACCACCGCCGTGCAGACGTTCTGGCAGGGCGTGCTGGTGGATGTGCTGAACCCCAAGGTGATCCTGTTCTTCATCGCCTTCCTGCCGCAGTTCGTGCGTGAGGATCACGGCAGCGCCACGGCGCAATTGCTGCTGCTGGGCACGCTGGTGGTGTGCGGCGCCTTCGTGGTGGAGGCGCTGGCGGTGCTGGCGGCGGATCGTCTGACGACGTGGTTGCGCGTGCAGACGCGTGTCGCCAGTGTGCTGGAGCGCAGCCTCGGCGTGGCCATGATGGGGCTGGGGGTGCTGCTGGCGTTTGCGGTGTTGTGAGGGAAAATTCCTGTTTTCGAACTATGCTCGGTGCAGGCAAAGTCCATGACGCGATAATGACTGTACGTTTCACTTACAGGGATGAGACGATCAGGATCATCGGTGCGGGGTACTGGCGAAAGGGGAAAATGATCTATGAGCGACAACAAGCACTACTCCAGTGAGCCTCTTGGCGAAGTCGAAGTGATCGTCGACTTTCTTCCGCCAGCCGAGTCATTGCGACCGCGTGAAAAGCCATCCGAAAAAGAGAGTACGGGCGGGACAGTGCTTGAGCCACGTCGCCCCGCCCCGCACACCCACCGCTGAGCCGGCTACTGAGCGGGACAGCGGTTCGCGGTCAGGCGCACGCCGGGCTCGAAGGGCATGGGCGTGATGCGCCCCTGGCTCGCCAGCTCGTCGAAGGCCACCTGCTGCAGTGCTCGCGCCTGCGTCTGGTTCAGGCCCAGTTCGAAGGCCGAGCATTCATTGGCACCCAGTGAGCGAGGGTCCAGGCCCGTCAGCTGACCGAACACCACCAGCGCTTCCAGGTAATAGCCGTAGGTGCTGGCGTGGTACTGGTCGTAGGTCCACAAGTCCACCTTGCCGAAGTCGATGCCGTCATAAGGGTTGGCATCGGCCACGCCCGTCGTCATCGCCCGCGTCCAGGCCTCGCCCACCGGAATCACGCCCCGCACGTTCGGTGCCACGGACGCCAGGTCATAGGCGGCACGCACATCATTGGCCATGGCCTCGATGGGCTGGCCGGCCCAGGCGCCGTCATCGGGATAGGTTTCATCGGCGCGGGACCAGGTGGCCATCAAGTGAATGTCCACGTCGGGATTGCGCGCCACGAGGATGTCGGCCATCTGCTTCGTGGTGGCCACGAGTTTGGCCGGGTTGCCCGGGGCGTCGAAATCCAGCGTGCTCTGGCCGTGCATCACCACCGTGTCCCAGGGGCGACGCGCGATCAGGCCGAGGCGATTCTCCAGATGGAAATCCAGCCCGCTGCCCGGCTCGGTTTCCACGTGGACGTCGTAGTCGAGCCCCGCCTGCTGGGTGAAGGACTTGAACAGCGCCGGCACGCCGCCGATGCCCAGGTTGTTGAGATCGGTCACCGTGTCCGCGCGGTAGAAGCGCACGGCTGAGCCGGAGCCGAAGGTGAAGCTGTTGCCGATGAACAGGACGCTGCCCTCGGCCAGGGCCTGACTGGACGTCAGCAACAGGCCGACCGCCAGCGTGTGAAGTGTGCGCATGGTGAACCCCCTTTTCTTGTGATTGTCGTCGTCAGTCGTGACGCGGCTGCGCTACTCTAGCCAGTGCGCCGCCCACATGCCAGCGTGGCGGCGCCTCGTCGAGTCACCCCAGTTCTGGGGGTGGAGACCCCCTCAGTCAGGAGATAGCCTGTGAAGCCATCAGACAACAGCGGTGTCGCGAAGACCGGGAGGCTTGCCGTGCATTACGGACTCATCGTGGAAGACCTGCCCGACGCGCGGGACTGGCTGCTCGCCGCCATGGGCGAGGCCTTCCCCGGCATCCAGATCGACACCGCGGCGACCCTGGCCGATGCCCGCTCGCGTCTGCGCGGCCGACTGCCCCAGGTGGCGCTGATCGACATCGGCCTGCCCGATGGCTCGGGCATCGACTTGATCGACGAACTCAATCGTCAGCATCCCGAGGTGCTGTCCGTCGTCACCAGCGTGTTCGACGACGACACCCACCTGTTCGCCGCGCTGGGTGCCGGCGCCGCGGGGTATCTGCTGAAGGATCAGAGCCGGGAGGACCTGACCGGCATGCTGCAGCGCATCGCCGAAGGCCAGCCGCCCCTCTCGCCGGCCATCGCCCGACGCCTTCTCGGCTTCTTCGGTCCGCGCGAGGATCGCGACGCCACCCGCCTGACGGCCCGCGAACGCGACGTGCTCGGCCTGATCGCCAAGGGCTACACCACGGCCAAGGTGGCCGACTTCCTCAACATCACCCGCAACACCGCTTCGGGCTACGTGAAGCAGATCTACAGCAAACTGAACATTTCCAGCCGCGCCGAGGCGGCGCTGGAGGCCTCGCGCCGGGGGATCGTGTCGCCGGAGGCGAGTTGATCAGCCGGGCAGCTGCACGCTCACTTGCGCCAATGGTGTCACGAACGCTGCTGGTCTGTGCTTCGACAAGTCGTAGGTGTTCTGCAGGTTCAACCAGAATTCCGGCGTGGTCTTGAAGGCTGCGGACAGCAGCCAGGCCGTTTCCGGAGTGATGCCGCGCTTGCCGCGCACGATCTCGTTGATGCGTTGCAGGGGGATGCCGAGGTGCTCGGCAAGCGCCTTCTGCGTCAGGCCCGAAGGCTCGAGATACTCCTTCAAGAGGATGACACCGGGATGTGTCGCGACGCGTTGTGACGGAATCATGGTGCAAGGCCTCTGCTTCTCAGTGGTAGTCCACAATGTGCACTTCTGTCGCATCGCCGCCTACCCATCTGAAAACGATTCTCCACTGGGCATTGATGCGAATGCTGTGAAATCCTGCACGATCGCCCTTCAGAGCTTCCAGGCGGTTGCCTGGTGGCGTACGCAGATCCTGCAGCGTTGTTGCCGCATTGAGGATGTCCAGCTTGTAGAGTGCTGATTCGACAATCTTCGGAGGCAGGCCGCGAACGCGCGAGCTGCCGATTCCGTGGTAAAGATCTTCCGTGATCCGGTTACCGAAGGATTTGATCATGGATTCAGTCTGGAGGATACACGGTATCCATGCAACGAGAACGGGGGGGTTGAATTCGAGGCAGTCCGTGCCTCGTGGTGTGCAGCCCCAAGTGTAGTCAGCCGCGCTCAATCCCGCCCACCTGCCGCCAAGGCCCGCTCCTTGCATGACTCCCGCCGTCGTCCGCGTGCAGGCTTGACATTGCCTGCCCGATGCCGACTAATCAGGCCATCTGGCGCCTCTTCCATTTCAATGAAAACATCCCGGGAGTCCCATCGTGATCCGTCTTTCCCGCAAGCCGCTTGTCGCTGCCCTGCTGTGCCTGAGTGCCTCGCCCCTGGTGGCGCAGGAACCGGACTGGACGGCACTCGACGCCGAAACCCTGCAGCATTTCCAGGCCATGGTGCGCATCGACACGGCCGATCCGCCCGGCCGCGAGATCGACCTGACGAACTACATCACCGGCGTGCTCGACGCCGAAGGCATCGAGTATGAGGTGCACTCCCTCGAGGCCGAGCGGCCCAACATCGTGGCGCGCCTGCGTGGCAATGGCACCAAGCGCCCGCTGCTGTTGATGGCCCACCAGGACACGGTGAACGTGGATGCCGCCAAGTGGACCTTCCCGCCCCACAGTGCCGCGCGCGACAGTGGCTGGATCTACGGCCGCGGCACCCTCGATGACAAGGACAATCTGGTGGCCTCCCTGATGACGCTGATCCTGCTCAAGCGCCAGGGCGTGGCGCTGGACCGCGACGTGATCCTGCTGGCGGAATCCGGCGAGGAAGGCGCCACACAGATCGGCATCCAGTTCATCGTGAACGAACATTTCCCGTCCATCGACGCCGAGTACTGCCTGGCCGAAGGCGGCAGTGTGGTGCGCCAGAACGGGGCAGCGTTCCATACCTCGGTGCAGACGGTGGAGAAATTGCCGCGCGGCATCGTGCTCACCAGCAACGGCGTGGCCGGGCATGGCTCGGTGCCGCTGCAGTCCAATGCCATCGTGGCGCTGTCGCGCGCGGTGGCCACCATCGCCGACTGGCAGCCGCCGATCCGCCTGAGCGACACCACCACGTCCTACTTCTCGCGCCTCGCGTCCATCTCCGAACCAGAGGCGGCCGCGCGCTATCGTGCCGTGCTCAATCCCTATTCCGCCGAGGGGCAGGAGGCCGTGAACTACCTGAAACAGTACGAGCCCCGCAATGCCGCCGTGCTCTTCAGCACCATTTCGCCCAACATCATCGAGGGCGGCTATCGTTCGAACGTGATTCCTTCGGAAGCCAGCGCGACGCTGGACGTGCGTCTGCTGCCGGACGAAGACGCGCCGGCCTTTCTGGAACAGGTGCGTCAGGTGATCAACGACCCGGCGGTGAATGTGGACTGGGGTTCGCGCAATCAGCGCCCCGGCGCGTCGACCTCGCTGGACACCGATGCCTACCGCGTCATCGAATCCGTGTTCGGTGCCAGCTACGGGGCGCCGGTGCTGCCGGTGATGAGCACGGGCGCCACCGACATGGCCTATCTGCGGGCACGCGGCATTCAGTGCTACGGCGTGGGCCCGGCCATCGACGCCGAGGACGGTCCGCTGGGCTTCGGGGCTCACAGCGATCAGGAGCGCATCATCGAAGCCGAGCTGTACCGCTTCGTGCAGACGTTCTACAAGACGGTGGAGGGGATTGCGGGCACCCCCTGAGTCGTCTCGCACACCAGGATCTTCGCGAAACTCTGCAAGTCGACCTGTTCGCGCAGGCGCAGGCCGCTCTGCGCGAACAGCGTCTGCCACTGCGCCAGCGTGCGTTCCTGCCCGCGCGTTCCAATGAACATCTGCATGTCGAAGGAGGCGCTGGCGTAGTCGGCGCCCTGCGGCGGCATCACCACTTCCAGGATGGCGCACAATGCCCCGCTCTGGCCGATGCCGCTTGCGACATGGCGCAGGATGCGAATGCACTGCGCGTCGTCGAAGCCGTGCAGCAGGGCGCTCAGCAGGTAGATGTCGCCGGCGTCGCGGGCGGGCGGCACGCCCTGCAGCGCATCCCCGCCCTCGAAGTGCATTCGCTCGCGCAGCGCATCGTGCGGCGACCCACCCAGTTCCACCAGCACCTTCTCGATGATGGCCGGGCGATCCACCACCAGGGCTTCCAGTGCGGCGTGATGACGCAGGATCGCGCGGGACTTGCTGCCGGCGGAGCCGCCCACATCGATCACCCGGCGGAACTGTGACCAGTCGAAGTCGGTCGCGAAGCTGTCCCCTGCCAGCGCCTCCACCGCATCCATCGCCCGGCTGAACAAGCGGTCGAAATCCGTGTGCGTGTCCATGTAGTCGAACAGCTCTTCCCCGAACTGCAGCGCGAAGGGCGGTGTGCCCGTGCGGATACCCTCTTCCAGCGTGTGCAGCCAAGGAAGGCTGAGCTCGGGGGAGTTGTGCAGCAGGATCATGTCGCGCACGCCTTGCGGATTGTCCCGGCGCAAGCAGTGCGACAGGGCATTGTTGCGGAAGCGACCTGGCGCCACCTCCACGAACACGCCCAGCGCCGCGAGCATGCGCAGCAGGCGGAACAGCGCGTGTTCGTTGGCGTGACAGCGCGCCGCGAGTTCGGCGCTGGAGAGCTCCGCATCGGCCAGCTCGCCCGCGACATCGAGGCGCGCCGCCACGTACAGTGCCCGCGACTGCCAGAACGCCGAGCCGATCTGCAGCAGACGGAATGGCGCGGGGGTGCCGCGTTGCGTGAGTCCCTGCATCCAGGCGCCCACCTTCATCAGCCGGGCGAAGCGTCGCACCGCGCCGGCATTCTTCTGCAGTCTCATGGCTTGCTCCCGAGTGCGGCCGCGATCATGTGGCCATTGAAGGTGGCGAGGGTGTGCAGGAAGTCGGCGTCCAGAGGTCGGCCGAGCTGTTCCTCGAAGATGTCCTTGAGCAGGATCGGCGTCATGGCCAGGCTCACGAAGGCCATGCGCAGCAGGTCCGCATCGACGGCAGGGGCCACGTCGCCCTCCTGCTTCATGAGCGCCACACGCCGCGCGCTGCGGCTGCGGCCGCGTTCCAGCAACTGCAGGATGAAACGTCGCCCGGGGCCCTGGTTCAAGGCCAGCACCTTGAGGATCAGGCGGGGAAACTCGGGCCGCGCGCTCATGGTGTCGTAGTACAGCCGCAGATACTCGGCGAACCCGCCGGGCGCGTGCAGCAGCGCAGTGTCCAGCACTTCCAGCAGCGGCCCGAGGGTGTCGCGGATCATCTCCTCGAACAGGCCCTCCTTGTTGCCGAAGTAGTAGCGGATCATCGAGACGTTGGCGCGGGCCTGCTCCGCGATGCGGCGGGTGGTGACGCGGTGGTAGTCGTCCGCCAGGAAGCAGTCCAGGGCGGCCTTGAGCAGGCGGGCGCGAGTGGTGTCGGCGGGGGCGTCGGTCAACGTGGCGGGCAGCGGGGATTCGGTCATGGCGGCGGCTCCGGAAAGGGCTGCGCCATTGTGGCACTGCGCCGCCGCAGGCTCCCAGCGCTTTCGTCAATCAGAATGCGGGGTGTGATTGACCCGCCGCGCCTTGCGCCGACAGCAGTGCCCGGCTATCGTCCACACGCCCTTCCTTCGACGACATCAGGAACGATCATGCCCGGCCAATACCCTGACCGCATCCGCCAGCTGCCGCTTTACGATGGCCGCTTCGATGCCTACAAGCTCGCAGCCGAAGGCGCCGACGTGCTGTTCGCGTCCTACGCCGCCGGCACCCGCATTCCTCCCCACGTGCACGACACCGACAATTACGGCGTGATCACGCGCGGGGAGCTCATCCTCACGCAGAACGGCGAGACGACGCGCCACGGGCCGGGTGACTGGTACCACGTGGCCGCGAATGTGGAACACGAGGCACTCTTCGAGGTAGCGACCGACGAAGTGGAATTCTGGTTCAAGCCCTGAGCGCAGCGTCGTCCGCGAAAGACACGCTGAGCACCAGATGATCCTTGTGTTGCTGCAGGCCGGCGTGCAGCGCCTGCAGTCGTTTCTGCAGCACTGGCAGTCGCACCAGGTCGTCAGCTTCCTCTGCCTGCCACTGCAGGCGCAGTGTGATCTGCAACTGCGCGCTGTCCGCCCGCCATGCGCAGTCCGCCTGCAGTGCTGACAAGCCATTCTGGCGCAGCGCGCTGCCCAGCAGCTCACGCAGCAGCAGGCGCAGCGCGAGCATGCGGGCGCTGTCGCAAGGCACTTCGTCCAGTGCGGGGGCCAGGTCCCAGTCCAGCGACTTCCCCAGCGCTTCCGCACGGGCCAGGTGTTCGGCCATGCAATCGGCGAGCACGGCCGCCAGCGGCTGGCGACTGGCCAGCACGCGGCTGACGATGTCGCGCAGATCCTGCAGCGCGGTGCGCGCCAGATCCTGCGCCGCGCCCTTGCGACTCTGATAGACGAGGGAGAGCAGGCGTGCACCGAGATCATCGTGCAGATCGCGATACACCAGCTCGCGTTCGGCCTCGAGGCGGATCTCCCGTTCCAGTGCTTCCTGGTCGGCATAGACCTGGCGGATGCGCTGCTCGCTCTGCGCCAGGCGCTGGCGCAACTGCGCGTTGAGCTGCGCCAGTGAGGCCGCCGCCTGCAGGAAGGCACGAATGCCATGCCAGGCCAGGATGATCAGCATCAGCGGCTGGGTGATGTAGGACAGCGGCGTGTCCCAGCGCCAGCGCTCGGGGCTGCTCGCGGCGATCAGGGTGACATCGTGCAGGGCGGCCAGCAGCATCACGATCAGGCCGCTGACCACGGCGAGGCGCTCGCGCGTGCGAGGCAGACGCAGCAGCTTCACCACCAGCCCCACAAACAGTATCTGGCACAGCAGCTGCCCCGCATTGCCGATGTCCACCACTCGCGCATCGGGCACGACGACCAGCAGCAGGCCGTGCAGCAGCGGGATCAGCAGCAGGGCACGCAGCGCGCGCGAGCGGCTGTGCAGATGAAACAGAGCCGTGAACGCGAGCAGGGCCGTGGCGCCGACGACCACGCCCCAGTGGATCACGCGCAGGGCCGTGAACTCGCCCACGGGCAGCACGGGCAGCACGATGTAGAGCAGCGGCAGCGCCCACGCGCCGCTCATGGCGCCCAGCAGGGACCACTGCAGCTGCCGCGTGCGCCACCACAGGAACAGACTCAGGCAGCCAATGAACAGCAGGGCCATCAGGCTGATCTTCACCAGGGTGATCTGCACGAAGTGGCTCGCGGCGTACCACGGGTCCAGCGACTGCGGCGTGCCCAGGATCACCGGGCTCATCACCCCGAAGGCCGGCTCGGAGATCAGACGCACGTAGAGGTAGTGTGGTGCGTCGCCCGCCAGCGCTGCCGGCGGCAGCTCCCAGAGCAGTGGGCGATTCCAGTTGCGCTGCAGGTGCGCTTCCACCGGCTGCGACACGGGGCCGCCGCTGCCGACAAAGACATGGTCGACCCACAGTTCCAGATTCATCATGTGGCGCAGCATCAGCACCCGGGTCCAGTCGCGGGCCAGGGCGTCGGGGGGCAGGGCGATGCGGTACCAGGCCTCGCGCGTGTCCTGCGGATGCAGGCTGTCACGCGACCAGGAACGTGGCAGGTGCACCGTGCGCCAGCCCTCGAGCGCGGCGGGCGGCGTGCTCGACGCCACCACCAGCACCTCGGCCTCGGTGATGAACAGGTAGTCGGCCTGCGCGCGAGGCAGTCCCGTCACGCTCAGCATCAGCAGCAGTGCCCACAGCAGTCGATTCATGGGCGCTCCTGCGGGGCGGCCTGCAACGGCAGGGTGAATTGCAAGCGGGTGCCACCGCCATTGCCCGGCCCGATCTCGACACGCCCCCCCAGCTCCTGCAGCCGGTTGTGCAGGTTCACGAGACCGCGGCCGCTGCGCTGTCCCGCAGCGATGCCGATGCCGTCGTCGCAGACCGCGTAATGCAGCACGCCGCCGGTGTCGTCCTGAGTCACCCGGGCGCTGACGAGAACGTTCCGGGCCTGCGCATGCTTGAGCAGATTGCTCAGGGCCTCGCGCAGGGTGCGCAGCAGGGCGGATTCCTGCCGGGCGCTGAGCGTCCAGCCCTGCAGGCTGGCGTCCGTCTGCCAGTCGAGTGCGAGGCCAGCCTGATCGCAGCGGGTCTGCGCTTCCGCGAAGGCATCGGCCAGCACCTCGTCCAGGGCATGGGCCTGCTCGGGGTGGAGCTTGCGGGAGTCGCGCAGCTCGGCCAGCGCCGCGCGGGCCAGGTCGGCGGTGGCGGGGTCGGGCGCGGCATAGATCAGCTGCAGCAGCTTGTCGCTCAGATCCTCGTGGATGGACTGGTAGATCGCCTTGCGCTCGCGCAGGGCCGCGGCATCCAGCGCGTCACGGGTGAGCATGGCGTAGCGTTCGGCGATCTCGGCCTCGGCGTCCTGCACCCGCTGGTCCAGCGAGGCGTTCAGCGCAGCAAGCTGCTGCTGGTTCTCGACGTGGCTGGCCACGAGGAAATACAGCGCCAGCAGCACGCCGGCCATCTGCGCGACGGCCAGGGTCTGCAGCCACTGGCCGGGGTGACCGGGCAGGCTGATGTTGCCCAGCACCAGCACACTGTCCAGCAACACGGCCAGGGCCATGAGCCAGACCGCGAGCGCCAGCGCCGCCTGGGTGGCGGCATGCCGGCGCAGCCCCTGCGCCAGCTGATTGCTGCTGGCCAGCCACAGCCCCAGGGCGCCGACGATGTGCACGCCCACATGCAGCAAGGGCTGGCCGGTGAGGGCCGCCAGCGCATGGGCCAGCAGCATGGCGCCGGGCAGCAGGCCGCCATGGCGCTGCAGCACGCCCACGGGCACCGGATAGAGCAGACGGGTGAGGCAGTAGAACCAGGCGGTGAGCAGGCTGTGGCTGAGCACGCCACTGCCGGGGGCAAGGCCCAAGGCAGCGGCAAACCAGACTCCGCCGGTCAGGCTCGCGCCCAGCAGCCAGGGGTAGTGGGGAATGTCATCGCGCACGCGCCACAAGGTCAGCAAGGTGGCGGCTGCCACCAGGTTGAGCACCACCGCCCACAAGGGAAGTTGATGGAACAGCAGCTCGCGCTGCTCCAGCAGGCGCATCTGCGTGTAGTACTCGGAGAACTGCCCCTCGGCGCCGGCCGCCAGCGCGCTGCACGCCAGCAGCGCCGCCGCCAGCACGGCCCGGGCAGCCGGCGTGTTCATCCGTCGGCCAGTGCCGGGTTGATGTCGGCGATGAAGATGTTCCAGAAGGCCAGGAACACGGCGGCGATCAGGGGCCCGATCACGAAGCCGTTGATGCCCAGCAGGGCGATGCCGCCCATGGTGGAGAACAGCACGATGTAGTCCGGCAGCTTGGTGTCGCGGCCCACCAGGATGGGGCGCAGCACATTGTCCGCCAGCCCGATGATCAGGGCGCCATAGGCCACCAGCACGGAGGCGTCGAACCACGCGCCGGTGGCGTAGAGATACAGCGCCACCGGGGCCCACACCAGGGCGGCGCCCACGGCGGGGATCATGGACAGGAAGGCCATCACCACGGCCCAGAGGATCGGCGCGGGAATGTCCAGCAGCCAGAAGATCAGCCCGCCCAGCGCGCCCTGCACCATGGCCACCAGCAGATTGCCCTTGACCGTGGCGCGGGTCACTTCCACGAACTTGCGGAACAGCAGCTGCTTGCGCGTCTCGCTCAGCGGCACGGCGGCATCCATGAGCGCCAGCAGGCGATCCCCGTCACGCAGCAGGAAGAAGGTGAGGTAAAGCATGAGGACCAGCTTCACCGTGAAGTTGACCGTGTTGCGGCCGATGGCCAGCGCCTGCTGGGCGATGATCTCGCTGATGCCGGTGGCAGAACTGGCGAGATAGGCGCGGATGCTGTCCGTATCGACGCCGGTGCGTTCCATCAGCGCCGGCACGAAGGGAATGGCGGTGACCACCTGGTCGATGAACTGGGCGGGCTGGATCTGGCGCGATTCGATCATGGCGTAGAAGGCCGCCCCTTGCTGGATGAAGGCCGAGAGCAGCGCCAGCACCGGGATGATGACGATCACTGACAGGGTGAGCAGCGTGATGAGCGCCGTGAGCGTGCGGCGGTGGCCGAGCCGGGGCAGCAGGCGCACCTGCATCGGGGCGAACAGCACGGTGACCACGGTGGCCCAGAAGATCGCGCTCCAGAACGGCCGCAGCACCAGCGCGAAGAGCAGCGATATCAGACCCAGCAGGATCAGGAAGCTGCGACGTTCGAGCAGGTCACGCATGGCTGGGTCTCCGGGGTGGCTGGGAGTCGGTTGAGGGGCTCAGTGCTTGTGCCGCAGCATGCGGATGATCTCGACTATGCGCGGCGGCTGTCCAGTGCGCAGCACGCCCTGGCGGAAAATCTTCCCCGACAGCCACAGCACCAGCAGGATGCTCAGCAGCAGCATCCCCGTGGTGCCGACGACATCGATCAGCGGGGGCTGGGCCGCGGCGCGGTTCATCATGGTGAAGGGCGTGAACAGCGGAATCCACGACATGATGCGCGCCACCGGGCCGTTAGGGTCCTGGGCGATGAAGGTCATGGTCACCAGCGGCACGATCAGCACCATCATCATCGGCATCATCAGGCTCTGGGCTTCCTTGAGCGTGTTGCACAGGCTGCCGATGGCAAGGAAGATCCCGGCGTACAGCGCATAGCCCGCCAGGAAGTAGAACACGAACCAGGGGATCAGGTCGGAGGAGAGCAGCACCTGGAAGAACTGCGCCAGCAGCTCGGCTTCCGAGGCCGGGTAGAAGGCGATGAACAGGAAGAAGGTGCCCAGCCACGCGGCGATGGTGGTGATGCCCGACAGGCCGATGCCCACCAGCTTGCCCATCATCAGCTCCAGCGGCGTCACCGAGGCCAGCAGCACTTCGATGATGCGGTTGGACTTCTCCTCGATGGTGTTGCTGAGCAGGTACTGCACGCTCTGCATCAGCGAGATGAACATCAGGTAGACGAAGCCCACCGGGGCCCACTGGCGGAAGGTGTCGGCCACGCTCACCGCTTCCTCGCCCTGCGCCTTGCTCGGGTCGAGCCGGCTCATGGGCAGGCGCGTGCGCTGCACCTCGCGCACCACGTTGATGTCCACATTGCGGGCGGCGAACTCGTTGGCGCGGATGCTGGCGTTGATGCTGCGCTCGATGGCAGCCGGCAGGCGGGTGTCGGTGAGGTTGCGCGCCCAGTACTGGATGCCGCTGCCGGGGGCGGGAGGTGTGAGTGCCGCGCCGGGGCGCTGGATGCTGCCGTTGACGTCGGCCGGAATCAGGATCAGGGCGAACAGCGGACCGGGCTCGCCCTCGACCTCCAGCAGCCGTTCGCCGCTGAGCCACGGGCGCAGCTGGTCCACGATCACGTCCGGGCGCGCCTGCGGGTCGATGCCGGCGGGCAGCGGGGCGGACAGGAACTGCTCCCGGGGCGCCTCGAAGGGCGGCGCATTCTGGCGCAGATAGGGCGCTGCCATGGCCAGCGCGAACTCCAGTCCGCCACTGGCCAGCCATTCGTCCAGCGCAGCCACTTCGTCGGTGCCGGCATCGTCGATCATGCGGTCGATCTGGTCACCCGCCCCGGCGCTGGTCTGCTCCGGGTTGGCGTCGCGGCGGTTCTCCACCACGTAGTTGATGAATTCCTGGAAGATCCGGCGCTGCTGCTCCTGGCGGATGCCGGCGGCCACGGCCTCGGCGTACTGGCCGGACTGATCGATCAGCAGGTAGTGCCGCGTGGGCGTGGACTGGGAGAGCAGGGTCTGGAAGAAGAACACGGCCACCAGGATCACGGGGAACAGCAGGATGCCGGCCCAGAAGCCCTTGGTCTTGACGTTCTCGGCGTACTCGCGCAGCGCGATCAGCAGGATCATTCTCATCGCAGCACATGCTCCCGGGCGTCGCTGCCCACCAGGTGCACGAACACATCGTGCAGGCTGGGCTGGGTGTGTTCGAAGCGCGTCAGCGCGATGCCGTGTTCGAAGCAGCGCTGCAGCAGCTGCTGCGGGTCGAGGTGTTCGTCGATCTGCAGTTCCCACAGGGCGCTGGCCCCTGGGCGGCCCGGTTCCGGCGCCTCCAGTTGCGAGGCAGCGATCACGCCCGGCGTGGCGCGCAGCGGGGCGATGTCGCCGCTGCAGCCCAGGATCACGCGCCGGGGGATGATGGCGTGCACATCGTCCAGGGTGCCGTCGAAGATCTTGCGGCCCTTGGCGATCAACAGCATGCGGTCACACAGGCGTTCGGCGTGCTGCATGATGTGGGTGGAGAAGATCACCGTCTGGCCGGCCGCCGCCATGTCGCGGATCAGCTGCTCCAGCACCTGCTGGTTGACCGGATCGAGGCCGGAGAAGGGTTCGTCGAGGATCACCAGTTCGGGGCGGTGCGCCACGGCGGACAGCACCTGCACCTTCTGGCCCATGCCCTTGGAGAGCGATTCCACGCGGGCCTCGGCATAGTCCTTCAGGCCGTATTGCTCCAGCAGCTCGAAGGCGCGCGTGCGGGCGTCGCGCCGGTGCATGCCCTTGAGTGTGGCGAAGTAGCTGATGATGGCCCAGACCCGCATCTTCTTGTACAGGCCCTTCTCTTCGGGCAGATAGCCGATGCGGTGGCGCACGTGCAGGGCGCTGGTGTGGCCGAGGATCTGGATGCTGCCCGAGTCGGGCTTGAGGATGTCGAGCACCATGCGCAGCGTGGTGGTCTTGCCGGCGCCGTTGGGGCCGAGGAAGCCGTAGATGCTGCCGGCAGGAATGGCGAAACTGATGTCATCGACAGCGTGGAAACTGCCGTAGCGCTTGCAGACTCTGTTCAGTTCCAGCACGTTTTCTGGCATTCAGCGCGTCCTGCCTGAGAGTGTTTGGGGCACAGGATGGGCCTCGACGGCGGCAGCGTGGGCCGCTCAGGACACGCCGTGAACCCATCCCTGGGGGCTCGGCTCGCCGCCGTCCAGGCGGCTCACGGTCCTGAGCGGCCCACGCTGCCGCCATCAAGGCCGGCCGCTGTGCGGCATTAAGCGGCCAAGAACGTGTTGATCGCTTCCGCCACCAGACGGCCTTCGTCGATCGCTCGGACCACCAGGGACTGACCGCGACGGCAGTCGCCCGCGGCAAACACCTTCGGATTGCTGGTGACGAAGGACTTGTAGGCGGCCTTGTAGTTGGAACGCGGATCCAGCTCCAGCGCCAGCGGCTTCACCACATAGTCTTCCGGCCCGAGGAAGCCCATGGAGAGCAGGATCAGGTCGGCTTCCCAGAACTTCAGTGTGCCCGGGATCTCCTGAAAACGGCTGTCCACTTCCACCGTGTTGATGCCCAGCAGACGGCCGTTCTCGTCACGCACGAACTCCTTGCCGGAGATCGAATAGGTGCGCGGATCACTGCCGAACACATGCTGAGCCTCGGTGTGACCGTAGTCCTCGCGGTAGATCTTCGGCCACAGCGGCCAGGGGTTGTCAGCGGAGCGCGTGGCGGGCGGACGGCCCATGATCTCGAAATTCACCAGCGACTTGCAGCCATGGCGCAGGGAGGTGGCGATGCAGTCGGTGCCGGTGTCGCCACCGCCGATCACGATCACGTTCTTACCCTTGGCGCTGATGTAGTTGCCGTCTTCCAGACCGGAATCCAGCAGGCTGCGGGTGTTGGCCGTCAGGAATTTCATGGCGAAATGCACGTCGTCCCCGGCGCGGCCCGGGATGTTCAGGTCACGGGCCTTGGTGGCGCCGGTGGCCAGACACAGCGCGTCCACCTGGGCCAGCAGGGCGTCGGTGGCGATGGCATTCGGGCCGCTGCCGCCGATGTCGGCGTTCACGACGAATTCCACGCCTTCGGCCTTCAGCAGATTGACGCGGCGCTCGACCACGTCCTTCTCCAGCTTCATGTTGGGAATGCCGTACATCAGCAGACCGCCGATGCGGTCTTCACGCTCGTACACCGTCACGCTGTGACCGGCCTGATTCAGCTGGGCGGCGGCGGCCAGACCGGCGGGGCCGGAACCGACCACGGCGACTTTCTTGCCGGTGCGCACGGCGGGCGGATTGGGCTGCACCCAGCCGTTCTCGAAGCCCTTGTCGATGATGGCGTTCTCGATGTTCTTGATGGTCACCGCCGGCTCGTTGATGCCGAGCACGCAGGCGCCTTCACACGGGGCCGGGCAGACGCGGCCGGTGAACTCCGGGAAATTGTTGGTCTTGTGCAGGCGGTCCAGCGCCTCGCGCCAGCGGCCCTGATACACCAGGTCATTCCACTCGGGAATCAGGTTGTACACCGGACAGCCGTGCTCGGACTGACAGAAGGGCACGCCGCAGTCCATGCAGCGCGCGCCTTGCGTGCTGAGGTGCTTGTCGTCGTGCGCCGTGTAGATTTCCTTGTAGTCGAGCAGGCGCTGCGCGGGGTCGCGGTAAGGTTCGGCACGACGATCGAATTCTTTGAAGCCAGTTGGTTTGCCCATCAGTAGATCCAGTTGCTCAAATGTAGTCTGTGTGGTGTCCGCTCTGCCCCTCGCGGGGCAGGATCAGACGGCGACTGCCTGCGCGGCGATTCTGCTGGCGCGCTCTTTCAGCACTCGCTTGTAGTCGGTCGGCATCACTTTCACGAACTGCTTCAGCGCGCTGTCCCAGTTCGCCAGGATCTGCGCGGCCACGGTGGACTCCGTGTACTGCAGGTGGCGGCTGATCAGCTGCTTGAGTTCGGCGACATCGGCCGCGTCACTCACCACTTCCAGTTCGTAGGTCTCGGTGTTGCACTGTTTCGCGAAGTCCTTGTCACGGTCCCAGACATAGGCGATGCCGCCGCTCATGCCCGCGCCGAAGTTGCGGCCGGTCTTGCCCAGGATGACCACGCGGCCGCCTGTCATGTATTCGCAGCCGTGATCGCCGATGCCTTCCACCACCGCCGTCGCGCCACTGTTGCGCACCGCGAAGCGCTCGGCGGCGATGCCGCGGATGTAGGCTTCACCGCTGGTGGCGCCGTAGAGGTTCACGTTGCCGGCGATGATGTTCTCTTCCGCATTGAAGGTGCTGTTCTTCGGCGGGTAGAGAATGATCTTGCCGCCGGACAGGCCCTTGCCCACGTAGTCGTTGGCGTCGCCTTCGACCGCGATGGTGATGCCCTTGGCCAGCCAGGCGCCCAGACTCTGACCGGCGGAGCCGTTCAGCTTGATCTGGATGGTGTCCTCGGGAAGCATCTCTTCCTTCCAGCGCTTGGCCACTTCGTTGGACAGCATGGTGCCCACGACGCGGTTGGTGTTCAGCACGGGCAGCTCGATGCTGACCTTGCTGCCCGTCTCGATGGCGTTCTGCGCCAGCGCGATGATCTGGTTGTCCAGCGCCTTCTCGAGGCCGTGATCCTGCTCGATCGTCTGATGGACCTGGGTGCCTTCGAAGATGATCTGCGCGGGCGCCAGGATCTTGCTCAGGTCCAGGCCGCTGGCCTTCCAGTGCGCGATGGCGCTGTCGGTTTCCAGCAGGTCGACGCGACCGATCATCTCGGTGACCTTGCGCACGCCCAGGGCGGCCATGATCTGACGCATTTCCTCGGCCACCATGAACAGGTAGTTCACGACGTGCTCGGGCTTGCCGGCGAACTTCTTGCGCAGCTCAGGATCCTGCGTGGCGATGCCCACCGGGCAGGTGTTCAGGTGGCACTTGCGCATCATGATGCAGCCCAGGGTGATCAGCGGCGCGGTGGCGAAGCCGAATTCCTCGGCGCCCAGCAGGGCGGCGATGGCGACGTCGCGGCCGGTCTTCAGCTGACCGTCCGTCTGCAGCACCACGCGGGAGCGCAGATTGTTCATCACCAGCGTCTGATGGGTCTCGGCCAGACCGAGTTCCCAGGGCAGACCGGCGTGCTTGATGGAGGTCAGCGGCGAGGCACCGGTGCCACCATCGTGGCCGGCGATCACCAGGTGATCGGTCTTGGCCTTGGTCACGCCGGCAGCGATGGTGCCCACGCCGATCTCGGACACCAGCTTGACGCTGATGCGCGCCTTGCGGTTGGCGTTCTTGAGGTCGTGGATCAGCTGCGCGATGTCCTCGATGGAGTAGATGTCATGGTGCGGGGGCGGGCTGATGAGGCCCACGCCGGGCGTGGAATGACGGATCTTCGCGATGTAGTCGTCCACCTTGCCGCCGGGCAGCTCGCCGCCCTCGCCGGGCTTGGCGCCCTGGGCGATCTTGATCTGCAGTTCGTCGGCATTGCTCAGGTACCAGATGGTCACGCCGAAACGGCCGGACGCCACCTGCTTGATGGCCGAGCGCTTGGAATCGCCATTGGCCATGGGCTGGAAGCGGATCGGGTCTTCGCCGCCCTCACCGGTGTTGGACTTGCCGCCGATGCGGTTCATGGCGATGGCCAGGGACTCGTGGGTCTCGGTGGAGATGGAGCCCAGGGACATGGCGCCGGTGGCGAAACGCTTGACGATCTCGCTGGCCGGTTCCACTTCCTCGAGTGCCACGGGCGCATTCACGCCGGTGCGGAACTTCAGCAGGCCGCGCAGCGTGCAGTTGCGGGTGGTCTGCTCGTTGGTGTGCTTCGCGAAGGCGGCATAGGCCTCGGTGCTGTTGTTGCGCGCGGCGACCTGCAGGTTGGCGATGCTGGTCGGATCCCACATGTGGCCGTCGCCACCGTTGCGCCAGTGGAAATCGCCCGGGTTGGTCAGCACGGGCAGGCGATTGACTTCCTGCAGCGGGTAACCCACGCGGTGACGACGCTCCGTCTCTTCGATCAGGGTGGTGAAGTTCACGCCCTGCACACGGCTGGCAGTGCCGACGAAGCAGCGGTTGATGATGTCGTCGGCCAGGCCCACGGCTTCGAAGATCTGCGCGCCCTTGTAGGACTGCAGCGTGGAGATGCCCATCTTCGCCATGACCTTGAGCATGCCCTTGCCCACCGCCTTCTTGTAGGCGTAGACGAGGTCGTCCTCGGTCTCGAACTTGCTGCCCAGCAGGCCGTCATTGCGGGCCTGCCACAGGGCCTCGAAGGCCAGGTAGGGGTTGATGGCGTCGGCACCGTAGCCGGTCAGCAGGCAGTGGTGGTGCACTTCGCGGGCTTCGCCGGTTTCCACGACGATGCCGATCAGCGAACGCTGGTGCGAGGCGATCAGGTGGTGATGCACGGCGCCGCAGGCGATCAGGGCGCTCAGCGGAATGCGCGTGGCGCTGATGGCGCGGTCGGACAGGATCACGAAGGCATAGCCCGCCTCGATGGCGGCACTGGCCTCGGCGCAGATGCGGTCGAGCGCGACGTGGAAGCCGTTGGCCTGGGTGCTGTCATAGGTGATGTCGATCACGCGCGAGCGCATGCCGCGGTGATTGATCTCGCGCAGATTGCTCAGCTCCTTGTTGGAGAGGATCGGATGCTCGAGGCTCAGGCGGTGGGCCTGGGCTTCAGTCGTCTCCAGCAGATTGCCCTCCGGCCCGATGAAGCATTGCAGCGACATCACGACTTCCTCGCGGATGGAGTCGATGGGCGGGTTGGTGATCTGGGCGAACAGCTGCTTGAAATAGTCGTAGATCATGCGCGACTTGTCGGACAGACAGGCCAGCGCGGAGTCATTGCCCATGGAGCCCAGCGGGTCACGCACTTCGGTGACCAGCGGCAACAGCATGAACTGCATGGTTTCCGTGGTGTAGCCGAAGGCCTGCATGCGCTGCAGCACGTTCTCGGCATCCAGGGAATGCGCGGCGGTGTCGGTGGCGATGTCGTCCAGCGTCACTTTCTGGTTGGCCAGCCACTGCCCATAGGGGCGACGGCCGGCGATGTCCTGCTTCAGCTCTTCGTCGGGAATCAGGCGGCCCTGCTCGAAATCCAGCAGGAACATGCGGCCCGGCTGCAGACGCCCTTTCAGCTTCACGCGCTCAGGCGCCACGTGCACCACACCCACTTCCGAGGCCATGATGACCTTGTCGTCGTGGGTGACGTAGTAGCGGCTGGGGCGCAGGCCGTTGCGGTCGAGCACGGCGCCGATGTAATGGCCGTCCGAGAACACGATGGAGGCGGGGCCGTCCCAGGGTTCCATCAGCGCGGAATGGTATTCGTAGAAGTCCTTCTTGGCGGCCGGCATGTTGACGTCGGACTGCCAGGCTTCCGGGATCATCATCATCACGGCTTCCTGCAGGGAGCGGCCGGACATCAGCATGAATTCCAGCACGGCGTCGAAGGAGCCGGAGTCGGAGCAGTCGGCGTCGATCACCGGGAACAGCTCGCGCATGTTCTTGCCGAACAGCTCGCTCTTCACCGTGCCTTCACGCGCCACCATCTGGTTGACGTTGCCGCGCAGGGTGTTGATCTCGCCGTTGTGGCTCATGAAACGGTTGGGCTGCGCACGGTCCCAGGACGGGAAGGTGTTGGTGCTGAAGCGCGAGTGCACCATCGCCAGATGCGTTTCGCATTCCGGGTTGGTCAGGTCGTGATAGAAGGGGAACAGCTGGCCGGGGGTCAGCATGCCCTTGTAGACGATGACCTTGGTGGACAGGCTGCAGGCGTACAGCATCTTGGCCTGGCTCAGGCTGGCGTCGCCACGCAGCTTGTGCGTGAAGCGCTTGCGGATGACGTACAGGCGACGTTCGAAATCCTCACGGCTCAGGCCTGCTTCGGCGCCGACGTAGAGCTGGGCGATATGCGGCTGTGCCGTGCGCGCGGCCGGGCCGACATCGGCACCCACCGGGTCCACGGGCACATCGCGCCAGCCCAGCAGGGTCTGTCCTTCCTCGGCGATCATGGCATTGATGACGGCCACGCACTTGCTGCGCTCGCCCTCGAGCTGCGGCAGGAAGATGTTGCCCACGGCGTACTCGCCTGGCGCTGGCAGCGTGATGCCCAGCTCTTCGCGGGCAATGCGGGCGAAGAAGCTGTGCGGCAGCGCCATGAGGATGCCGGCACCGTCACCGGTGTTGGCTTCGAAGCCGCAACCACCGCGGTGATCCATGCGGGAATTCAGATGATAGGCGTCCAGCATGATCTGATGGCTGGGGCGTCCCTTGATATCGGCCACGAAACCTACGCCGCAGGAATCCTTTTCATTGCTCGGATCATAGAGGCCGGTCTTTTCCGGGTAGCCGAAAGTGAAGGGGGAGTGGGCTTTGATGCTCATAGATCTACAGGTCTCATCTGTCCGAAAGTCGTTTACGTTTCGTCTGCAGCGCCGTCAATCGGCAACGAATCACGAACCGGCGAAGCCTCGGAGGCGAAAATCTGCTCGAGGGAATGAGTGATCTGACGCGGTTGCAGGCGAACTAGTCGAGTCCCTTGCAGCAGCGGGCCATGGTGAATGGCGCAGCCTGCCATGAATTTCAGGGCGCACGAACCCCGGGAGGTGTATCCCACGAGGGCCGGCCACAATACCACTCGAAAAGAATAAGTCAAGCCGACAAAAACAGGCTGCAAGCCACTCGCGGCGAGGCTTGCAGCCATGCGGTCGATGGCCGCTGGCGCGGGCTCTGCTGCCGGCCGCGCGGCTTGATAAAACCAGACTCGTGGATTACCCTTGTCGCCCTTACCAATCGCAGTTCCCTCTATACCACCTGTTTAGGGAGGCTAAGTCAGCCTGTGAATCCAAAACTAACTAGACGTCGATTTATCAAGGGGGTCATCGCCTCTGGCGTGGCTGCCGCATCCACATCCCTGTGGTATACCGCTTCCGGGCAGAACCGGCCCGCGGGCGCAGTCGAGCGACTGCTGACCATCAACGTCAACGGCCAGACGCGCCGCGTCGACGTGGCTCCTCAGGAAACACTGGCTCACACCCTGCGCTACAAGCTCGGTCTGACCGGTGCGAAGCTGGGTTGCAACCGTGGCGAGTGCGGTTCCTGCACCGTGCTGGCAGATGATGTGAACATCTACTCCTGCTCCACGCTGACCCACGAAGTGAAGAACAAGGCCATCCTGACCGTGGAAGGTCTGCGTGCCGCCGATGGCACCCTGCACCCCGTGCAGGCGGCCTTCATCCAGGAACTGAGCCCCGCCTGCGGTTTCTGCACCTCCGGCCAGATCATGTCTGCCGTGGCGCTGCTCAAGTCCAACCCCCGTCCGACCCGCGAGGAAGCGCGTCTGGCGTTGTCCGGCAACCTCTGCCGCTGCGGGGCCTATGATCACTATCTGAATGGCGTAATGCGCGCCTCGGGGCAACTGTCATGACCTATATGCATATCGGTAAAGATTTCACTCCTCCCGACATCGAAGGCAAAGTCACCGGTGCGGCGCGTTATGCCGAAGACTTCCGTCGTGACGGCCTGGTGTTCGCCCGACTGCTGACCAGCCCGATCCCGGCCGGTCGTGTCGTCAGCATCGATGCCTCCGAAGCTCTGGCCATGCCGGGCGTGCTGGGCATCTTCACTGCCGACGATCTGCCCGAGTCCCGCCCGCCCGCCAACCCCGCGCTGGCCAAGGAATTCATCACCTACATCGGTCAGCCCATCCTGGCCGTGGCTGCGGAAAGCGAAGAGCTGGCGGAAGCCGCCATCGAGCGCATCGTGGTCGAGTACGAGCGTCGCCCCTTCGTGGTCGATCCGCTGGACACCCTGATTGAGGGTGGTCCAGACCCGTACCCCATGGGCAACTCCCTGATCCGCACGGGTGAAGCCGCTGCGGGCACCACCGCATCAGGTTCTGGTGTCGGTCAGGTCAAGTGGACGGCCGACCAGGTCGCGTCCTTCCGTGCCGGTCGTTTCCCCACTGGCGCCACCTTCCCCGAAGAGTGGATGTACGGCGACGTCGATGCCGCCTTCGCGCAGTGCTCCACCATCGTGGAAGAGCCCTTCGTGACCATCGGTTACCCGCACCACTCTCTCGAGTCCCGCACTGGCATGGCCTACTGGGAAAACGGCAAGTGCTACTTCCACGGGTCGCTGCAGAGCCACACGGTGGGTCACGATGCCCTGTCCGCGATGCTGGAAATCGACCCGGCCAACCTGGTGTTCATCAACGAGAACACCGGTGGCGGTTTCGGCTCCAAGATCTTCCCGTATCCGATCATGGCAGTCACCGGCCGCTTCGCGCGCCAGTTGAACCGTCCGCTGCAGCTGCGCATCACCCGTGCCGAAGAGTTCTACATCGGTTCCGCACGCTCCGGCATGCAGGGCTGGATCAAGGTCGGTCTGCGTGACAACGGTCGCGTTGGCGCAGTCGATGTCGCCATCGTGGGCGATGCCGGTGCAGGCGGTGGTGCCAGCGGCAGTTCAGCCGCCGAGCACATCTCCATCATGTACCAGCCGGAATCCATGCGTTACCGCGGCATGTCCCTGTACACCAACACCGCTCCCCGCGGCGCCCAGCGCGGCCCGGGCCAGAACGAGATGGCTGCGGTGCTGTCCCCCATCATGGACAAGGCCGCCCGTCAGGCCGGCATTGACCTGGTGGCTTTCCGTCGCCTGAATGCGCCCGGCATGGAAGCGAAGATCGGCCCCCGTCAGGGCGGTCTGTCAAGCTCTTACTACCCGCAGGCGCTGGACATGGCAGCGGCTCAGTTCGGCTGGGAACAGAAGAGAGCACTGCCCCGTCAGATCAGCGCCACCAAAGTGCGCGGCATCGGCGTTGGCGAGGGCTACCACTCCGCAGGTGCCAGCGGCTATGACGGTCTGCTGCGCATTGCGCCGGACGGCAAGATCTATCTGCACACGGGTGTCGGCAACCTGGGCACCTACTCCTACGCCGCCGTCGTGCGTGCCGCTGCAGAAGCCCTGCAGTGCAGCTGGGAAAACTGTGTGGTCGTGCATGGCAGAACGGACTACCACCTGCAGCACAGCACCTACCAGGGTGGCAGCAACACCATGTTCACCGAAACCCGTTCCAGCCACGTGGCTGCGATGGATGCGATCCGCAAGCTGAAGGAAATCGCGGCTGCCCAGTTCGGCGGCGCGGCAGATGACTACAGCATCGGCGGCGAGCGTGTGTTCCTGACCAGCGACAGCAGCAAGGGCATGACCTACGGCGAAGCCGCCCAGAAAGCCATCGAACTCGGTGGCGAGTACAGCGGCCAGAGCTTCCCGGAAGACATCCACCGCACCACCCAGCGCGCTGTGCAGGGTCTGGCCGGCACCGGTCTGATCGGCGTGGGCAAGGACACCCTGCCCAAGTCCGGCACCACACCGGGATTCGCCGTGGCCATGGTCGAGATCGAGCTGGACACTGAAACCGGCAAGTTCGACATCATCGACTACACCGGCATCGCCGAGTGCGGCACCATCGTTCACCCGCTCGGTCTGCGTCAGGCCATGAACGGCGGCGGCGTCTGGGGCTTCGGCATGGCGGCTTACGAGCGCCACGTCTATGACCCGCAGAATGGTCTGCCTGCCAACGTGGGCCTGTACCAGTCCAAGCCGCCGACATACCTCGACGTGCCTGTGCAGATGAATTGCAGTGCGACTGACATGCCCGATCCGCAGAGCCCGGTGGGCGCACGTGGTATCGGCGAGCCCGCGCAGGGTTGTGCCGTGGCTGCCCTGATGAGCGCCATCACCGATGCGCTTGACGGTCACCTGTTCAACCGTACACCGGTGACGCCGGACATGATTGTCAACCACATCGCGCAGAACGGCTTCAACACTGGCGACCTGAAAACGAATACATTCTGAGGTTTAAGCTATGTCATCACACGACGTAATGCCCGAGATGGGCCTCTACCAGCCCGTCTCGGTAGAGGATGCAGTAGGCCTGGCCAGTCAGCTCGCCGAGCGCGGCTGGCTGGTCGGCGGTGGCCAGGATACCTATGGATGGCTGAAGGATCGCGCCAAGCGTCCGGAAGCTCTTGTCGACCTGAAAGGGATCGAGTCCATGCGCGGTGTCCGTGAGACCGCAGACGGTATCGAGATCGGTGCCCTGGTCACTCTGACCGAGATCACCCGCAACCCGCTGATCACCGCGCGTTATGCGCTTCTGGCCCAGGCCGCCGGCCGTGTGGCCAGCCCGCAGATCCGCAACGTGGGCACCCTGGCCGGCAACGTGGCCCAGGACGCACGCTGCTGGTACTACCGCCGTGGCCTGAACTGCTACCGCGCCGGTGGCAATCTCTGCTACGCCGACACGCCGGAAGGCATGAACCGCGAGCACGCGCTGTTCAACACCAGCCGCTGCGTGGCCGTCACGCCGAGCGATACCGGGACTGCCCTGGTGGCGCTGGAAGCCCAGATGGTCATCCGCAGTGCGTCCGGTGAGCGCGTGGTCGATGCCGAAGACTTCTTCGTGGGTCCGAACCTCGATATCCGCCACATGACGGTGCTGCGCGCAGGTGACATCCTGACCGCCGTGCGCATCCCCGCCAAGTGGGCGAATGCCGAGTTCTACTTCGAGAAAGTGGCAGACCGCAACGTCTGGGACTTCGCCCTGGTCAGCATCGCTGCTGCCATGCGTGTGAACAACGGCGTGATCGAGGATTCCCGCCTGGTGGCTGGCGCCGTGCAGTGCACGCCGCGTCGTCTGACCAGCGTCGAGTCCGCAATCCGCGGCAAGGCCCGCAACCAGGAAACGGCCGATCAGGTCGCCAGTCTGGCGGTTCAGGGCGCACAGCCCCTGAACTTCAACCACTTCAAGATGCCCCTGATGGAAAATCTTGTGAACAGGGCTGTTCGCGGACACGCGTGATCCAGACCCCGTCTCCGCCCATGACAAGGGCCGCAGTGCCAGCCACTGCGGCCCTTGTCAGCGATAGGCGGATGCGCATCTGGAAAATAACAATAGATAAAAACATTGAGGACTAGGACTGTGGAAATTATTCGTTACCGGCACGACGTTTGGGGAGAAGAAGTGATTCTGGGCGTGTCCTGGGATCTATTGTGGGTAGTCGCCGTCGCCGCCTTCCTGTTGCTGGCTGCACATGCCATTTTCATGGCAGCACTGGCCAAGAAGAAAGCGCGTCCTTCTTCTGAAGGCAAGCGTATCAACCGTCACGATGCCATCGACCGAGCCTTTCACTGGATCATGGCCGGCAGTGTGCTGGTGCTGATCGCCACCGGGATTTCGCCCATCGTGGGCATCCGCATTTCCTGGCTGAACATTCACTGGATCGCCGGCCTCGTGCTGACCTTCGTGTGCGTGTTCCACATCATCCGCGCCATGTTCTGGCAGGACTTCAAGTCCATGCTGCTCGGGCCGGCCGATTTCAAGGAGCCATTTGACGAGAGCATCAAGCCGGGCAAGTACTCCTTCGAGCAGAAGGGCATGCACTGGGCCATGACCGTGCTGGTCATCGCCGTGATCGCCACTGGCATCACCCTGTTCCTGAACATCAACACGCCCTGGTGGAACCGCCCCAGCGTGGAAGATGAAGGCGCCCTGGGCATCTTCTTCCTGCTGCACGGCACAGCGACATTGGGTCTGATCGCCTTCACCGCGATTCACATCTACTTCGCCGTACGTCCGGAAAAGCGCTTCTACACCCGTTCCATGGTCACTGGCTGGATCTCCGAAGCCGAGATGAAAGAGAACCATGACACCAACAAGTGGAAGGCGGAGTAAGCAGCAGCGTGAACAATCTGGAAGACGATATCGAAACGATTGAATCGGGCTACGAGTTCCTGCTGGCGTATGCCGCGCAGGGACGTCCGCCCCAGGATGAGTCGGGCATGGGCCCGCATCCGCGCCCGACCCTCGAGAGCATGCTCAAGGCCATGCAGAACGCCAGCCAGGCCCTGGCCGGCAGCAGCGACGCCTTCGAGCAGGTGATCCTGGACGATCTGCGCAAGGCCAGCGCCGCCATCAGCTTCGTGCTGGCGCAGCCCAAGCTCGGGTCCGAGGTGGTGGACAATCTCAACGCCTCCATTCACCTGCGCGCCGTGCTGACAGACTTCTTCCTGTACAGCGAGGCTTTCCGCCCGGTAGGCAGTGATACGCCGCCTCCGGCAGCGCAGTGGGACAGAGTCGGCAACTGAGTCGTTCCGACTGCTCGTGAAACAAAAAAGGCCGTGTTCTGCTGTCAGCAGGGCGCGGCCTTCTTCTTTCTGCCCCCGGCGAGAGGCCGAGAATTCCCCCGCTTCGGGTGGTGGTGATGGTTTTTGAACGTGTGCTAGTGTGCGGAAAATTTCACCCACCTTGGAATCCCCTCATGCTGCCTTCCGCGTCTCTTGCCCAGCGTCACCTTTCCCGGCACTGGCTCTCCCTCCTGGTTCTGACGCTGATCGGCACGGGCCTCGGCATGCCTGCGCTGGCCGCGCCGCACATGATCAGTGGTGGCAGCGGGCATGTGCAGGTGCTCGATGGCGACGGCAGCACGATCGAGGCGACGCCGAATGCGCAGACGCGGCCCCGCAAGGCCTCTCTCAGTGGTGTTGTTGCGATTGCCTCGGGGCAGGGCGCCAGCTTCGCGGTCACCGCGGAAGGCACGGTCTGGAGCTGGGGGTACGGGTATCTCGGGCTCGGCGCCTATGAAGGCAAGACGGTCCCCACCCAAGTCGCCGGCGTCAACAATGTCCAGCAGCTCGCCTCCGGCCTGTATCACACGCTGGCCCTGAAACGCGACGGCACCCTCGTGGCTTGGGGCAACAACAGCCGAGGGGCGGTGGGCGATGGCACCAACGAGCACCGCGCCACTCCCGTTTCCCTGACACTCACAGGCGTCAGGGCGATTGCCGCCAACGGTCACTCGCTGGCGTTGAAGACCGACGGGACGGTCTGGGCCTGGGGGGAAAACAATCGTGGACAGGTGGGTGGCGTCGCCGGGCAGCATCCGAGCACCCCGACGCAGATTGCCGGTCTGAGCGATGTCAAGGCGATTGCCGCCGGCGTCCTGCATTCCGTGGCCTTGAAGAACGACGGCACCGTCTGGTCCTGGGGCAGCGGGATTGCCCGGGGAGACGGCACGATGACGGATACGGCCGTTCCGGTGCGCGCGACTATCGACAGAGTCATCGCGATCGCCGCGGGCGACAATTTCACGCTGGCCCTGCGCGACGACGGCACTGTGTGGACATTCGGCGTCAACGCCTACTCGCAGACGGGCAGCACCGCGCTGCCAGTGCCGGGCCAGGTGGCAGGGCTGACCGGCGTGCGCAGCATCGGTGCCGCTTTCGGACACCGGGTGGCCATTCTGGCCGATGGCAGCGTGCACAGCTGGGGCATGAACGACGTCGGACAACTGGGTAACGGGCAGGCTGGCGGCTACGTCAACACGCCCGCCCCGGTGGCAGGCGCCAGCACCGGGTCACTGAGCCTGCAGCCCGCCACGGATCCCAAGGCCGATGTCGACAGACTGTTCAACTGGGCCGAGTCCGCTTTTCCTGCGCTGTTCACGCCCCATGTGGCATCGGGCTACATCGAGCAGTACTACGTGCGCTGCTACTCCACCGGGAAATGTCTGGGCGAGGCCGGCGGCAAGGTCTATCTCTACGACGGCGCGCTCACCGAGGTGGGCACGGTGTCGCAGCTGCTCACGGCCTATGCCATTCCTGCCGGATTCTGAGCGTGTGGGGGTGAGTTCATGCCCCGCTTGCCGCCACGCTAGACGTCATCAGCTGGCACCGGGGCCGAGTCGGCGACGTTGCCGCTGTCCCTCGGAGCAAAGCGATAGCCCGCGCCATACACGGACTGCAGCGCTTCGTGCGATCCAAACAGGGGAACCAACTTGCGGCGCAGTTTCTTCACATGGCCATCCACCGTGCGGTCGTGTACCACGCGATGGTCCTGATACAGGCATGCCATCAGGGATTGTCGACTCAGGATTCGGCCAGGCTCTGCCGCCAGCGCCTTGATCAGCTGGAACTCCACGCTGGTCACCTGAACCGACTGGCCGGACAGCGTTACCGTCAGCCGACTGGCATCCAGCCGCAGATCCGGTTCGGTCACAACCCGCTGACTGTAAGCCTGGCGCCGCAAGGCTGCACGCACACGCGCCACCGCCTCGCGCGGGCTGAAGGGCTTGCACAAGTAGTCGTCTGCACCCAGTTCCAGACACAGTACTCGATCCCCTTCTTCCGCCTTGGCACTGATTATGATCACAGGCATGAGAAAGCCCTGCCCGCGCAGATCGACGCAAAGTCGCTCTCCGCGTACGCCAGGTAACATGAGGTCCAGCAGGATCAGGTCGACTGCGTTGTCAGCAAGCCAGGGCAGCACGAGCCTTCCGTCTTCAAGGTGATGGGTCTGGTACCCGGCCTGTGCCAGATAGTCACGCAGCAATAGTGCGATGCGCGGCTCGTCTTCGACAATCAGAATGCGCTGGTGGCTCATGACAGTGGCAGCCTCACGTGCTGTGCGAGCCCGCCAAGTTGGGAATGACGTGCCTCGATGCTGCCTTGATGGGCTTGTGCGATGCTGCGACAGATGGCCAGCCCCAGGCCAGCACCGCCGGTGGAGCGACTGCGCGAGGCATCGGCACGGTACAGTCGCTCGAACAGTCGTGGCAGCTGTTGCGTGCTGACGCCCGGGGAGGAGTCTTCCACGATGATCTCAACATGATCCTGGAGGAGACAGCCACGCACCCGCACAAGCCCAGGTGACTGCGTGTATTTCAAGCTGTTGGCCAGCAGATTGGCAAACAGCTGCAACAGTCGCTGACGGTCAGCCTGCAGGCTGATCGACTCCACAGACTCCAGCGCCACTTCGAGTGTAAGCCCTCCACGGGCAAGAAGGTCAGCAAAGGCAGCGGCACTGTCCCGCAGAACCCCTGCGATCCGTACGGGAGCGAACCGATAATCCAGCGTGCCGAGATCCGCCATGGAAAGCGTGAAGAGATCATTGATCAGTCGGCTGAGCTGGTCGACTTCTCCGCACAGCAGCGCAATCTCGTCCGGGGACGCGTTGCGAATCCCGTCCTGAATCGCCTCCAGCTCTCCTTTGAGAACACCGAGCGGGGTTCGCAATTCGTGAGAAATATTCGAGACCCATTGCCGCTGTGCGTCGCGATTGCGCTGGAGCGCTTCGGCCAGCGCATTGACGCTGCGCGACAGGCGACTCAGCTCGTCTCCGCCCTGCACGGCAATGCGATGGCCATAATCTCCCTCGCTCAGGCGCTGCGCGGCATCCACCATGCCCTGAATGCGACGCGTCAGGTAATTGCTCAATGGCAGGCCCAGCAGCAGCATTGCCAGCACGGCCGATGCCAGCAACACGCCATACAGTTGCAACTGCTGGTTGAAGAACTCACTGCGCCAGAGTGCCTCATTGCCGCCCTCCTCGTCAGTGTTGAATCCACCGGCCCCCGGGATGCCGGGGATGCGCGCGGGCATGCGTGCGTCGACCTCCAGTGGAAGCAGTTCAAGTGAGCCGATCGTCTGTCCGTCTCTGCGCAGAGGCAACCGCTGCAAGGGCGTGGCGCTGGCCGCATTCCCCGCGACGTACGCGCCATTGGCATCGCGCAGCACCAGGCGGCTCTGAAACATGCCGGGCCCCGGGGGATGCGACTCGCCCGCGCGTGGGGGTGGCGCATGAGGAGGCAAGGGCAGCGTGCTCGCCGCGCCGGCCAGCGCGCGTGACTGAATCTGCATGAGCCACTGCGCCAGCGGCTCATGCACAAATTCCCAGCCACCCGTGCTTTCCAGGGCATGGCGCTGCTCCAAGGCACTTGCCGCCTCTTTCAGCAAGGCCGTATCCACATTCGCCAGATAGTCCTCGAAGCTGTCGACACTCAAGCGCAGAAACAACAGCAGGGCACCGGCCACAAGCAAGATGGCGGCAGCCAGGGTCAGTGCCAGTCTGGCTCGCAGTGAAATTCCTTCAAAAGGGCGCGTCAGCGCGGTATGGAGGCGCGGGCGCAGCGTGCTACTGGACATGATGCTGGGAAGGCTCCGGAGGTTGGTGCAATCAACGGCTCAGTGCCTCTTGCGTTGTCACAAGCCTTGTTCTTTCGCGTCCGTGTGGCAAGAAGGGAAGGAGTGGTTTGCATTTTCATGACATTTTGATTACAGATTCTTTCACAATTTCATGCGACAACAATACAAACAAATTCAATTAGTTATGAGAAGTGCTGGAAAGCCTCCCGAGTAAACCATTCTGCGCCTGCTGCCGTTGATGGCAGCAAGTCTGCCGAAACAGCGAGGTTATCCGACATGACTGCATTACACGCTCCACTCCTGACTGTATTCCTTGGTTTGAGTCTGGCCATGGCCGGGACTGACGCGCTGGCACAGACCATGGCTGAGCAAGCCCGAGCCAATGCCTTGCTGAACTGGGCAGAGTACGCACTGCCTTCCGTGTTTCAACCTGCGCCGGCGGCTAGCAGAATTGTCGATGGCTATGTGGTGCGCAGCTATGCCGGCACCGACCATCACCTTGGGGTGTCGGGCGGCGAGGTTTTCGGTCTGGGGCCGCTCTTTTCCGCTTACCCTGACGTCGGCGGGGGCGTGCGTCGACTTGGCAGCCTGGCCGACTTCGCTGATGCCATGGCCCGCGATGGTTTCGGCGTGCTGGAAGGGAGCGTGCTGCGGGTCACGGAAGCGCTGCCCAAGGATGCTGCAGGTGGCCCGGACTGGTTCGAGCTCCATGCTGTCGGCACCGAGCCGGTGCAGCTCGCGGACTATCAGGTCAAGGATGGCGCCGACGATCATCCCTTGAGTAGCTTGCCCGCTGGAGTGCTCAATCCGGGGGAATACCGTGTGATCCTGGCTGCCGATGCTGCGCCAGCCGACGGCAGCCCGTGGGTTCCCTTCAAGCTGGGTGGCAATGACCGCGTGCAGCTCTATCGTCAGGGGGAACTGGTAGATGATCTGGACTGGGACGATGACGAAGCCCCGGACGGCTACAGTTTCGGACGCTTTCCTGGACCGCTCGGCGGCACGCGTACCCTCGAACCGACACCAGGTGCTGCCAACAAGGTACTGCGCACAGAGAGTGTCTCGGCACTGCTGGATGGCGGGTTGGGGCGTGTCGGGGAAATGCTCAGTGCCCAAGTGCACGACGTCAGCATCACCATGGATATCACTGAGTACCAGGCCATGGTCAGCCACTACCTCAGCACCCAGGACAAGCAGTGGATTGTCGCCACCGTCACCGTTGACGGTGAACGCTACGAACAGGTCGGCTTGCGGTTGAAAGGCAACTCTTCCCTGCGCAGCATCTCCACCAGCGCCGACCCCGCCACGGTGCCCTGGCTCGTCAAGTTCGACAAGTTCGTCGATCAGGATCACCAAGGATTGGAAGAGATGGTGATCCGTTCCAACAGCACCAGCACCGCGCTCAACGAGGCTGTCGCACTTGACTTGTTGCAGATGGCTGGGCTGAAGGCCCAGGATGCGATCTCCACTCGCCTTCAGGTCAATGGCGGCACCACCGTGCATCGACTGATAATCGAAAGCCCGGATGACGAGTGGATGAAGAAGAATTTCTCTTCGCGCGGCGCCCTGTACAAGGCAGAGAGCAGCGGCGACTACAGCTATCGCGGCGACAACCCGGCGTCCTATGACGAAGTGTTCGACCAGGAAGCCGGAAAGGATAACGCCGATCTGACCCCGCTGATCGCCTTCCTCAAGTTCATCAATCAGGCCACTGATGCCGAGTTCAAAAGCTCGCTGACCAGTTATCTGGACATTGAAGCCTTCGCCATCTACCTGGCCATGCAGGACCTGCTGGACAATTTCGATGACATCGACGGCCCTGGCAACAACTCCTATCTCTATCTCGATCCTGACACGGGTCGCTTCACAGTGGTGCCCTGGGATTACAACCTCGCCTTCGGCGCAACACCTGCAAGTCCGGGAGGCACAACGCCCGGCAATGCAGGCGGTCCTGGCGGCCAGGGGGCTGGCGGGGGCTTCCAGGGCGGAGGCATTCCGCCCAGAGGAGGTTTTGGCGGCGGTGGTGCTCCAGGAGGTGGTCCTGGCGGGCGCAGCAATGTGCTGGTGCAGCGCTTCCTCGCCGATGCCCAATTCAATTCGCTCTACGTAGAGGCGTCGGCCGCCCTGCAGGCACGGCTCTTCGAAAGCGGAGAAGCGGCAGCCTTGTTGACCCTGTGGCAGCAGATTGTGGCCGGCAGCGGACTGCTCAGTCAGAGCGAGATCGCCACCCAGTCCCAGCGGATCGCCCAGTATCTGGATTGAGGAGCTGCACCGATGTTCATCCCCACTGCAACACACCAGGGCGAACTGGTGGCAGAGGCGATTGCCGCCCTGACCGGCGCTTTCGCCAGCCACTCGTTGGAGGAAGTGCAAGGCCTGGCGCTGATGGACCGACTGGACACCAAGTTCCTGCTGCCTCTGGAGCATCTGCCCGAACTGCTGATGGCGATGCAGGAGGACTACTCCCTGCTGATGATCGCGGGTCGCCGCGCCTTGCGTTATGAGACGGTCTACCTCGATACGCAGGACTTCGCCTTCTACCGCCAGCACCTGACGGGTCGCACGCGGCGCATGAAGGTGCGCCTTCGCACATACGTCGACACTGGTTCGCGTTTCGTGGAGGTCAAGCGCAAGAACGCGCGCGGGTTGACAGAGAAGACCCGGCTGGCTCTGCCCCCGAGCGCCGCGGCGGCGGTGGACATGGCAGCACTGTTGCGCGAACTGGGAGTGGCGGAGGCGCAACACCTGGGACAACAGCTGCGCATCGACTACTGGCGTCTCTCGCTGCAGAGTGCCAGGCATGCCGAGCGAGCATCGATATCGGTCTGCAGGCTGAGCGGCTGGACGACGGGCGCATGGTGGCCTTGCGGGATATGGCCATCGTGGAACTGAAGCAGTCCCGGTTGAATCGCGCCAGCCCGGTGGCGGCCGTGATGCGGCGACTGGGTGCGCGCCCCTTGTCGTTGAGCAAGTACTGCCTGTCGGCGGCGCTTCTGTTTCCCGAGCGCATCCGCCACAACAGTTTCAAGCCGCTGCTGGCCCGACTGAAACCCTATTCACGCCTTGTCCCCGGAGTTCTGTCCCATGTTCACGCTTGATATCCTGAATTGGCTGTTGCTGGATCGATTGCTGCTGACCCAGTTCGCCGTGTTTCTCATGCTGCAGCTGGGCGCCAGTCCGCGCAGCATGTCGCCCAACGCCCGCTTCACCTGCTACATGTTCGGGACAGGGGTGTTCGCCATCACCTATGTGTTCCAGCTCGTGGAAATCTCTCTGGGTTTCGCGTTCGGACTGTTCGCGATCTTTTCCATGTTGCGCTATCGCACCGACCTGCTCAGCATTCGCGAGATGACCTACCTCTTCCTGGTGGTGGTGATGGCCCTGCTTGGGGCCGTCAGTCCCTTGAGTCTGCTGGAACTGGTGCTGGTGCTCACCCTGATTGTCGGTGCCGCCGTGCTGAGCGAGCGACGTGTGATCGCCATCCAGCCCTCAGTGTTGCAGGTGCGCTATGAGCAGATCGCGCTGATCCAGTCTCCCTTGCGTGATGCCCTGCTGGCCGATCTGCAACAACGCACAGGGCTGAAGATCATCGACGTGAAAGTGGACAGCATCGATTTCGTGCAGGACAGCGCCATGCTGAGCCTGTGGTATCTAGGCACAGAACAGGAGGCAGGTCAGTCATGAGCAGCTTCGTCAGAGGCACGGCGCTGCTGGTCACCAGCGCTCTGCCGGCGTTCGGACTGAGCGTGGAGGCTGCACCGCTGCCTTGGCTGGACACCGGCGCGCTGGAGCTCGACCACAGTGCCACCCTGATGCTGGACCATGCCGACACCACGAACCTTCCTCAACGTGGTGACGAGGCCTCTGCCTGGTTGCTGCGTCGCGCGGCCGTGCAGTCCACGTTGACACTGAGTCGCCGCGTCAGTCTGGAGGGCGAGCTCGCCTTCGAGGATGCCGACAACGCTTGGACCTGGCGCGACGCCTTTGTCGCACTCGACCTGCCTGATGGCTGGTATGCCAGTGCAGGGCGGCAGAAGCAGGACTTCGGCTTGAGTCACACCGCCAGCCTGCGTAATTCGCTCAGTCTGGAGCGGCCTCAGGCGCTCGATCTGCTGGCGCTGCCACGCGCAGACGGACTGGTACTGGGTCGCGAATGGGGGCGCGGGCTGCTGCAGGCACAGTGGTTTCGTCACGAGGAGAACGACCGCGCGGTAGATACCTATTCGCTGCGGGGTGTCCATATCCGGGATGATGCGCGCTACTGGCACGCAGGCTTCAGTCTCTCGCGTTCGTTCCTGAACGGTGCCGAGTACAGGGTGGATTCCCCGGCGCAGACCGCGCTGCTGGAGAAAGGGCTGCGCACGTCCAGGATCACCGCCGATGAGGCGCTGTACACCGGCCTCGATACCGCGTGGCGCGCAGGCCGTGCCACCCTGCTGGCAGAGGGGATTCACACACGCGTCACGTCGCGCAGGGAGGGAGACCGCGAGTACGCCGGCGCCTATGCCCAGGCGGCCTGGTTTCTCACACAGGATCAACATCGCTTCGGCGCCGGTACGCTGCGTGGATTGCGCGTGTCGGGAGGCGTGGCTGCCGAGGTGGTGGCAACGCTGGGTTGGCTGGATGCTTTCAGCCGGAACGACGGGTTTGTGTCGCGCACCGCCACTGTGGGACTCAATTTCTATCTGGGTCGTGACCTCAAGCTGATGGTTGAATCGGGGCGCGTGGAGATCGTCCAGGGCGAGGACCGCGGCGAGCAAGGTACGCTGGCTCAGATGCGTCTGCAGTGGCGTTTCTGAAGCAGGCTTTCGGCAGCCGTGGTGCGCAGACAGGCCAGCATCAAAATGAGAATGGTTCTTGATTGTCGGCCTGCCGCCGCCCCTGCTACACTGCCCGCAGACATTACCCAGCAGAGGAATTCGGCAATGCGATTCGAGTCAGCAGGCCTCATCAGCGCAGCACTGCTCCTGGCAGCCTGCAGTCAGGAAACCACCCCATCGGCAGCGCCCGAGTCGGCAACACCTCCTGCAGTGGCGGAAGCCGGTGCCGATGGCGCTGCCGGCGCCTCTGCGGCCTATGAGCCGCCCGCGGCCGCTGCCGCCGAAGGGCCGCTCTACGAGAGCGAGCTGCTGCTCAACACCCATCAGCTGATCACCGAGGGCAAGCGCTCGGGCGAGGGCTACTTCAGCGCCGACGGCAACCGGCTGATCTATCAGGCGGAACTCGAAGGCGAGAATCCCTTCTACCAGATCTTCGTGCGCGACCTGCTGGCCGGCACCACCACTCGCGTATCCCCCGGCATTGGCCTGACCACCTGCGCCTGGATTCACCCCACCCAGAACACCGTGCTGTTCGCCTCCACCCACGAAGATCCGGACGCCCTCGGCAAGCAGCAGCGCGAGCTGGAGATGCGGGCCAGCGCCGTGCAGCGCGGCTACGCCTGGGACTACGACGAGCACTACGACATGTACGTGGCCAAAGCCGATGGCAGCGGTCTGGTCAACCTGACCAACAGCCGCGGCTATGACGCCGAGGGCTCCTATTCCTCTGATGGCTCGAAGATTCTGTTCGCCTCCAACCGCGAGGCCTACAGCCGTCCGCTGAGCCAGGCCGAGCAGCGCCTGTTCGAGGACGATGCCTCGTATTTCATGGACCTTTACATCATGGATGCGGACGGCACGAACATTCAGCAGCTGACCTTCTCGCCGGGCTATGACGGCGGCCCGTTCTTCAGTGCCGACGATCAGCAGATCGTGTGGCGCCGCTTCAATCCGGACGGCAACAGTGCCGAGATCTGGACCATGAACGTGGATGGCAGCAACGCGCGCCAGCTGACGGATTCGGCGATGGTGTCCTGGGGGCCGTACTTCCACCCGAGTGGCGACTACATCATTTACTCCAGCAATGTGCTGGGCCACGCCAACTTCGAGCTGTTCATGGTGGACACGCAGGGGCTGCGCGACCCGGTGCGGGTGACCAACACCGAGGGCACGGACATCCTGCCGGTGTTCACACCGCAGGGTGACAAGCTGGCCTGGAGCACCACGCGCACGCCGGACGGCAGCTCGCAGATCTACATGGCCGACTGGAACGACGCCCGCGCGCGGGAGTTACTCGGCCTCTAAGTGCGGGCTTGCCCGCGCTCCGTCTTCAAACTTTGCGCCCGGCGGACCGGGTTGGCTGTTGCAGACCGTGAGCCGCCTGGACGGCGGCGAGTCGAGCCGCCATGGCCTGAAAATGCTCCTGCATTTCAGGCACTTTCACCATCCATGGCGGTCGGATGGCTTCACGGCGTGTCTGCAACAGCCAAGCCGGTCCGCCGGGCTGACGCTTGAGCTCAAAGCGGGCAAGCCCGCTCCCACCATTCTTGAGGGGAAATCGATGCGGCACATCACCCATCTGGCCAGCCTCCTGCTGGCCTTGCTGACGTCCCTGGCTGCCCATGCGCAGACCGGCGCCCTGCATCATTCGCTGCAGGTGACGCTCGACCCCTCCACCAGCCAGATCAGCGTCACCGACACGCTGACCCTGCCCGCCGCCACCGGCACCCCGCGCGAGTACCGCTTCCGCCTCAATCAGGCGCTCACCCTGCAGACCCTGCAGGGCGGCAATTTCCAGATCGAGGCGCTGCCCGCCGACACCGGCGCCAGTGCCGCCGATGCCGGGCGCGAGATCGCCGCCGCCACCGCCTACCGTCTGGTGGTGACCGATGACAGCCCGCAGATCAGCCTGCGCTATGCCGGCAGCATCAACACCGACGCCCGCCAGCTCAGCGCCGAATACGCCCAGAGCTTTTCCTCCACCACCGGCATCATCGACACACGAGGCGTTTACCTCGACCACAGCAGCGTGTGGGTGCCCGACTTCCAGGCCGGGCTGATGAGCTTCGACATGGAGGTGACATTCAGCGCCAGCGCCACACAGTGGACGGCGGTGAGTCAGGGGGATTCCGAGGGGCGCCGCAATTTCTGGCGCAGCGAGCAGGCCATGGAAGAGGTCTACTTGATCGCCGCCCACTTCACGCCTTACAGCGTGCACAGCGGCGATGTCGAGCTGCTGGCCTATCTGCGCCAACCCGACGCCAATCTCGCCGCGCGCTATCTCGATGCCACCGAGCGCTATCTGGCGCTCTACGAGCCCATGCTCGGCGACTACCCCTTCAGCAAGTTCGCCCTGGTCGAGAACTTCTGGGAAACCGGCTACGGCATGCCGTCCTTCACCCTGCTGGGCGAGCAGATCATCCGCTTCCCGTTCATCCTGGAATCGTCCTACCCGCACGAGATCCTGCACAACTGGTGGGGCAACTCCGTCTATCCCGATTACGACACGGGCAACTGGAGCGAAGGGCTGACCGCGTATCTGGCCGACCACCTGTTTCAGGAAATGAACGCCGCCGGCGCCGAATACCGCAAGGACAATCTCGGCCGCTACCGCAGTTTCGTCACCGACGCGGCCGACTTCCCGCTCAGCCGCTTCACCTCGCGCAACTCCGCCGCGTCCCAGGCCATCGGCTACGGCAAGACGCTGATGCTCTGGCACATGCTGCGCCTGGAGCTGGGCGATGCCCTGTTCATCGAGAGCCTGCAGGACCTGTACGCCGAGCGCCGCTTCCAGCGCACCTCCTTTGCCGACATCGAGGCCATCTTCTCGCGCAACAGCGGCAAGGACCTGAGCGGTTTCTTCGCCCAGTGGGTCGAGCGCACCGGCGCTCCCGAGCTGGCCCTGAGCGTGACGCACCAGGGCACGGCCGACACCGCGCGCATCACCGTGCGCCAGACTCAGGCAGGCGCGCCCTATGCGCTGCGCGTGCCCGTGGCGCTCCACTATGAAGGCGAGGAATTCGCCCAGGTGGTGGAGGTGCTGCTGGACGGGGCCGAGGCCAGCCTCGAGGTGCCACGCTACGCCGCGCTGCAGGCGGTCGTGGCCGACCCTTACTTCGACGTGTTCCGCCGCCTTGATGTGGCCGAGCTGCCGCCCACGCTGCGTCAGATGTTCGGGGCGCGCGAGATCGTGTTCGTGGTGCCGCAGCAGGAACGCGCCCTGTGGCTGGAGATGGCCGAGTTCTTCAGCGCCGACCCGGCGGTGACGGCCGAGATCGTGATGGCGGAAGACTTCACCTTGCTGCCTTCCGACAAGTCGGTGTGGATCATGGGGCGCGACAACCCCGCCGCGCAGGTGGTGCAGGAGGCCGTCGCCTATTACGGCGTGCGCTTCTCCGAGCAGGGCCTGACCCTCATGGGCAGCGAGCTGCCCTATGCCAATCGCAGCACCGTGCTCACCGCGAGCCACCCGGACGACCCGGAACTCTCCATCGGCTGGATTCACGCCGACTCCGCCGCCGCCATGCCCGGGCTCACCGAGAAGCTGCCGCACTACGGCAAGTATTCCTATCTGAGCTTCGTGGGCAGCGAGCCCACCAATGATGTGAAGGGTCAGTGGGAGAGCCCCGATTCCCCGCTGCAGTGGCGCCGTGGCGATGCCGGCATGGCGCTGGCCCTGCTGCCCCCGCGCGAGCCCCTGGCGCAGTTGCCGCCGAAGTACCTGCCCGCCAGTCTGCAGTCCCACGTCGATGTGCTGGCCGACCCGCAACTGCAGGGTCGCGGCCTGGGCAGCGAAGGCCTGGCGCGGGCCGCCGACTACATCGCCCGGCAGTTCGCCGACATCGGCCTGCAGGCGCCGGGTGGTTCGCATGTGAGCACGTGGACGCAGACCCTGCCCTCGGGCGAGTCGGTCACCCTGAGCAATGTCATCGGCGTGCTGCCCGGCACTGACCCGGCGCTGCAGGACGCCCCCATCGTGCTGGGCGCGCATTACGATCATCTGGGCGTCGAGACCGCCGCCGATGGCACGGTGTCGGTGTTTGCCGGGGCGGACGACAATGCCTCGGGCGTGGCCATCCTGATCGACGTGGCGCGCAAGCTGCAGCGTGCCTTCACGCCGCGCCGGCCCGTGGTGTTCGTCGCGTTCTCCGGTGAGGAAGCCGGCCTGCTCGGTTCGCGGCATTTCGTGGCGAATCCGCCGGCGCCTTACAGCACGCAGTCGCTCTTCGCCATGCTCAATCTCGACAGCGTGGGCCGACTGGAAGGGCGCACCCTGCAGGTGTTCGGTTCCGAGAGTGCCTATGAATGGCCGTTCATGGCCCAGGGCATCGGCTTCACCATCGGTGTCACGTCCCAGTTCCCGGCTCAGTCCGTGGCGGGCAGCGACCATGTGGCCTTCCTCGAGGCCGGCATTCCCGCGCTGCACTTGTTCAGCGGCCTGCACACCGATTACCACCGCGCCAGCGACACCTCTGACAAGCTCGACCTGGCCGGCATGTCCGACATTGCCCTGTGGGTGGAGGAAGCCATCGTCTATCTGGCGATGCGCGCCGAACCGCTGCGGGTGACGTTGAGCAATGCGCCCGTGCGTGCCACCGAGGCCGTGGCCGGGGCGCGGGCTGCCTCGCTGGGCACCATTCCCGAATTCAACTACGCGGGCGAGGGCGTGCAGATCTCCGGCGTGACGCCGGGCGGCGCGGCCGAGGCAGCGGGCCTGCAGGCGGGCGATGTGCTGCTGCAGTTCGACGGCACGGTCATCGGCAGTCTGCAGGAGTACTCCAATTTCCTGCGCGAGGCAGCTCCCGGTGACACAGTGCAGCTGCAGATTCGCCGCGCCGACGAAGTGCTGGAGCTCGAGGTGACGCTGCAGGCGCGCTGAGGCGCCTGTTGCGTTTCGTCACAAGACGAAACGGGGTTTGGCTGCTAGACTCCGGCCAAACCCATGATGTCTGTCCTTGCCTGTGCGCCTGTGGACCAGACCGTTCAGTCGAGATTGCCAGTGACTCCCAGTTGTTCGAAACCGCCTGACTGCTTGCGTGTCCGCTTTCCCCTTCGCCTCACCCTGCTCGCTGCCCTGGGCTGCGCCCTGCCGCTGCAGGCACAGACTGTCGATGACACCCCCGCACGCCCCACACCGCTCACTCGGGTGAGCCAGGAACAAGCGGCGTTCGTGATGGACGGCCGGCTGGACGAAGCCATCTGGGCCACGCTGCCCGTGATCGACAACATGCAGATCATCCAGCCCGACACGCTGGAGCCCGCGCCCTACGAGACCCACACCCGCGTGTTCTACAACGAGCGCGGCATCTACGTGGGCGTGATGAACTACCAGCCCGCCGACACCCTCGTGTCGCGCATGAGCTCGCGCGATGCCCAGTCGCAGCGCGACAGCTACGGCTTCGTGGTGGATCCGTCCGGCCAGGGCCTCTATGGCTACTTCCTGCGCATCAATCTGGGTGGAACGGTCAACGACGGCACCGTGCTGCCCGAGCGCCAGATCAACCGCCAGTGGGACGGCCCCTGGGATTCGGCGGCGGTGTCGCTGGAGGATGGCTGGTCGGCCGAGATGTTCCTGCCCTGGTCCATGATGTCCCTGCCCCAGGCGCAAGAGGGCGCCACGCGCACCATGGGCATCTACATCGAGCGAGTGGCTGCCGCGCGCGGCGAGACCTGGTCGTGGCCGGCCCTGCCGCGCAACAGCGCCGAGTTCCTGAGCGCCTTTCACAAGGTGGAGCTCAGTGGCGTGAACCCGAGCACGCAGTTCACCCTCTACCCCTATGTCTCGGCCACCTTCGACGACATGAAGGACGTCACCGACTACCGCGTGGGCACCGATCTCTACTGGCGCCCGAGCTCCAACACCCAGGTCTCGGCCGCGCTGAATCCGGACTTCGGCACGGTGGAATCCGACGACGTGGTGGTGAACCTGGGTGCCTTCGAGACCTTCTTCGAAGAGAAACGCCCGTTCTTCCTGGAGGGCCAGGACGTGTTCGTGACCTCCTCGCGCAGCGGCGGCTTCGGCGGCCCGCCCACCACCCTGCTCAACACGCGGCGCATCGGCCGGCAGGCGAGCTACACCATTCCGAGCGGCGTCAGCGTGATCGCCACCGACCAGAGCCGCCCCAGCGACTTGATCGCGGCAGGCAAGGTCACGGGGCAGGCGGGCAACTGGCGCTACGGCACGCTGCTGGCCGCCGAGGACGACTCGGTGCTGCGCGGCACCCTGGCGGATGGTTCGCGGGTGAACCTGCAGGCCAAGGGCCGCGACTTCGTCATCGGCCGTCTGCTCTACGAGGACACCACGGCCGGCGGACGCCGCGCCATCGGCTGGTTCGGCAGCGACATGGCGCACCCGGACCGCAATGCCACGGTCAACGGTGTCGACCTGCACTATTTCTCGGCCGACACGCGCTGGGTGTTCGACGGCCAGCTGATTCACAGCGACGTCAACGATGTCACCGGCAAGGGCGGCTTTTTTGACCTGGATTACCGCCCCGACCGGCGTCTGCAGCACAACTTCACCGGCACCTGGTTCGACGACACGCTGGAGCTGAACGACGTGGGCTTCGTGCAGCGCAACGATCTGGTGCAGCTGGACTACCGCCTGAACATCAACGAGTCGAACATTCCCGGCCTGCGCTCGCGTTACCGTGCCATCAATGTGGGCAACGAGTGGAACACCGATGGCCGCCCGGTGCGTCTGAGCATCGCCTTTCAGCAGGGCCTGAACTTCCTCGACAACACCGCGCTGAACACCAATGTGCGCTACTTCCCGGCGCGGGTGGACGACCGTCTGAGCCGGGGCAATGGCAGTTTCCGGCTGCCTGCGCGCTGGGCGGCGGACTTCAACTGGCGCAGTGACGAGTCGCGGCCGTTCTCGTGGAACATCGGTCTGAACAGCACGCAGGAAGAGCTGGGTGAGCAGAACCTGACCTACAACCTGGGCTTCAACTGGCAGCCGAACGACCGCTTTGCGGTGGATCTCACCACGCGGTATGTGGACCGCGAGGCCTGGTTGATCCACCAGGGCAGCGGGCGCATGACGACCTTCGAGGCGAATGAGTGGGCGCCGCGCTTCTCGGTGGACTATTTCATCAATGCCAAGCAGCAGCTGCGCTTCGCCTTGCAGTGGACGGGCATCAAGGCCTTCGAAAGCAGCTTCTATCAGGTGGATGGCAGCGGGGTGCGTGATCTGGTGCGCACGGGCGACACGACGGCGGGTTCGGACGATTTCAGCATCAGTCGCATGAGTTTCCAGGCGCGTTATCGCTGGGAGATCGCGCCGCTGTCGGACTTGTTCTTCGTCTACACGCGGGGGGGCAATCTGGCGCGCACCTTCGAGGATGATTACACGGGGATGTTCGAGCAGGCGTGGCTGGATCAGATTGTGGACAACTGGGTGATCAAGTTGCGGTATCGGTTGGGCAGTTGAAGTGGGAGCTTGCTTGCAAGCGAACTGACTCTTTGCCTCGACCCGGCCCCGCGTCGCCGTCAACGCCTTCTGCGGCTGACCCGCCCCCCTCCCGGGTGCCCTCGCATCGCAATGAGCCTCGGTCTCATTGCTCACTCGGTGCGGGTCTTTTATGCCGCTGAAGGCGCTGACGGCGCCACGGGGCCTCGTCCAGTGCCACCGGCTGTTCGCCTGCAAGCAGGCTCCAACAGATACAAGAAGAATGAGAAGACAAGAATGACTCCTCCCTTTCGACTGGCCGCCTTCGGCCTTTGCTTCACGACGCTGGCCGTGCATGCGGCCGAACCCTTGCCCACGCTGCCGCGGGTGGAACACGCGCAGGCGGACATCACGCTGGATGGTTACCTGGACGAAGCGGTGTGGCAGGACCTGCCGATCGTCGACGGCATGCGGGTGATCCAGCCGGACACGCTGGAGCCGGCGCCGGTGCAGACGCACACGCGCTGGTTCTACACGGAGCGCGGGCTCTACGTGGGCGTGATGAATTACCAGGACCCGGCCACGCTGGTGGCACGCATGAGTTCGCGTGATGTGGGCATTCAGCGCGATGGCTACGTGATCTCCATCGATACCTCGGGCGAGGGGCTCTACGGCTACTTCCTGCGCATGAATCTGGGCGGCACGTTCTCGGACGGCACCATCCTGCCCGAGCGGCAGATCAATCGGCAGTGGGACGGCCCCTGGGATGCGGTGACGCGCGAGACCGACGAGGGCTGGGTGGCGGAGATCTGGGTTCCCTGGTCTATGATGAGCCTGCCGCAGGCGGGCAGCACGCGACGCATCGGGCTCTACACCGAACGCATGGTGGCCGCGCGCGGCGAGACTTACTCCTGGCCCGCACTGCCGGGCACCAACAGTGAATACCTCTCGGCGTTCCAGAAATTCGAGCTCACCGGCGTGAACCCTGGCACGCAGTTCACCTTCTACCCTTACAGCTCGGCCACCTTCGACGACATGAAGGACACCACGGATTACCGCGTGGGGGCCGATGTCTACTGGCGACCGAGTTCCAACCTGCAGCTTTCCGCCACCCTGAACCCGGATTTCGGCACGGTGGAATCCGACGACGTGGTGGTGAATCTCGGCGCCTTCGAGACCTTCTTCGAGGAGAAACGTCCGTTCTTCCTGGAGGGCCAGGACGTGTTCAGCACCTCCCCGCGCGATGGGGGCGGCGGATTCGGTCCCACCACGCTGCTGAACACGCGGCGCATCGGGCGTCAGGCGAATTTCACGGTGCCTGCCGGCGTGAGCGTGATTGCCACTGACCTGAGTCGCCCCAGCGATCTGCTCGGCGCCGCGAAACTGACCGGTCAGTCCGGCAACTGGCGCTACGGCACGCTGCTCGCCTCGGAAGATGATTCGCTGCTGCGCGGCACGCGCGCGGATGGCAGCCGTGTCACGCTCAAGGCCCAGGGGCGCGACTTCGTGGTGGGGCGTCTGCTGCACGAGGACACGAGTGGTGGCGGCCGTCGCGCCGTGGGCTGGTTCGGCAGCAATCTGGCCTATCCCGATGCCGACGCCATGGTCAACGGCGTCGACCTGCACTATTTCTCCACCGACAACCGCTGGATCGTCGACGGCCAGCTGGTGCACAGCGATGTGCGCGATGTCACCGGCAGCGGCGTCTATTTCGATGTGGACTATCGCCCCGCGCGGGGCGTGCAGCACTCGCTCACGGCCACCTACATGGACGACGAGCTGGAGCTGAACGACATCGGCTTCCTGACCCGCAACGACCTGGTGCAGGGCGATTACCGCTTCAATATCACGCAGTCTGACGTGGCCGGCCTGCGCACGCGTTCGCGCACGGTGCAGGTCAACAATCAGTGGAACACCGACGGCCGGCCGGTGCGCCTGGGCTTCTTCTACACCGAGAACCTCACCTTTCTGGACAACGACTCGTTCAACACCACGCTGCGCTATTTCCCGCCGCGCGTGGACGACACGCTGAGTCGCGGCAACGGCACCTTCAAGATTCCGGAACGCTGGGCGGTGGATGCGTCCTGGCGCAGTGACCGGGCGCGGCCGTTCTCGTGGACGGTGGGGCTCAATGCCGGGCAGGAGGACCTGGGTCTGCGCAATCTGAGCTACAACGCGGGCGTGACCTGGAATCCGAACGACCGGCTCTCGATGGAGCTCAACGCACGCTATGTGGACCGCGAGGCCTGGCTGATCCATCAGGGCAACGGCCGCATGACGGCCTTCGAGGCGAACGAGTGGGCGCCGCGCGCGGAGCTGGACTATTTCATCAACGCCAAGCAGCAACTGCGTTTCTCGCTGCAATGGACTGGCATCAAGGCCTTCGAGAACCGTTTCTATCAGGTGAATGCCGCGCGGGTGGAGTCGCTGCTGCCCACGGCTGATGTCACGGCGGGCACGGACGATTTCGCCATCAGTCGCATGAGTTTCCAGGCGCGTTACCGGTGGGAGATCGCGCCGCTGTCGGATCTGTTCTTCGTCTACACGCGGGGCGGCAATCTGGCGCGCACCTTCGAGGACGACTACAGCGGCATGTTCGAACACGCATGGCTGGACCAGGTGGTCGACAACTGGGTGGTGAAGCTGCGCTATCGACTGTAGGAGCGGGCTTGCCCGCGAACCTGGGATTTGTGGGTGGTCTGCTGCGCGGGAGGCGGTTTGCAGACACGCCACAAGTACGTCCCTGTAGGCTCGGCTGCCGCCATCCCTGGCGGCAGACGGTCTGCAAACCGCCTCCCGCGCAGCAGACGTCGAGTTCAGTGCCAGGTTCGCGGGCAAGCCCGGAGTGGGAGGCCAAGACTTGGCCCCTCACCCGGTGTCGGCAGTGTGACGCTTCCACGGGAAGAGGGTGCGAGCGCTGGCAGGGGCGGGATGGACCGTCAGCCGCCAGGGATGGCGGCTGCCGAGCCCCCAGGGATGGGTTCACGGCGTGTCCAGGCCGCCCCTGCCAGCGCTCGCGGCCGGCATCAATGCAAGGCGTCACACTACCGACACACGCCCCACATACGCTAGGATTCCGCCCAACCCACCCCACAGGGACACCCCATGACTCTGCACACACTGCTGAACACCCTCGCCACAGGAGCCCTCGCCATGAGCCTGGCACTCACAGCCCACGCCCAGTCCACCGGCAAGGTGGTGGTCGCCCACCGCGGCGCCAGCGGCTATCTGCCCGAACACACGCTGGAATCCAAGGCCATGGCCTACGCCATGGGCGTGGACTACATCGAGCAGGACGTGGTGATGACCCGCGACGACCAGCTCATCGTGATTCACGACATCACCCTCGACCGCACCACCAATGTCGCCGAGAAATTCCCCGGCCGTGCCCGTGCCGATGGCCGCCACTACGCCGTGGACTTCACCCTCGCCGAGATCCAGTCGCTCGACGTCACCGAGGGCTTCAGCGTCGAGAACGGCGTCAGGACGCTCAATTACCCGCAGCGCTTCCCGCTGTTCAGCTCCACGTTCAAGGTGCACACCCTGGCGCAGGAGATCGAGTTGATCCAGGGTCTGAATCACTCCACCGGCAAGAACATCGGCATCTACCCCGAGCTGAAGTCCCCCGCCTTCCATCTGGCCGAAGGCAAGGACCTGGGCCGCGCCGTGCTCGAGACGCTCAAGCGCTACGGTTACACCAGCAAGCAGGACAAGGTGTTCGTGCAGACCTTCGAGTTCGACGAACTCAAGCGCGTGCATGACGAGCTGCAGCCCGCGCTGGGCATCGAACTGAACCTGGTGCAGCTGCTGGATGGCGGCGACGAGAACGCGTGGATGCAGACGCAGGACGGCATCCGCCAGATCGCGCAATACGCCGACGGGCTGGGGCCGGAGAAGGGCATGATCATCGACCGCGAGTCGCCGCGCGGCGCGCCCCGCATCAGCGGCCTGGTCGGCTTCGCCCATGCCGCCGGCCTGCAGGTGCACCCCTACACCTTCCGCCTGGACGCCGGCCATGTGCCCGACTACGCCACGAGCTTCGAGGACATGCTGAAGCTGTTCTACGTGGACGCCGGCGTGGACGGTGTCTTCACCGACTTTCCAGACCGGGCGGTCGCGTTTCTGAACAACCTGTAGTTCCTGGGTGAGCGGCCCTGGGTGGACCGCTCTGAATCTGAGCTCGGCTGGCGGGGGCGTGGTTTGCAGACCGTCGCCCGCCAGGGAAGGCGGGCGCCGAGCCTACAGGGATGTACTCGTGGCGTGTCTGCAAACCACGCCACCGGCGGCGGAGCCCGCTTCACAGACTTCGCTGGCCGCCACCCCCCCTTCCGACGTATACTGCCCGCCCGTTTGAACTTGCAGCCGCATTCCGCAATCCGTTTCAGCCGTCGCAGTCCATCTTTTTTCATTTGCACCACCAGCACAAGGCCCGATATGTCATCCAGTACCCGTCCGGAACTCAGCTTCGCTGAGCTCGATCTGCCCCAATTCCTGCAGGACACCCTGAACAAGGTGGGATACGAACGTCCCTCGCCCATCCAGCAGGCCACCATTCCCGTGCTGCTGCAAGGCAAGGACGTGGTCGGCATGGCGCAGACGGGCACGGGCAAGACCGCCGCATTCGCGCTGCCCATCCTGGCGAAGATCGATGTCACCCAGGCCCGCACTCAGGCGCTGGTGCTGTGCCCCACGCGGGAACTCGCCATCCAGGTGGCCGAGGCGTTCCAGACCTATGCGGCCGGCATGCGCGGCTTCCATGTGCTGCCCATCTATGGCGGCGGCGACATGGGTCGTCAGCTGCAGGGCCTGCGTCGCGGCGCGCATGTGGTGGTGGGCACGCCCGGGCGTCTGCTGGATCACCTGAACCGCAAGACCATCGACCTGTCCCAGCTCAACACCCTGGTGCTGGACGAAGCCGACGAGATGCTGCGCATGGGCTTCATCGACGACGTCGAAGCCATTCTCGAGAACACGCCGAAGACGCGCCAGGTGGCGCTGTTTTCCGCCACCATGCCGCCGCCCATCCGCGCCGTGGCCGAGAAGTACCTGCAGGAGCCGCAGGAGATCCGCATCCAGAGCGCCATCACCACCAACGAAGATATCGAACAGTTCTACTGGCTGGTGCAGGGCACCAGCAAGCTCGACGCACTGACGCGCATTCTGGAAGTGGAAGAGTTCGACGCCATGCTGATCTTCGTGCGCACCAAGACCAGCACGGTCGATCTGGCGGAAAAACTCAGCGCCCGTGGCTTCGCCGCCTCGCCGCTCAATGGCGACATGAATCAGGCGATCCGCACGCGCACCGTCGAGCAATTGAAGAACGGCCAGTTGGATATCCTCGTGGCCACCGATGTGGCCGCGCGCGGGCTCGACGTCGAGCGTCTGAGCCATGTGATGAACTACGACATTCCCTACGACGACGAAGCCTATGTGCACCGCATCGGTCGCACCGGGCGTGCCGGTCGCAGCGGCAAGGCCATCCTGTTCGTGGCGCCGCGCGAGCGTCGTCTGCTGCAGTCCATCGAGCGCACCACGCGCAAGAAGATCACCCAGATGCAGCTGCCCACGCGCGGCGAGCTGATCGAGAAGCGCAGCAACGCGTTCAAGGAAGGCATTGCCGACACCATCCGCAACGGCAAGCTGGATTTCTTCCACGCGCTGGTGGCCGACCTGGTGCGCGAGCACGAGTGCACACCGGAGCACGTGGCGGCGGCCATGGCGTATCTGCTGCAGAAGGATCGTCCGCTGGAGCCGGAGTTCGACGCCGATGTGCCACGCAGCGAGCGCCAGGGCTTCTCCTACAGCGAGCCGCGCGCGCGCCGCGAGACTGCGCCGCGCCCGGAGCGCAGCGAGTCTGCCCCACGCAGCGAGTACAGCCGCCCCGAGCGTGCCGCGCCGGTGCGTGCGGAACGTGCCCCGCGTCCCACACCAGTCGAGTCGAACGACGATGACGACATCGACGTGCGTCCCGCCAAGCGCACACACGCCGAGCGCGTGCCGGCCGACACGTTGTTCGAGCAGATCCTGGCGGAAGAGGTGCCGGAGTTCGAAGAGCGTCCGCGCCGTGCGCCGCGTGAGGAACGCGAGCCGCGCGAGCATGTGCAGCGGCACAATCCGGCCGATGACTTCAAGGCGCGCCCCCTGCGCGACTACCCGGACATCAGCATGGAGCGTTTCCGCATTCATGTGGGCCACAAGGACGGCGTGACCCCCCGCGAAGTGCTGGGCGCCATCGCCAACGAGGCCGAGATCGAAGGCCGCTACATCGGTCACATCCGCATCTATGACGACTATTCCACGGTGGATCTGCCCAGCGGCATGCCCAAGGAAGTGATGCAGATCCTGCAGAAGACCCACGTGTGCAGAAAGCCGCTGATGATCGAGCCGGTCACCAAGCCCTATGCCGCGCCGGGCCATTATCCGCGCGATGCGGCGCAGGCCGCGAAGCCGGCGTTCGAGAAGAAGCCTTTCGAGAAAAAGTCTTTCGACAAGAAGCCGTTCGAAAAGAAAGCCTTCGACAAGAAGCCCTTCGAGAAGCGCGAATACGAGAAGAAGCCTTTCGAGAAGAAGTCCTGGGACAAGTCCGGCACCGACAAGCCGGCGTTCGAGAAACCCGCGTTCAAGAAAGAAGGCTTCGGCAAGCCGGCCTTCAACAAGGATGGCGCCAAGCCGGAAGGCTATGTGAAGCCGGCCTTCAAGAAGGATGGTTTTGAAAAGCCCGCCTTCAAGAAAGACGGATTTGAAAAGCCTGCATTCAAGAAGGAGGGTTTCGAGAAACCGGCCTTCAAGAAAGACGGTTTCGAGAAGCCCGCATTCAAGAAGCCTGGTTTCAAGAAGGACGCCGACGCGCGTCCGGCCTTCCACGGCGTGGAGAGCAAGGACATCACCCGCGAAGTGCTGGACCGCTTCCCCGATCTGGAAGCCCCGGGCCTGCGCAAGGCGCCGGGCAGCCCCGTGAAGGCCAAGGTCAAGAGCAAGCGCGTGGACAAGGACAAGGGCAAGCGCCGCACGCCGAGCACCCCGAAGCCCGAGTGACCTCTCACAAGTCTTGGAGCTTGCTTGCAAGCGAACCAGACGGGCGCAGTACTTAGGACCTGTCGCCGGGGCAGATGGCGGCGGACCGTGAGCCGCCTGGACGGCGGCGAATCGAGCCCCCATGGATGGGTTCACGGCGTGTCCGCAGACGTCTGCCCCGGTGACAGGTCCGAATACAGAGTGAGTTCGCTTGCAAGCAAGCTCCCACACTCTCGGTTCCCGTTTCCCCCGCCATTCCCCTATACTCCCGGGCAGCCAGCCACCCCGGAGTGCCCGTCCGTCATGACCACCGCCCGCCTGATCACTGCCCTGACACTGGGTTGCCTCGGCATGCTGGCCATGGCGCCAGGCCACGCCCAGCTCTCCCCGCGCTATCAGGACGCCGACGGCGACCTCGTGGCCGATGCCCCCACCGATCCGGCCCGCTGGCGCGACCCGAACATCCTCATCTTCGCCTACACCCCCGTCGAAGACCCGGCCATGTATTCCAAGGTCTGGGACGACTTCATCGCCCACCTGGAGCAGGCCACCGGCAAGGAGGTGCGCTTCTTCCCCGTGCAGTCCAATGCCGCCCAGCTCGAGGCCATGCGCGCCGGGCGCCTGCATGTGGCCGGCTTCAACACCGGCTCCACGCCCATCGCGGTGAACTGCGTCGGCTTCGTGCCCTTCGCCATGATGGCCGCGAAGGACGGCAGCTACGGCTATCAGATGGAGATCCTGACCTGGCCCGGCAGCGGCATCACCGGCATTCCCGATTTGCGCGGCCGCAGCCTGGCCTTCACCGCGCCCACCTCGAATTCCGGCTTCAAGGCGCCGTCCACCCTGTTGGAAACCCAGTTCGGTCTCGTGGCCGACCGCGACTACCGCACCGCGTATTCCGGCAGCCACGACAACTCCATCCTGGGCGTGGTGAACCGCGACTACGACGCCGCCGCCATCGCCAACGAAGTGCTGCACCGCATGCTGGCCCGCGACGTGGTGAGGGCTGAGCAGTATGTCAGTCTTTACCAGTCGGACTCCTTCCCCACTACAGGCTACGGCGTGGCGCACGACCTGCACCCCGAACTGGCGGCGAAGATCCGCGACGCCTTCTTCAGTTTCGACTGGGAGGGCACGGCGCTGCAGGCCGAATTCCGCGATGCCGGCATGGAGCAGTTCCTGCCCATCACCTATCAGGAACACTGGTCCGTGGTGCGCACGATCGACGAGGCCACGAACACGATCTACAACTGTGACTGAGAGATTCATGCTGACCATCAATGCCCTGACCAAACGCTACGACACCGGCGACCTCGCGCTGGACCACGTCACGCTCAGCGTGCCCGCCGGCCAGGTGCTGGCCCTGATCGGGCCCTCGGGCGCCGGCAAGAGCACCTTGATTCGCTGCGTGAACCGCCTGGTGGAGCCCACCTCGGGCAGCATCGTGCTGGACGGCGCCGACATCACCCGCGTGCGCGGCAAGGCCCTGCGCGAGGCGCGGCGGCAGATCGGCATGATCTTCCAGAGCTATGCCCTGGTGGAGCGCCTGTCGGTGATGGAGAACGTGCTCTCCGGGCGTCTGGGCAGTGTGGGCTTCTGGCGCAGCTGGTTCCGCCGCTTCCCCGAAGCCGATGTGCGTCAGGCCATCACCCTGCTGGAGCGCGTGGGGCTGGAGACCATGCTCGACAAGCGCGGCGATGCCCTCTCGGGCGGACAGAAGCAGCGCGTCGGCATTGCCCGGGCGCTGATGCAGAACCCCAAGCTGCTGCTGGTGGACGAGCCCACGGCGAGTCTGGACCCGAAGACCTCGCGCCAGATCATGCGCCTGATCTGCGAGCTGTGCGCCGAACAGCATCTGGCCACCATCATCAATATCCACGACGTGGCGCTGGCCCAGCAGTTCGTGCACCGTGTGGTGGGACTGCGCGCAGGCGCCGTGGTGTATGACGGCCCGCCCGAGGGGCTCACCCCCGAGATTCTCACCACCATCTACGGCGAGGAAGACTGGAACGCCACGCGCCGCGAGGCCGAGGAGGGCGCTGACGCCGATGCCGGCAAGGTGGAGAACGCCCTGCTCGGAGGCCATCCGTGAGCAACGCCGCTTCCCGCCGCCCCGCTGATCTGCAGGCGGATGCCGCCCGCCTTGCCGCGCGCGTCGCCGCCGCCCGCAGCGGCCAGTGGCGACCGTTGCCGCGCATCAGCAGTAAGGCTCTGCGCTGGAGCCTGAATGCCGCCGTGCTGGTCTACCTGGTGCTCGTCTATTACAGCGTCGACATCAACTGGGCCCGCGTGGCCCAGGGCCTGGACCGCGCGCTGAACTTCATCGGCTCCTTCTTCACCCCCGACTTCGTGAGCCGGGGCGGCGAGATCGTGGTGGGCCTGCGCGAAAGCCTGACCATGAGCGTGGTGGCCACCGTGCTCGGCATTGCCCTGGCCATCCCCGTGGGGCTGGGCGGCGCCCGCAACATCGCGCCGCGCCCCGTGTACTTCCTGTGTCGCGGCATCATCGCCCTCTCACGCACGTTTCAGGAGCTGATCATCGCCATCCTGTTCGTGGCCATGTTCGGCTTCGGGCCGCTGGCCGGCGTGTTCACCCTGGCCTTCGCCACCATCGGTTTCATGGCCAAGCTGCTGGCCGAGGACATCGAGGACGCCCAGCGCGAGCCCATGGAAGCGATTCGCGCCACCGGGGCGAGCTGGTGGCAGTGGATCGTGTGGTCGGTGCAGCCGCAGGTGATGCCGCGCCTGATCGGCCTGTCGCTGTACCGCCTCGACATCAATTTCCGCGAGTCGGCCGTGATCGGCATCGTGGGCGCTGGCGGCATCGGCGCCACGCTCAACACGTCCATCAACCGCTACGACTACGACACCTCGGCCGCCGTGCTGTTGCTGATCATCGGCATCGTGCTGCTCAGCGAATACTTCAGCGGCTATGTGCGCAGGTGGACGGCATGAAGACGCCACAGCCCGCTCCTATCTGGTCTCACCGCACGCCCCGGCAGGAGCGGCTCGTCTGGCTTGGCTGGTTCCTCGGCCTGTGCCTGTTCCTGCTGTGCTTCAAGGTGGTGTCCGACGCCACCATCTGGGAGTTCATGAGCGATGCCCATGTGCAGGCCGCCAGCCTGATCGGCCGCATGGTGCCGCCCGACTGGTCCATCACCGGCTCGCTGATGCGGCCCCTGTGGGACACCCTCAACATCGCCACCGTGGGCACCGCCCTGGGGGTGCTGATCGCCTTCCCGCTGGCCTTCCTAGCCGCGCGCAACACCACGCCACACCCCGCCGTGCGCGCGCTGGCACTGGGCGTGATCGTGAGCTCGCGCTCCATCAACGCGCTGATCTGGGCCATTCTGCTGGTGACGATGATCGGGCCGGGCCTGCTGGCCGGCATGGTGGCGATTGCGCTGCGCTCCATCGGCTTCGTGGGCAAGCTGCTCTACGAGGCCATCGAGGAGATCGCGCCCACGCCCGTGGAAGCCATCCAGGCCACCGGGGCAGGGCGACTGCAGGTGCTCTCATGGGGCGTGCTGCCGCAGATCCTGCCGGCGTTCGCGGGCATCGTGGTGTACCGCTGGGACATCAACATCCGCGAGTCCACCACCCTCGGCCTGGTGGGCGCGGGCGGCATCGGCCTGCAGATGAACGCGGCCATCAACAACCTGGCCTGGGGGCAGGTGGCCACAGTGTTCGTGCTGATCTTCGCCACGGTGATCGTGTCGGAGTGGGTGTCGGCGAAGGTAAGGCATGCGGTGATTTGAGGCAGAGGATCAGCGTGCCGCATGCGCGGAAGCGGGCAGCCGCTGTTCGATTTCGCCAATGAGGCGAAGGCTGGTTTCGCGCATATGGGGAACAAAATTCTTCCCGGCATTCAGCGCCTGAGTCAGCAGGTGGATGTCCTCGATGTACTCGTGAATCATCTGATTCCTGAACGTCCGACTCGCCATCCAGTCCTCTGCCGAGCTCATCCATCCGAGGCGTTCCGCACGGGCCAGGTTGTCGATGACGGCGCCCGGCCGTTCACCCAGCAATTGCAGCAGGGCGGGAAGCAGTTTGTCGCCCACCGTGTCCTGCAGCCGACTGAAGCGCGCCACGAAGGCATCCAGGCGTTCAGACAGTTCGGGCTCCGCGAGCCAGTGGCGAACCTGTTCAGGAGTCGTTTCGCCGGCATGAGGGAACAAGCGAGCCGTGGTTTCGTTCAGATGCTGAATCTCCTTCCTGACAATGCGGCACAGGAACAGGAGTCGCTCATGCTCGGGCGATACCGCCATGGTCTGATTCACAATTTGACCCCTTGTTGCAGCGCCACCCGGTGAATCGGCTGCTGCAAGGCACCGGGGTACTGCAGCAGCACATCCACCTTGCGCCCACCCAGCAGCATTGAGAGCCGGGCGCTGACTCGGCCCAGCGTGAGTGCATGATTCTCGACGGGTTCCGGCAGCACGATGAGCAGATCAATGTCACCGCCCTTCGCCGAATCATCCACGCGAGAGCCGAACAGAAACACCTCGACAGGCGAGCTGAACAATGTGCTGACACCGTTCCGGATGGTTTCCTGTTGTTCAGTCGTCAAGCGCATGACGAGCTCCTTCGATTTATGCAAGACGAGAATGTTGCGAGGTTGCCGCCGCTTGGTGGTTTCACTATAGACCACAGAGCGCGGAACCGCTTCTTCGGCACCCTGCGCAGCGGCGACTGCTATATCGAATTCGGCAAGCCCGTCTCCATCGGTCAGCCGGTGGTGGGCAGCTTCCGCGTGGTCAGTGGCAGCACGCTGGTGACGGGGACGTTCAATGTGACGCCGTGAGGGAGGCCTTCTTGAACTCCCTGGCATCCGGCATCACGCCTGCATCCGCTTTTCTCTCGTCCCATTCAGCCAACAGTTTGTGCAGGTTGCCGTTGTTGGTGGGTGGGGGAAGCGGATCGCCCTCCGCGTGAAAGCTGGCAATCACTTCCTCTGCAATCTCGCACAGTTCAGCAAACACGGACTGTTCATCAGGGCCATGGCATCCGCCACGGATCAAGCCCGGAATTCGGCCGATGTAGCATTGGTCTTCGTCAGACCACTCCACGATCTTGGCGTATCTCGCGCTGTCTTTCATTCTTTGGATTCCTTGATGGCCTGTCTCACTTCCGTCAACTGGTACCTGTAGGCATCCATCCCCGGATTGCCTGAAACAGTTACGCGGTAACTCAACTTCGGGTGCTTGAAATTCCGATGGCTGCCTTTGCCGCCAAAATTGACAAACCCCGCGCGCTCCAACTCGCTGATCAATTCCCTGATTCTCGGTGGCATACGTCCTGTATCCCGTGTGGTGATTGTGCGCTTTCGCGTCTCTGAACTTCAACATGCCAGGGGAAATCACAATCGAAGTTCGCGCAATGCCAACGCTCTTGCCTCTCGGACCACGTCATCGATACACCGTTCGCTGATGCCGCTGGCCATGCCCGCTCTTATGGCGTCCTGGAAATTCTGCAGCAGCAACTTGTCAGCCATATCGCGGCAAATCAATGCGACGATGTAGTCATCCACACTGGCACAGACACCACTCTTGACTTGAAGCTCTACCCATTCCCAAAGTGTTTTTGGCAACGTGAAGTTCATGGTGATTACTCAAATGAAGTGTTCATCTCCACTATAGTTCAGGAAGCAAAACTTGCTCTTTCCCCGCAATGAAATGTAGGAAAATTGCCATACCCCGCCTTTTCACCCCTTTTTCCCCGCAAAAAGCCGCCTTTTCACACCCGCGAATCTGGCGGCCCTTCTCGTTTGCGGCTACTCTCCGGAGCACTTGAACGAAATAACAACAAGAAAGGAGCTCCCCGCATGGCCACACCGCGCACGCCAAGCCGCTCGATTTCCGCTTCCCTCTGCACTGCCTTCGCCCTCTGTCTGCTCGCCGCCTTTCTCAGCCATAACGCCAACGCCCAGCCTTACCCCAACCCCTACATGACCGTGGAGAACTGGGCCAAGCTGCCCGACGGCCGCAGCATGGGCGCGGTGGGCGACACCGACGTGGATGTGGACGGCGTGCACATCTGGGCCATCATCCGCTGCGACGCCACCGCGCCCGAGCGCTTCGGTGACGAGTGCGTGGATTCCGAGCTCGACTCCATCCTGAAATTCGACCCGGCCGGCAACGTGGTGGAAAGCTTCGGCAGCGGCATGTTCATCTGGCCCCACGGCATCGACGTGGACGCGCAAGGCAATGTGTGGGTGACCGACGCCGCCGCCAGCAACCGCATTCCCGAGGGCGACACGCGCGGTCACCAAGTGGTGAAGTTCAGCCCCACTGGCGAGGTGCTGATGGTGCTCGGCACCCCCGGCCAGGCCGGCAGCGCCAACAACCAGTTCGACGCGCCCGCCGACGTGGTGATCGCGCAGGACGGCAGCATCTTCGTGGCCGACGGCCACGGCGCCACCGGCAACAACCGCGTGGTGAAGCTCGCGCCCGACGGCCGCTTCCTCAAAGCCTGGGGCCGCACCGGTTACGCCCCGGGCGAGTTCCGCACTCTGCACACCATCGCCATCGACCAGCGCGGCCGCGTATTCGTGGGCGACCGTTCCAATAACCGCATCCAGCTCTTCGACCAGGAAGGCACCTTCCTCGCGCAGTGGACACAGTACGGTCGCCCGAGCGGCATCTTCTTCGACGCGCATGACAACATCTATGTGGCCGACTCCGAGAGCGACGACGTGCAGAATCCTGGCTGGGAGATGGGCATCCGCATTGGAGATGCGCACATGGGCTGGGTGAATTATTTCATTCGCTTGCCGTATGGGGACCCGAGGAGCACGACGGGCAATGGTGCGGAGTTTGTGTCGGTGGATGCGGCGGGGAATATCTTCGGGGGAGAACCGGCGCCGAGGAAGTTGCAGAGGTATGTGAGGGTGAGGGAGTGAAATTTTAGAAGTTCTATTCGTGACAATCAGGAATTTCCAGATTTTCTTCGTAAAGAATTTGCGCCTATTAAGGCACTGACCTGCCTGATTTCTTCGTGCCATTCAAAACTGGACTACAGCCCCGGTTTTGATTGTTGAAATGCACTTCTTGCTGAACTCGATTGGCGTCATGTTCGAAAGACTTGAGTGTGGTCGAACATGAT